>Ga0207706_10001618_pt1 | contig 22333 bp, 28 predicted proteins | sample KBSC53metaG_FD_184318 | JGI IMG/M metagenome (GOLD analysis project Ga0207706, IMG submission 184318) | Corn rhizosphere microbial communities from Kellogg Biological Station, Michigan, USA - KBS C5-3 metaG (SPAdes) (version 2) | ecosystem: Host-associated > Plants > Roots > Rhizosphere > Soil ... | reverse complement strand
CCGCGATCGCGATCCCGTAGAGCTCCGTCCCCGACGGGCACTCACGGCTGATCTCGTACGGGCCGCCGCTTGCGCAGCTCCCGATCCTGGTCAGCTTCCAGATCGAGAACGCGATCGCGGCGACTGCACCCAGCATGAGCGCCAGGCCCGTCGTTGCTCGTCCCCAGTAGCCCATCGCTACATGAACGGCTTCTCGCCGAAGGCGATCTTCTGCGGGTCCGCCGGGTCGATCCGGCAGGCGAGCGAGGTGCCGTCGCCGTAGGAGCCCATCGCCACCGAGGAGACGACCTCCCGGTGCTGGACCCCGTAGGCCGCGCCGCCCTCGGGCGTGATCTCGAGGTCGAAGATCCAGACCGGGTTGCCGGCGACGTTCTCGCCGCCGTCCACGTGGCCGCGGATCAATGCTGTGCCGGGCCCGCCGACGGACAGAATCCGGTTCTGCTCGTGTGCCTGCGACTCGAGCGCACCGCGACTCGCCATCGCACCCGACATGTCCATGCCGGCGGGCGCCCCGGCCATCTGCGGCCATTGGCCTGCATCCTGGGCGGCCGCCTGCGCCTGCCCCATCGCGTCCTTCATGTTCTTGAGGAAGCCCATCTGGGCGTGCTCCTTTCGGTAAGCCGATTGCGGATACCGAAAGCTCGCCCAGGTCCGGCTCCCACACCACGGGGGCTGGCCGCCAACCTGGCGTCGGTTGGCCGCCTCAATCGGCGGACGAGAGAAAGCGCAAGTCTCGGGCTGGGTCGCCGTTTCTGGTTATGAAGGTTCCTCCGGAGGCGGGACCCTCCGGTTCCCCCAGGTGGCACGGCACGTCGCCGGCGGTGGGCGTCGGCGACGCCGTGTCACCCAACCCGCTTGTCACCGTCAGTAGGTGATGACGGTGCGGATGCCCTCCTGGCGCTCCATCGCCTCGAAGGCGTCGTTCACCTCGTCGAGGGAGATGCGGCGGGTCACGAGCGACTCGAGGTCGAGGTCGCCGGACATGTAGCTGTCGACCAGCTCGGGCACTCGGTCGCGGCCCTTCGCCCCGCCGAAGGAGGCGCCCGCGATCCGGCGGCCGGTGATCAGGTAGCGCGGCACGACCTCGAGCACCTCGCCCTTGCCCGCCACGCCCGCGATCGTGCAGAGGCCCCAGCCCATGCGGGCGGACTCGACGGCCTGGCGCATCACGGCGACGATGCCGGTCGCCTCGAACGTGTAGTCGGCGCCGAAGCCGTCCGTCATCTCGAGGATCTGGTCGACCACGTCGGGCCCGCCCACGAGCGTGTCGGTCGCCCCCTGCTGGCGGGCGTGCTCGAGCCGGTCCTCTGAGAGGTCGACCGCGACGATCCGCTCGGCGCCGGAGAGCCGTGCGCCGGCCACCGCGCCGAGGCCAACGAGCCCCGCGCCGAAGACCACGCACGTGGAGCCGGGCTCGACCTTCGCGATGTACAGCGCCGCGCCGATGCCGGTGGTCGCGCCGCACGCGAGCGTGCAGATCACGTCGAGGGGCGCCTCGGGGTCGACCTTCGCGAGCGCGATCTCCGGCATGACGGTCGCCTCGGCGAACGTGCTCGTGCCCATGAAATGGCGCAGCTCGTCGCCGCTCCGGTGCAGGCGCGTGGTGCCGTCGGGGAGGTAGCCCTTGTTCTGCTGGTCGCGGATCGCCAGGCAGAGGTTGGTGCGGTCGGAGACGCAGTGGATGCACGCCCGGCACTGGGGCGAGAACAGCGTGACCACGTGGTCGCCCGGGGCGAGGCTGGTGACTCCCTCGCCGACCTCCTCGACGACGCCCGACCCCTCGTGGCCGAGGACCGTCGGCGAGTAGCCCGACGGGTCGGCGCCGCTGGCGGTGTAGAGGTCGGTGTGACAGACGCCGCAGGCCGCGAGGCGCACGAGTACCTCGCCCGGCTTCGGGCCCTGGAGCTCGACGTCCTGGACTACGAGCGGGTTGGCGAACTCCTCGAGAACGGCGGCGCGGATCTGCATGCGCCGACATTAATGAGTACGCGAACGTCGCAAGGGGTCAGACCCCTTGAGTCAGGGACGCTTAAGGGGTCTGACCCCTTGAGTCAGGGACGCTTAAGGGGTCTGACCCCTTTGTTGTTGCCGGCCGCGCTGACCGTGCGGTTCCAGGACGGGGAGCCGGGGGTCGCGCGCATCACCGTGTAGTCGGGGTGGCGCACCCAGGTCGGCACGTAGCGGATGCGGCGGGCGCGAACGGGCTTGCCGGGTCTCACCGCGAAGTCGATCAGCGCGATCAGCCCGTCCTGAGAGGCCGCTGGGCAGCAGGCCGCGGTCTGGTTCGAGACCAGGTTGCCCTCGCCGAACACGACCGGCTTGCCGTGCACGCGCCGGATCGGCTGCACCACGTGGACGTGCTGCCCCACGATCGCGTCGATCGCCGGCGAGCGCGTGAGCCGCCGTGCCAGCGCTCGCTGCTGCGGCGACACCGCCGAGACGAACTCGGTGCCCCAGTGGATGTTCACGATCACGATCCGCGCGCCGCGACGGCGGGCGCGGCGCGCGTCGCGGAGGATCGGCCCCGGCGACGCCCAGTTCACGCTCCACGGATGAGGCACGGCCTGCCCGTTCGACACCGCCGTGTAGGAGAGGAACGCCACGGGAACGCCCTTCACGCGCAACATCGTGATCCGCCGCCGCGCCCGTGCCGATCGCGCCGTGCCGGTCGCCTTCACGCCCGCGCTTCGCAGCGCCCGCAGCGTCGTCTCGATCCCGTACTGGCCCACGTCGAGTGAGTGGTTGGAGGCCGTGCTGCATGCGTCCCAGCCCACGCGTTTGATCGAACGCGCCAGGTCGGGTGGCGTGCGGAACACCGGGTACCCCTGGACCGGGCCCGGCACGAGCGGGGTCTCGTTGTGGCAGAGCCCGAGATCGGCGCCCGCTATGACCGGCCTCACCGGGGCGAACATCGGCGCGAAGTCGTAGCGGCGGCCGCCGCCGAGCGCGAGCGCCCGCTGCGCCACGGGAGTGTGGATCAGGAGGTCCCCGGATGCGGCGACCGTCAGCCGCACCGGATGGTCAGGCGCGGCGGCCTGACCCGGCGCTTCCCCTCCGCCCAGGCCCAGAAACGCCGCCAGCAGGACGAGCAGCTCCCTCACCAGAGCACATCATGCTCCTCCATCACTCCGTAGCCCTCCGCCAAGCGCAAACCGCCCGGGAGCCGGCCGCTGAACTCACCAAAAGGCTGCCGGTAGCGGTTTCGCATGATCCCCAGGTTCGCCTGCGCCTCCCGAGCCACCCACTCGCGGAAGTCGAGCTCGCCGACCCGGGACAGGTCGCCCGCGAACGCCTGCGGCGGCACCTCCTGCGGCTCGCCGTCCAGCCAGACGGTCCGCTCGCTCGCCGCGTCCACGTCGTGCACGCCGTCCACCAGGTTCCAGGCCACGGGCCTGCCGTCCTCAGCGCGCCCGACACCGGCCGACCAGCGCCAGGCCGTATGGCGCGCGTGGTAGCCCGCGGAGTCGTCGACGAAGCCGTCGCTCCCCTCCAGCGCGTGCGTGCGGCCATTCACGCGCACCTCCCCGCGGACGGGAACGCCGCCCTGCTTCCGCGTCCACACCCAGCTGCGCCCGTGCGGCGAGACGACCTCCACACCCGCGCCCTCGTCGAGCTCCAGGTCGATCACGTCGCCCGCCTGCACCCGACCGGGGCGGAGCCGCACGCCGCGGCGGCCCTCGAGGAGCGTCCCGTCCGGCAGCGCGATGGCCCACCAGCGCTGCCGAACTCCCGCCACGTGAGCCTCGCCCACGCACAGCATGAGCTCGGGGCGGTACACGCCCACGTAGCGCCACCGCTTGAGCGGACGGCCTGCTCGCAGCGGCGCCATGCGACGCGGCGGCAGTCGCAGGCCCAGATCGCGAACGCGCTCGCCGCGTACCGGAAGATCGCGCATCGACGCGCAGTACACTCCAGATTGACTGGTCAGTCAATCGCCCGGGGGAGGTGCGATGCGGGCCGCTGCGGTACAGCTCCAAGCGACGACGGATACGGATGAGAACCTCGCCTCGGCCGAGCGGCTCGTGCGTGCCGCCGCCGGCGACGGCGCCGAGCTCGTCGTGCTCCCCGAGCGGCTCGACATCCGCGGCGCCACGTCCGACTACCTCACCGGCGCGGAACCGCTCGACGGCCACCCGATCGAGTGGGCGCGCCGCCTTGCGCGCGAGCTGGGCATCGACCTCGTCGCCGGGTCCGTTGCCGAGCGCCGCGAGGGCCACGAGCGCGTCTCGAACACATCCGTCCACGTCGGGCCCGACGGCGAGCTCCGGGCGGTCTACCGGAAGATCCACATGTTCGACGTGGAGGTCGGCGGCACGGTCTACCGCGAGTCGGAGCACTCCGAGCCCGCGGACGAGATCGTCACCTCGGAGACCGCGAACGGCGTCCCGCTGGGGCTCACCATCTGCTACGACCTGCGCTTTCCCGAGCTGTACCGCATCCTCGCCCTCCGAGGTGCCCGGATCGTCACGGTTCCCGCGAACTTCACCCGCGTCACCGGCGAGGCGCACTGGGAGGTCCTGCTCCGCGCCCGCGCGATCGAGAACCAGCTGTTCGTGATCGCGCCGGGTCAGGGCTCGCGGCCCGGCCCGGAGGGCGACAGCTACGGCAACTCGATGATCGTCGACCCGTGGGGCGAGGTCCTCGCGCGGGCGCCCGGCGACGGGGAGCACGTGCTCGTGGCCGACCTCGACCTCGCCCGCCAGGACGAGATCCGCGAGAAGCTCCCGAGCCTCGCGAACCGCGTTGAAGCGGCGTACCGCTGGCCGGAGGGGATCACCGCCTGATGGCAACCGCGCCCAAGACCCCGCCCGACAAGCGCCGGATGATCCTCGACGCCGCGGTGCGCGTGTTCGCGCGCCAGGGCTTCCACCACTGCCGCGTGTCCGACGTCGCCGACGAGGCCGGCGTGGCCTATGGGCTCGTCTACCACTACTTCAACTCGAAGGAGGAGATCCTCACCACGCTCTTCCTCGAGCGCTGGCAGATCATGCTGGACGCGATCGGCGAGATCGACGCGCGCGACCTGCCCTCGCGCGAGAAGCTCCGCTCAGTCGCCGGCTTCATCATCGACTCCTACCGCCACGACCCCGACCTGATGAAGGTCATCATCGTCGAGGTCACGCGCGCCGCGAACTCGTTCGGCGCGCTCCATCTCGATCAGATCCGGAAGGCGTACGAGGGAATCGCGTCGATCGTCGAGGACGCCCGCGAGGAGGGCTCGTTCAAGTCCTCGATCCCGTCCGAGTTCGCCGCGATGTGCTTCTACGGCGCGATCGAGCAGCTCCTCACCGGCTGGATCTTCGAGGTGCTCCCGCGCGGCGACGACGAGTACGAGCGCGCCAAGGACCTGGTTGTCGAGGCCATCTGCGGCGGCCTTGAGGCAGGCGAGCACGCGGTGCGTGCGAGCACACCCTGATCCCTGGGGTCGAAGGTCGCCCGGCTTCGTCTGGTTGAATCCGGCGCCTATGGAGAACGAGATGGTCAGGCGGCTCATGTGGGCCGGCCTCCTCGCCGGCGTGGGCGCGCTCACCACGATCGTCGCGAATCGAATAGCGACCGAGATCTGGGTACGGGTCTTCAAGGAGGATCCCCCGACGGACTGATGGCCGACGACCAGCCCACCACAGAGCAGGACGCGACAGCGAGCTCCAGCCCGCCGCCCCCGGGCGAGTCGCCGCTCGGTGTGGGCAGCGAGGCGGACGCCTTCGCTGAGCGTCCCGAGGCCTTCGTCGGGGCAGCGTTCGCTGGCGGGCTCGCGCTCGCCCTGATCATCAGGAGGCTTGCGCGATGAGCGTCGACGGGCTGCCGCCCCAGGACAACGCCGACAAGTCGCTGGGCGAGATCGTCTCCGACGTCTCCGAGAAGGCGTCCCAGCTCGTCCGCGAGGAGATCGAGCTCGCGAAGGCCGAGGTCACCGACAAGCTCTCGAAGCTCGGGCGCGGCGCGGCGATCGGCGCCGCGGCCGGTGTCTTCCTCGTCTTCGGCATCACCATGTTCTTCCACAGCCTCGCCTGGCTCCTCGACGACCTCTTCAACTGGGAGGACAACATCTGGGCCGGCTTCGCCGTGGTGACCGCCCTGCTCTTCCTCCTCGCGGCTTTGGCGGCGTTCATCGCCTACCGGCTCTTCAAGAAGGGCGCGCCGCCGACGCCCGACATGGCCATCGAGGAGGCCAAGCGCACCCGCGCCGAGCTCGAGGCGCAGAAGATCGAGCGCGACCAGGTACAGCGGAGCCTCGAGCGAGGCGGGGAGGTCAAGGCGTGATGGCAGGGCGGAGCCCCGAGATGATCCGCAGGGAGATCGAGGAGACTCGCCGCGAGCTGGCCTTCTCCGTCAACGACCTGCGCTCCAAGGTCACCGAGATCACGAACTGGCGCGGCCAGCTCGTCCGCAACCGCAAGGCGGCCCTGATCGGCGCGGCCGTCGCGGGCTTTGTCATCGGCGGCGGCGTGGCGGCGACGGTTTCGCTCATCAGCCGGCGTCGCTAATCTGCGCCGCGCCGCTTAACCCGAACGGGGGACTTGACATGAAACTGATCGGCGCGGGGCAGCCGCGCACCGCGACCACGACTCAGATGATCGCGCTCGAGATGCTCGGGCTGCCCTGCTACCACATGCGCGACATGATGAGCGACCTCGAGACGAGCGTTCCCCAGTGGCGGAAGGCGTTCGAGGGCGACGGCGACTGGGACGAGCTCTTCGCCGGCAAGGAGTCCACGGTGGACTGGCCGGCCGCGTGGCACTACCGCGAGCTGATGGACGTGTATCCGGATGCCAAGGTGCTGCTCAGCGTGCGCTCCGCCGACAGCTGGGTGCAGAGCATGGAGAACACGATCACCCAGATCTTCTTCCGCGACACGCTCATGCACAACCTCGCGCGGGCGCAGTACCACATCGATCCCAACTACGCCGCCTGGATCGACCTCCTGACCGAGATGAACTTCGGCGACGAGCGGGGCGTGTGGCGCGGGACGGGCGGTGAGCCGGACAAGATGGCCGACGCCTACGAGCGCTGGAACCAGGAGGTCAAGGACACCGTCCCGTCGGAGCGGCTGCTTGTCTGGGACCCCAAGGAGGGCTGGGAGCCGCTGTGCGAGTTCCTCGAGGTTCCGGTGCCCGAGACGCCGCTGCCTCACGTCAACGACACCGAGAACTTCCAGAAGAACCTGATCATGGGCCCCGCCGTCGGCGCGATCAACGCGTGGTGGGAGCAGAATGCCCCGCCCGAGGACGCGGCCGCGAAGCGCCCGGCCGGGCCGGCGGCCCAGCCGGCCTAGGGCGAGCCTCGGCTGGGAGCCGATAGCGGCGTGGCCGCCGGCGGCGGCCCAACCTCCTCGACGCCGTAGCGGCGCCTGTGGACGAAAGCCGCGACGGCGCCGGCCGGAAGCGGTAGCCAGAACGAGACGAGGCGGTAGGCGAGCGTCGCGACCACCGCGGCGCCGCCTCCCACGCCGGCCAGGGCGAGCGTACCGGTGAGCCCCGCCTCGACGAACCCGAGCCCTCCGGGGGTGAGCGGCAGCGTGCCGAGCAGCTGCGCGGCGCAGAAGGCGAGCAGGACGAGCGACGCGCGCGGCGTGGCACCCACGGCGTACAGCGCCGCGATCAGGGTCAGGTAGTCGAGCACCCAGCGACCCGATGCCAGGAGCAGCGCCTCCCACCACTGGCGCCCGAGCACGTGGAGGATGATGTCTCGCTCGCGCAGCAGCCGCTCGGGCAGGCCTGTGGTTGGCGCGTGCTTGCGGCGGACGCGGTTCAGCACCGCCTGCGCGGCGCGTCCCGCCACCAGAAGCGGGCCGTCCCAGATCGCGCACGCCGCGCCGACGAGGACCATCAACACGAACAGCACCGCTCCCGCGAGCGCCGCCTTCGTGAGATGCGGGTCGACGCCGGCCCCACCGATGATCGCGGGCGCGGCGAGGATCGGGAGCGCGAGCAGCGTGCCGAACAGGAGCAGGGACGAGGCCGTCAAGCCCGATGCTGTCGCCGCAGGCGGGCACCCCGAGCGCACCAGCATCGAGTACTGCACCGCCCCGGACGCGGCCACGCCGCCGGGCACCACGCGCCCGAACGCGGTCGAGGCGAGCTGAGAGGTGATCACAGGGCCCCATCGCTCCGCCCGCACCGCCAGCCGCTGGATGCCCCACATGCAGGCGTAGCTCCCGGTCTGGAGCACGATCATCACGGGGAACCACAGTGGGCTGATCTCGTCGAGCTGGTCGAACGCCCCGAAGACCTCGAGCAGCGCCGGCGCCAGCAGGTAGAGCGAGATCGCCGTGACCAGCAGAAGCAGCCCGCGACGGGTGAGAGCAGCCCGCGACATGCGGGGGAGGCTACGCGGGCGCCGGCTCTGGCGGCGGCTCTGGCGGCGGCGGTGGCTCGGTCTTGATCGAGAGGGTGCGGAGGTCAACGTACTCCCGCAGCAGGATCTGGATGGAGGCGGCGACAGGGATCGCGACCAGAGCGCCGAGGATGCCCAGCAGCGTGGCGCCGAACAGGACGGCCACGATGGTGATGAACGGCTGCACGTTCACCGTGCGCTTCTGGATCTGGGGCTGGATGACGTGGTTCTCGATCTGCTGGTACGCGATCGCCCAGATCACCCAGATGATCGTGGCAGTCGGGAAGTTCTCGAACAGCGTCACGATGCCGATAAGGACGGCGGCGATCGTCGCGCCGACCAGCGGGATCAGCGAGAAGAGGCCCGCGATGACGGCCAGCGGGCCGCGGAACGGGACGCCCAGGATCGTGAGCACGATGTAGGTGGCGATGCCCGCGATCAGCGCAATCGTGAGCGCGCCGGCCACGTACCCCCCGACGGCGCTCGCCATGTTGTCGCGCGCGCGGCGCAGGCGATCGCGTTGCTCCGGTGGTCGCGAGTTGATGAACGCGTCCGTCCATTGTCGGCCCGAGCTGAGCAGGAACGCCGTCAGCACGAGGATCGTGATCAGCGCAAACAGCGAGTTGACGATGCCGAAGCCGATGTCGCGCAGCGTCCCGGCCGCGCCGCCGAGCCGGTTCGGCAGCTTCTTGGCCTCCTCCTCGAGCTTCTGCGTGATGTCGTAGTCCTTGTTGATCTCGCGCAACCGGTCGTTCTTCTGGACGTACTGCGTCACGTCGTCCGCGTAGCGGGGCACGTTGTCGGCGAAGTTGTTCCCCTCGGTGATCAACGGCGGCACGAGCAGGGCGATCAGAAGGATCGGCACCGCGAGCAGTCCGATATAGGTGACCGTGATGGCCAGGCCGCGGCGCATGCGCCGGCTGAGCCAGTTGACCGGCGGGGAGAGCGCGATCGCCAGGAAGGTCGCGATCAGGATCCAGCTGATCGGCTTGCGTAGCAGCCAGAGCAGGTACAGCGTGATCACCACGAACACGACCACGAGCACGATGCGCACGATGTCCCTGACGCTGGGCACCAGGGCCGTATTCGCCTCGCCCCGCCCGGCTCCTGTCGAGGGCTAGTTCACGAAGCGGCTTGGCAGCGCGCCGGTCCCGAGCAATCCGGGTCCGGTGTGGGCCGAGAGGACGGGGCCGATCTCGCTGACGATGGTCGGGCCGTGACCGTAGATCTCGGTGCAGCGCTCGATCAGCTCGTCGCACAGGTCCGGTGCGTTGATGTGCTGCGCGGACCACGCGTCGGCGCCCGACTCCGCGCACCCGCGCGCGTATTCGACCAGGCGCTCGAACATCCGGCTCGATGTGCGCACTCGCTCGACCGGGGTCATCTCGTTCTCGACGGTGAGGATCGGCTTCACCTTGAGAGTCGAGCCGATCCATGCGCTGGCGGCGCCGATCCGGCCGCCACGCTTCAGGAACTCGAGCGTGTCGATTCCGAACCAGAGCCGGAGCTCCTTGCGCGCCTGCGCCACGTGCTCGGCGACATCCTTCGCGTTCCCGCCGTCGCGCGCCCCCTTCGCCGCCGCGAGCACCATGAAGCCGAGCCCGCCGGCGGCGGTCGTCGAGTCGACGACCTCGATCAGCTCGCCGCCCTTGCCGTCGCGGGAGAGCGCATCCTTCGCCTGGCGCGCCGCCTCGGGCGTCCCGGAGAGCCCGCCCGAGATGTGAACGGACACGATCTCGTTGCCGGCGGCCAGCAGCGGCTCGAACGTCGCGGTGAAGTCACCGACCGAGGGCTGCGAGGTGGTCGGCAGCTTCTCGGCGCCGCGGAGCTCCTCGAAGAAGGCCGGGTAATCCGTGATCTCCACCTCGGGCACGATCCGGTCGCCGCCGAACACCACGTACAGCGGGACGACCCCGATGCGCTCGCGCTCGATCAGCGCCGGCGGCAGGTAGGAGGTGCTGTCGGTCACCACCGCGACGGGGCACATGCGCGGGGCACACTATCTGCCTACACTCGCCGCCTTGCCACACGTGCTCGTCACCGGAGCCACCGGCTTCATCGGGTCACACGTGGCCCGGCTCCTCGCCGAGCGCGGTGACGACGTCACGCTGGGCGTCCAGGACGGCTCGTCGGACGCCGCCGTCGCGGACCTCGACTGCCGGCGTGTGAAGCTCGAGCTGCGCGACCGGCGCTCGGTGCGGCGGGCGCTGAAGGGCGCAGCGCGCGTCTTCCACTGCGCGGGCGTGACGTCGGTGCGGCCGGAGGACGCCGAGCTTCTCTTCGACGTCAACGTGCGCGGCACGAAGCTACTGATGGAGGAATGCCTGCGGGCAGGGGTGGAGCGCGTGGTCTACACCTCCAGCGCGGCCGCGATCGGGCCCGCGGCGGACGGCAAGGCGGCCACCGAGACGCAGCTCTTCACGGCGGCGCGGCTCGGCATCCCGTACGTCAACTCGGTGCACGAGGCCGAGGTGGAGGCGATGCGGGTGGCGGCCCACGGGCTGCCGCTCGTGTGCGTGAACCCGGCGATGTGCCTCGGCGCCGGCGATCACCTGCTCTCCTCGACGCGCCTGGTTCGGAGCTTCCTGCTCGGGCGCGTCCCGGCCTACACCGACGGAGCGGTCGGGATCGTCGACGTCCGCGACGTCGCGGCCGGGCACCTGATGGCCGAGCTGCGCGGCGACGTCGGCGAGCGCTACCTGCTGGCCGGCCGGAACTTCACCTTCGAGCGCCTGTTCGCCGACCTGGGGCGGCTGTCGGGGGTGCCCACCCCGGTGCGGATCCCGCCGCGGGCGGCGGAGGCGATCGCCGCGGTGCTGGGCGCGGGCGGCCGGGCCTGGCCGCTCACGCCGGCCGAGGTGCGCGCGGCCGGGAACCGGTGGACCTATCGCTCCGCCAAGGCGCAGCGCGCGCTCGGCTGGAAGGCGCGGCCGCACGAGGAGACGCTCGAGGCGACGGTGGCCTGGCACCTCGAGCGAGAGCAGGAGCGCATCGTGCGAACGCGGCGCTCGCAGCAGCTTCAGTACCGATTGGCGGGAGCGGCGCTCGGCGCGGCGGACACGGCGGCGGGCATCCTGCGGAGAGCGGTGCCGACGCGTTCGTAGGGGGGCGCCCGCCGCCTCCGGGCCTTGGAGGCGACGGCGCCGTGGGTTCCCGCGAGCGCCAATGCCAGTGGGGGGCGCGGCCATCTGTCAGCCGAAGCTTCTACCCCTGAACCTCTCATGGGTTCGGTGCGGCGTCAAATACCCTCCGGCTTGTGACGACGCTCTATCGCTGCAGGGCCCCGACCGACCTGGTCTGCCGCTGCGGAAAGGTCGCCCGGCGCATGCGAGCGATGGAGATGGACTTCGACGAGGTCCGGGTCCCGTTCCTGAAACGCGACCGGCCCGAGGTCGAGGAGTTGACCGGTCAAAGATGGGTACCGGTCCTCGTGCACGGAAACGACGTGATCGACGACTCTCACCGGATACTGGAGTACCTCGAATGGCTAGATCGAAGAGAGCCGTAGGCGCCGGCGGCCGCAGCGCGCGCCTGGGCCGCACGCGCGGCGCCGTCCGCGGCGCCCGCCGCCTCTGGCCCTACATGCTGATGGCCTGGGAGCACTGGCAGAACCTCTCCCCGGAGGACAAGGAGCGCTACAGGAAGCAGGCCCGCGGGTACGTGAACCGCGGCAAGAAGGTCCTGGACGCGCAGCGCAGCAAGCGCCCGCCGCGCTAGCCAGCCGCGGAGAACCGCCGTAGGAGAGGCGGAAAACCGCACCCCAAGACGCGGGCTGGCCGCATTTTTCGGGGGCTGCGGCGGTGGGACGCTGGTCCCATGAACGCGAACCCCAACAGCCAGGTCTTCTACATCGAGACCAGCATCCGGCCCGGGTTGACCATCGACCAGTACCGGCGCACCCGGACTCGTCGCCCGCGCCGTTGGGAGCGCCTCAAGCAGCTTGCCGGCGGCGCGCAGGCCGCGACGGCCTAGTTCAGGCGGTTCTCGAGCCCGATCGGGGCCTGCTGGACCGGCTGCTCAGGCTCCGCCCGCTCCTCGTCCAGCTCGGGCTGCTCGACGCCCAGCAGGTTCGCCAGCTCGCCGGACTCGAACATCTCCATGACGATGTCGCAGCCGCCCACGAGCTCGCCGTCCACGAACAGCTGCGGGATGGTCGGCCAGCCGGACAGCTCTGAGAGCTCCTGGCGGATCCGCGGGTCGGGGAGGATGTCGAGGGCGGCGTACTTCACGCCCAGGACGTTGAGCGCACCGGACGTGCGCATCGAGAACCCGCAGGCCGGCTGCTGGGGCGTGCCCTTCATGAAGAGCATCACCCGGTTCTCCTTGATCGAGTTGTCGATGAAGCTCCGGATCTCGTCGTTCGTCATCTTCCGTCTCCCGCCGGGGTGGGGGTCTCTGTCTTGATGGAGAGCGCGTGGATCGCGCCGCCGACCTCGTCGCCGAACACGTCGTAGACCAGCTTGTGCTGCTGGATGCGCGTGAGGCCCTCGAAGCGGTCCGACACGACCTCGGCGCGGAAGTGGTCTCCGCCGCCCGTCGTGTCCTGAACGGACACCTGCGCTCCGGGCATGGCCTGTTCTATGCGCGTTCTGAGCTCCTCGGCGCTGGGCATGCTGTCCTTGAGGGTACCTACGAAATCGCCGATACAATGGGCGAAGCAGATGGTGACGCTGACAGACATTGCCGCACAGAAGGTCAATGAGTTCATGGCGGGCCAGGGCGCCGAGGGCGACGTCGGCCTCCGCGTGGGCGTGAAGGGCGGCGGCTGCTCCGGCTTCCAGTACGCCCTGGCGCTGGACGAGAGGCGCGACGACGACCACGTTTTCGACGCTTCCGGCATCAACGTCCTGGTGGATCCCGCCAGCATGCAGTACGTCGACGGCTCCACCGTCGACTTCACCGAGAGCTTCCAGGGCTCCGGCTTCGAGGTCTCGAACCCGAACGTCGTGGCCTCGTGCGGCTGCGGCTCCTCCTTCCGCGTGGCGGAGGAAGAGCCGAGCTGCGGCGCGTCGGTCTGACCTCGGCTGCCGGCTAGGCCGGGGCGTTGTCCAGCGAGCTCCAGAGGTAGAGGCACGCGAGCGTCCGGTACGGGCGCCATGGCTTCGCGATCTTCTCCATGCGCTTGGCATCGGGGATCTTCCGCAGCCGGTACTGGGTCTTGATCGCGTTCCGGATGCCCTGGTCCCCGACCGGCAGCACGTCCGGCCGGCCCAGGTGGAACATCAGGAACATGTGCGCGCTCCACTCGCCGATCCCCTTGACGGCGATGAGTTGCTCGATGACCTCCTCGTCCGGGAGCTCGTCGAGCCGGTCGAGCTCGAGCTCGCCGTCCTCGACGTGTTGCGCGAGGTCGCGCAGGTAGGCGATCTTGGGCCGCGACAGGCCCGCTGCCCTGATCGCGTCAGGATCGGCCGCGAGCAGCTGCGTGGGCGTGGGCGCGTGGTCGTCGAACAGCTCGAGCATGCGCCCGTAGATGGTCCGCGCCGCCTTGGTGGAGAGCTGCTGCCCGACGATCGAGCGCAGCAGCGCGCCGTAGGCGTCGCCGGGCCGGTCCAGCCTCAGGTCGCGGACCACCGAGGTGTTGTGCTCGTCGATCAAGCGGCTCATCACCGGGTCGCCATCCCGCAGCGTGGCGAGCGCCTTCTTGGTCGCTCGCACCGCCATCAGGCGGCCGCCCTGTTGTGGAAGGGCTCCTCGAGGGCGCCCAGCTCCGTCGAGGGCGGGTCGCCGAACAGCCACTCGCGCGCGATCCGGTGCCAGTTGGCGGTGGCCTCGAGCTGGCCGAGGACGCCGAGCGTCAGGCCCTCCATCCGGCGCGCGAGCATCGCCTGGGGCGGCATCGTCTCGCGCCGCATCAGCTGCCAGTGGCGCGAGCGAGGGTCGCCGAAGTCGATGAACGTCTGCGCCACGAGTGGACGGTCCACCGTCACCTCGCGGTCTTCGATGTACCAGCTCGTGACGTCGTGGAAGTGCTCGAACACGGCCTCCGGCGTGACCTGATCGTCCGAGGGGTCGAAGAACCCCATCGAGCCGAGGATGCGGTGGAGCTCGACGGCGTCGCCGTCCATCGCCGCGCGCAGACCGGACACCTCGGCCTCGATGTCCTCGCGCGATACGCGCTTGGTCATCCCGAAGTCGATGAACGCCACCCGGCCGTCGGGCATCAGGCGGTAGTTGCCGGGATGCGGGTCGCCCGAGAAGTGCCCGTTCCGGTAGAGCGACCCGAAGAAGAAGCGGAAGATGATCTCCCCGAAGCGGTCGCGGGTCGCCCGGTCGCGCTCCCTCACCTCCTCGAACCCGATGCCGTCGACCCACTCGCTCACGAGCACGTGCTCGGTCGAGAGCTCGGTCACGACTGCCGGCACGTAGATGAACGGATGCCCGCGCCAGGTGCGCGCGAAGGCGCGGTGCTGCTGCGCCTCGTGCTCGTAGTCGAGCTCGTCGGTCAGCCGCTCGCGTATCTCCGCGGTCATCGCCTTCGCATCCATGCCGGGCGCGATTCGCTTCGCCACGCGCATGATCAGGCCCAGGTTCTGGAGGTCGGCGCGGACCGCCTGGCCGACGCCCGGGTACTGCACCTTCACCGCCACGTCGCGCCCGTCGTGTAGCCGCGCGCGGTAGACCTGGCCGATCGAGGCCGCCGCGACGGCGTCCTCCTGAAAGTCGGCGAAGACGTCGCCGAGCCGCTCGCCGAGGTCGTCCTCGACGACCTTCCGCATCTTGTCGAAGGAAACGCGGGGCGCGGCGTCGCGCAGCTCGGCGAGCTTCGCCTGGATGCGCTCCTGGAACTCCGGCGGGAACGCGCCCGTGTCGACGAAGGAGGCCACCTGGCCGACCTTCATCGCCGCGCCCTTCATCTGCCCGAGCACGTCGAAGATCTGCTCGGCCGCCTCCATCTGGCGCCGCTCGGCGGCCGCGTGCCGCCCCTCCTCGCCGCGAGTGAGGTTTGCGGCCTTCGTCGCATAGCCGCGAGCCGCCTGCCCGCCGGCCAGCCTGCCGACCTTGGCGGCGCGCCTCACCCTGCCGGTCGGGAGATCCTTCGCCATAAACGGAGACTACGCATAGGGTGGGCCGCGATGAGGCTCGTGAGCTTCAGGGCCAACGGCCACCCGCGGGCCGCCCTGCTTCGCGACGACGGCTGCGTCTACGACATCTGGGGCGACGCCTCCAGGGGCGCGCGGGCGACCGACCGGACCCTCGAGGCGATCCTCGAGGGTGGCCTGATGGACGAGCTGCAGCCGGTCGCGGGTGACGAGGGCGTGCCCGTCGAGGGGCTCGACCTGCTTCCACCGCTCACGCGCCCCGGGAAAATCGTCTGCATCGGCCTGAACTACCGCGCGCATGCCGAGGAGCAGGGCGCCGAGCCGCCCGAGACGCCCACCTTCTTCGCCAAGTTCCAGAACGCGCTCACGCCGCCCGGCGCGACGGTGCGACTGCCGAGCTGGAGCCAGAAGGTCGACTACGAGGCCGAGGTCGCGTTCGTGATCAAGGACCGCAGCAAGGACGTGCCGGAGAGCGAGGCGATGGACCACGTGGCCGGCTACACGCTCCTCAACGACCTGTCCGCGCGCGACTACCAGTTCAAGACGCCTCAGTGGATGCCCGGCAAGACCTTCGACGGCGCGGCGCCCTGCGGGCCGGCTCTCGTGACCCCGGACGAGGCCGGGCCGCACGACGGCATCGAGATCGAGCTCACGCTGAACGGCGAGCTCATGCAGAAGAGCTCCACCGCCGACCTCGTCCACTCGGTGCCGGCGCTCGTGGCCTACCTGTCGAAGCTCATGACGCTCGAGCCCGGGGATGTCGTCTCGACCGGGACCCCGGCCGGAGTGGGGAGCCTGCGCGATCCGAAGGTGTGGCTGCGGCCGGGCGACGAGGTCGTCGTCAGCTCGCCGCAGCTGGGCGTGCTCGAGACGCGCCTCGCCTAGGCGTGGATCTCGACCTCGCGGCCGAGCGCCTCGGCGAGGAGGTCCACGTTGCGCCGCGCCGCCCAGATGGGCACGGTCGTGTCGCGCGAGGGGTCGCAGGCCGCCACCAGCGACACGGGGCCTCCGTTCGCCGACACGTGCACGTCGGTGATCGCGCGGTCGCGGCTGCGCTCGAGCTGCTCGGCCAGCCTGATGACGCCGCACAGGAGTTGTAGACGTGCGAGGTCGCCCGGCTGCATCAGGTCGCCCAGCTCCGACGCGTCCGGCTCTCCCTTCCGGTGGTAGCGGGCGATCAGCCCGATCAGGATCAGCTCGCGAGGGCTGAAGCCGGGCAGGCCGGCGTTGAGGATCAGGTACTCGGAGTGGCGGTGGTGGTCGTCGTAGTTCACGGCCACGCCGATGTCGTGCAGAAGGCAGGCGCCCCAGAGCAGCTCACGCTCCTCGGGGCCGTAGTCGTGGAGCCCCGCGGCGGCCAGGCCGTCGAACATCGCCTGCGAGAGAGTCCAGACCTGCTCCTCGTGCGGCGCGTCGTGACCGAAGCGGTGCGCGAGGTTGTGCACGGACTCCGACCGCACGTCCTCGAACAGCTCGCGCTCGCCCAGCAGCCGCTCGAAGAAGGCGCCCTCGCGCAGGCCGGCCTCGGTCACCTCGATGGCATCGAAGCCGCCCTCGTCGAGCGCGGTGGCCAGCACGATCGCCCCGCCGAGTATCACGTCCGCGCGGTCGTACTTGATGCCCTTCACCTGACTCCGCTTCGACGCCGGCCGCGAGGCGAGCTCCTCGATGAGCTCCTCGAGCGCGTCGCGGGAGAGCTCGAAGCCCTGCACGTCGATGTCCGGGATCTCGAGCCGCTTCATGGCAGCGGCGGCGAGGTTGCGGATCGTGCCGCCGATGCCGACGAGCCGCCCGCCGCCGCTCCACCAGCCGAGCTCCTCGAGCTTGGCCGCGGCGTGCACGCGGAGCTCCTTCGTCTGCTTGGGGCTCGCCTTCTCGCCCGGAAGGAAGCGCTCGCTCACTCGCACCGCGCCCAGCCTCAGGGAGCGCGAGTCGGCCAGCCGGCGGCCCTCGATCTTCATCGTCTGGATGCTGCCGCCGCCGATGTCGAGCCCGAAGCCGTCCTCGATCGTGGTCGAGTTGGCGATCGCGAGCCAGCCGTAACGGGCCTCCTCCTCGCCGCTGATCACGCGCGCGTGGAGCCCGGTCGTGCGCTCGATGTCGGCGAGCAGCTCCTCGCCGTTCGTCGCGTCGCGGATCGCGCTGGTCGCGAGCGCCTCGACCTGCTCCACGCCGGTCGCGCGCAGGAAGGCCGAGAAGACGGCCGAGGTATGCAGCGCCAGCTCGACCCGATCGGGACGCAGCACGCGCTCGGAGCCGGTCTGCTCGCCGAGGCCCGCGGCGATCCGGACCGCCTCGCGGATCTCGTCCACGAGGCTCCACCAGGGGGTCCCGGGCTCGTAGCCGAACACGACAAGGCGCCACGAGTTCGAGCCCATGTCGATGACCGCAACCCGCTCCACGACCGGAGATGATGCCCGCAACTCTCAATTTCCGGGCCGGCAATGCCGATGGTGGTCCTGATGAACGCCATCGCACAGGCATCCGCCGCGCCCGTTTCGGGCTCCAAGCTGGACAACCGCCGCGTCATGGCGGCGATCGTCGACCTGCTCATCGTGGTCGCCGGCGCCGTGGTCATCCTGGTCGCGGGCGACTCGCTCTCGGGGGACCGCCCGGGTGCGCTTGCCGCCGTGATCATCGGATGGGCGCTCTATTACTTCTTCGCGCTGGAGTCCGGCGAGGGTCAGACGCTCGGCAAGAGGCTGATGAAGATCCGCGTGGTACGGGCCGACGGCCGGCCCGCGGGCATGGGTGAGATCGCGGTGCGGACCATTCTGCGCGTGATCGACAACTACCTGGTCGGCATGATCGTCATGATCGCCACGGGCGAGCGACGCCAGCGGATCGGCGACCTCGCGGCGGGAACGATCGTGGTCGACGCGTCGGGACCCGCTGTGATGGCGCCTCCGGCGCCCGTCGTGGACGTCTTCCAGCCCGTCGACCACGAGGACGAGGTCGACGACGAGCCCGAGGCCGAGGAGCCGGTCGTGTCCGAGGTCGCGGATGTGCCCGCGACGGACGATTCCGTCGTGTCCGAGGTCGCGGGCGTGCCCGCGACGGAGGATTCCTTTCCCGAGGCCGAGGAGCATCAGGTCGCCACCCCGACGATCACGCTGCCCGCCCGCCCGGAACCTCCGGAGACGCTGGCGGACCTAACAGAGCCAGAACCGGAGCCCGCGGTGGAGGAGCCCATCGTGGAGGAGCCCGTCGTGGAGGACGAGCTTCCCCCGGCCATGTCGCCCGCGCTCGAGGAGCTGTCCGAGGACGTGGCGGGCGCTCAGGTGGAGCCCGAGGTCGATGAGCCCGAGGAGGAGGCCGTCGAGGAGGTCGTCGAGGACGGCGCCGAGCCGAGCGACGAGCCGGTCAACGTGAGGTCGGTCGAGACCGTCTCTGCCATGGATCTCATCATGGGCGCCGCCGAGAAGAGCGCGGCCGAGCCGGACGATTCGGAGTCCGATCAGGACGCCGGAGGCCCCGCTTCGGCCTAGGAAGGCCCCACGCGACGCCTACACTCGTGGGCTCGCATGGCAATCGGCACGTCAGAGCAACCGCTTCGCGTAGCGATCGTCGGCTCCGGGCCGGCTGGCTTCTACGCGGCTGGGCACTTGCTGAAGTGCAAGTCGCACCCAGACCTGTGCGTGCAGGTCGACATGTTCGACCGGTTGCCCACTCCCTGGGGCCTCGTGCGCGCCGGCGTCGCGCCGGACCATCCCAACATCAAGGCCGTCAGCCGGGTCTACGAGAAGACCGCGGAGCACCCGGAGTTCCGCTTCTACGGCAACGTCGAGCTCGGCCGTGACCTGTCCCACGAGGACCTCACCGACCGCTACCACGCGGTGATCTACGCCGTCGGCGCGCAGACCGACAGGCGCATGGGCATCCCGGGCGAGGACCTCCCCGGCAGCTGGGCGGCCACGGAGTTCGTCGCCTGGTACAACGGCCACCCCGACTACCGCGAGCTCGAATTCGACCTCAGCGCCGAGCGCGCCATCGTGGTCGGCAACGGCAACGTCGCAACCGACGTGGCGCGCATGCTGGCGCTCACCCGCGACGAGCTCGCCACGACCGACGTCGCCGACCACGCGCTCGAGGTGCTCGCGGAGTCGAACGTGAGGGAGATAGTCGTGCTCGGGCGCCGCGGCCCGGCGCAGGCCGCGTTCACGAACCCCGAGCTGCTGGAGCTGGGCGAGATGACCGATGCCGACGTGTTCGTCGACCCCGGCGACGTCGAGCTCGATCCGCTCTCGAAGGCCTTCATCGAGAGCGAGGCGGCGCACGCCACCCAGAGGAAGAACGTGGACATCCTGAGCGGCTACGCCGCCCGTGAGCCGCTCGGCAAGCGGCGCCGGATCGTGCTGCGCTTCCTGGTCTCACCCGTCGAGATCCTCGGAAGCGGGCGCGTGGAGGGGATCCGCTTCGTCCACAACGAGCTCGTGGAGGCCGAGGACGGCTCGATCCGCCCGCGTGCCACGGACATCACGGAAGAGCTCGACTGCGGCCTCGTGTTTCGCTCGATCGGCTATCGCGGCACCCGCATCCCGGACGTTCCCTTCGACGACGAGCGCTGCGTCATCCCGAACGAGGGCGGACGCATCGAGGGCCGCACGGGCGAGTACGCGGTGGGCTGGATCAAGCGCGGCCCCACGGGCATCATCGGGACGAACAAGCGCGACGCGCAGGAGACGGTGGACACGCTGTTGGCCGACCTCGACACCGGACGGGTCGCCTCGCCGTCCGACCCGGACCGCGACTCGATCGACGCGCTCATCGCCGAGCGCCAGCCCGACGCCGTGAGCTACGCCGGCTGGCAGGCCGTCGACCGCGTCGAGCGCGAGGCCGGCGAGCCCCACGGCCGCCCGCGAGTGAAGCTGTGCACGTTCGAGGAGCTGCTCGAGGCCGCGAAGGCCGCTACGCCGGCGCCCTGACGGCTTCGCCATCCAAGGCGTCCAGCGCGCGCTCGACCGATGAGCGGATGCAGGTGAAGATCGGCGTCTCCGACTCCGTGTAGGCGCTCGACTCGGTCGCGCGCAGCTCCTGCACCAGGTCGAGGAACTCGGCCGGGTCGTCGGCATCGAACGCCACCACGAACTCCTGGTCGTCGAGACCGAACGAGTAGGCCGTGTTCGTCTCGATGCCCGTGAAGCCGCGCGCCACCTCGATGTGGTCGCGCATCACCCGCATGCGCTCCTCCGGAGCGAGCCGGTACCACTCGCGCTTCTTCCACATGGGGTAGACGATCAGGTACTTCGAGTCCGCTCCGGCGCGCGGCTCGAGCGGCTTGTCGGGCTCGTCCGTGTACGGCGACTCCTTCGTCATCGCCAGGTACGAGTGCGGGATCGTGGCGTAGCGCATCAGCCCGCTCTGGTTCAGCAGAACGTGCAGCTCGTGGATCGGATCCAGTGTGTGAGCAATCGCACGGATCATCAGATCGCAGTCCCCGCGGGTGCCGACGAGCGTGTAGGCGCGCAGGTAGTGGTCCTCCGCGAATGCGCTGCAAGCCGCGGCAAACTCGCGCTTGTCGGCGGTGCGCTCCTCGCTGGAGCGCCGGCGCCAGGCGGGGTCGACCTTTATGAAGGTGTACTTCACATAGCTCCGCGCGTGAGTCACATCCGCAAGTGTGGCCTATAGGATGCGTCGTGTGCGTGTAGCGCTCGTCTCGCCCTATTCCTACACGTACCCGGGCGGGGTCGGGCGTCATGTGGAGGCTCTGGCCCTGGAGCTCTCCGCGCTGGGCCACGAGGTCCGGCTGATGGCGCCGTACGACCCCGATGACCGGTTCGCACGTGTAAGCCACCGCGGCGCCCGCCCGCAGCAGCGGCCCCTGCCCGACTACGTCATCCCGCTGGGGCGCACCATCGGCGTCCCGATGAACGGCGCCGTGTCGAACCTGCCGCCCTTCCCTGAGGCAGTCGTGACGCTGCGCAAGGAGCTCCGCTACGGCGGCTACGACGTGGTGCACATCCACGAGCCGAACGCGCCCGTCGCATCCTGGTACGCGGTCGAGACCGCGACGATGCCGGCGATCGCCACGTTCCACACCTACTCCACCGGCGGGATGATCAACCGCTTCGCGGCGAACGTGGCCGGTGTGCGGCGGCTCTACTCGAAGCTGAGTGCTCGCATCGCGGTCTCCGAGGCTGCCCAGTGGACGGCACAGCGCTATTACGGCGGCCGCTACCGGATCGTGCCGAACGGGGTCGACCTGGCGGCGGCGAGACCGAACCACGCGCACTCGCACGACGAGCTGCGCATCGTCTTCGTCGGGCGTGCCGAGGAGCGGAAGGGGCTCCCCGTCCTCCTGCGCGCCTTCGAGGCGCTGCGTGCGGTCGGCGTCCCGGCGCGGCTCACCGTGGCCGGCCCGACTCCCGAGGAAGTCGAGCCGCTGCTGCTCGATCCGGAGGGGATCGAGATCGCGGGCCAGGTCGACGATGCTCACAAGTGGGCCCTGCTCGGCGAGGCAGACGTGCTCTGCGCGCCGTCGCTGGGCGGGGAGAGCTTCGGGATGGTGCTCACGGAGGCATTCGCCTCGGGCACGCCCGCCATCGCGTCCGACATCGCGGGCTACCGCGACGTCGTCCGCGACGGCCTCGACGGCGTGCTCGTCCCCGTCGGTGACGCGGTGGCGCTGGGTGAGACGCTGCTCGAGCTGGCGTCGGACCCGGAGCGGCGGACGAAGATGTCGGAGGCCGCGCTGGAGCGCGCCGAGCGCTTCGCGTGGCCGAACGTGGCGCGCGAGGTCGAGGGGGTCTACGAGGAGGCGCTCAGCGCTCCCGAGCCGGAGGACCGCGTTGCCCGGCTCGCACAGCGCACCGGCGCCGCTCCCTCGGAGCCGGGCCCGAGGGTCGGCCCGAAGCGACTTCCGTCGCTGGAGCCGAAGACCCGCGACTCCGGACGCCGCCGGCTCGCGCACGTGGCGCGACGGGTGGTCGTGGCGGGTGGCGCCCTCGCCGGCG
>Ga0207706_10001613_pt1 | contig 22383 bp, 19 predicted proteins | sample KBSC53metaG_FD_184318 | JGI IMG/M metagenome (GOLD analysis project Ga0207706, IMG submission 184318) | Corn rhizosphere microbial communities from Kellogg Biological Station, Michigan, USA - KBS C5-3 metaG (SPAdes) (version 2) | ecosystem: Host-associated > Plants > Roots > Rhizosphere > Soil ... | reverse complement strand
TGCCGGCAAGTTCATCGTCGCGCCGCCCAACACGGCCGCCGGTTACCGGGTGGTGGTGCTGCCGGCGGTCGCGGTCGCCGCGCTGGCGGATCACCTGGACGACTACGCCGCTCCCGAGCCAGACGGGCTCGTGTTCCGTAGCGGCCGGGGCACCTACTTGCAGCGGAGCAACTTTAGTCGGCTGGTGTGGCGCCCAGCGGTGCAGCAGCTTGGCCTGGATGGGCTCCGCTTCCACGATCTGCGGCACACGGCTGCCACCTTGGCGGCTGCAGCAGGCGCGACCACTAGGGAGCTGATGGATCGCATGGGGCACACCTCGCCGGCGGTGGCGCTGCGCTACCAGCACATCATGGCCGACCGCCAGGGCGCCATCGCCGCCGCTCTGGATGGGCTGGTCCGCGATGCTCAGCAGGATGGCCGGCGCCGCCGGAGGGCACGTGGAGGGCACGACGGTCCTCGGCGGAGGGGCGGCGGAACTGCGGCAGGCTCGTGACCTGCGCTTTGGGTGGAGCGGGCGAAGGGAATCGAACCCTCACCGCGAGCTTGGGAAGCTCGAGTTCTACCATTGAACTACGCCCGCAAGAGGGGTGATTCTAGCCGCGCGGTCTGAGCTGGGGCAACGAGGTCGTGGCAGAATGCCGGCCGAGCAGCCTTTGTCTTGGGAGTGCACAGGTGATCCTGTCCGACCGGAGTCTGCGGGAGGCGATCGCGGCCGGGAGGCTGGTGATCGACCCGCTGGACGACGACGCCATCCAGCCGTCGAGCATCGACGTGCGGCTGGACAACCACTTTCGGGTCTTCTACACGGCGCGGCACCCGTACATCGACGTGAAGCAGCCGATGGAGGACCTCACCGAGCTGGTCGAGGTCAAGCCCGACGACGCGTTCATCCTGCATCCGGGGGAGTTCGTGCTCGGGTCGACCCTCGAGCAGGTCGGGATCCCGCCCGACCTGGCGGCCAGGCTGGAGGGGAAGTCCTCTCTTGGGCGGTTGGGGCTGATGACCCACTCGACGGCCGGGTTTCTCGACCCGGGGTTCACCGGGCACGTGACGCTGGAGCTGTCCAACGTGGCCAACCTGCCGATCACGCTGTACCCAGGGATGCGGATCGGGCAGATCGCGGTGTTCCAGCTCACCACCGCGGCCGAGCGGCCCTACGGGTCGCGGGGGGTCGGGTCGAAATACCAGGGACAGCGGGGGCCGACCCCGTCCCGGTACTGGGAGAACTTCCGCTCGCCCTGACCCCCGCGCCAGGCCCATACGAGGACTGCCGATTGTCGAAGTTGCCAGCAGCATCATCTATCGGGACGACGACCGAAGAGGCTGTCGCGCCCCCGGCCGAGGTCGTGACCCCGGTGGAGGAGGGCGCCGAGACCAGCCGGCAGCGCATGCTGCGGCTGGCCCGGCGGCTGCGGCCCGGGCCCGAGCCGGTGGTCCTGCTGGTGTTCTGTGGCCTGGCCATGTGGATGTTCGCGCCGGCGTGGTCGTCGCCGACGACCAGGACCCTCGAGGGCGGCGACGGCGACCCGGCCATCTTCATGTGGTTCCTGCGCTGGGTGCCGTTCGCCCTCGAGCACGGGCACGACCTGCTGGTCACCCACCACCTCAACTACCCCGACGGCGTGAACCTGATGTGGAACACGTCGCTGCCCCTGCCAGGACTGCTGCTGACACCGGTCACCGACGCCTGGGGGCCGGTGCTGAGCTTCAACCTCCTGCTGGTGCTGGCCTACGGGCTCTCGGCCTGGTGCGCCTACCTGGCCATCCGGCGCTTCGCCCCCGGGCACCTGGCGGCGGCGGTGGGCGGGCTGATCTACGGCTTCTCCCCGGCCATGCGGGTCCAGTCGCACCACCTGCACATGTCGCTGGCCTTCCTGACGCCGCTGATACTGCTGGCCATGCACGAGATCCTGGTCCGCCAGCGGCGCTCGCCGTGGCTGGTCGGCACCGGCCTGGGCCTGATGGCCGGCGCCCAGCTCCTGATCGGCGAGGAGCTGCTGGCCATGACCGCGCTGCTCGCCTGCGCGATGCTCCTGCTGGTGGTGCTGACCAACCTGCGGCGGGTGCGGGAGCGGTGGGCGTACGCCACCAAGGCGTTCGCGGTCGCCCTGGTGATGGCGTCGGCAGTCATTGTCTGGCCGCTCTCGGTGCAGTTCGACGGGCCCCAGCGGATCCACGGCGACATCCAGAAGACCAACTACTCCAACGACCTCCAGAGCTTCATCCTCCCCGGCTGGCCCCAGGCGCTGACCTGGGACGGCGCCGGTGAGCTGGTGGCCGGCTTCGCCGGCGGCAACTCGGCCTACCTGGGGCTGCCGCTGCTGCTGGTCCTGGTCGTGCTCGGGGTCCGCTGGCGCGCCAGCCCGGTGGTCAGGCTGGGACTGGCCCTGATGGCGGTGACGGCCGTGCTGTCGCTCGGGCCGACCCTGCTGGTGGGTGGGGAGGACACCGGGATCCGCTTACCGTGGGCCTTCTTCGAGGGCCTGCCGCTGCTCCCCAGCCTCATCCCGGCCCGGCTGGCCCAGCTCACCGCCCTGTTCGCCGGGCTGCTGGTGGCAATGTTCCTGCAGGCCGTGTGGAGCGGTGGCGGCTGGCGGCGGCCGGCCGCGGTGGTGGTCGCCGTGCTGGTCCTGGTGCCGCTGTGGCCCTCGGGCACGATCGAGGCCGAGGAGGTGACCACGCCGTCGTTCTTCACCGGGCCGGCCGTGCGGACGCTGCCCCGGGACAGCGTCGTGCTGGTGCTGCCCTGGGCCTACCGGCGCACCTCGCTGGCCATGACCTGGCAGGCCGAGGCCGGGCTCTGGTACCGGATGCCGGGCGGGTACTTCATCGGCCCCCAGCGCGACAGCGACCTGCCGCGCTTCGACGCCATCCCGAGCCCGGCCTCGATCACCTTCGGCCGGATCTTCGGCGGCAACCCGCCCCCGCGGCTGACCGGGCCGAGACGGCGGGCCCTGGCGAGCGACTTCGTCCGCTGGCGGATCGGGAGCGTGGTGGTGGGCCCGATGCCGAACCAGCAGGCGATGGTGGCGTTCCTGACCGACCTGCTCGGCCGCGAGCCGCAGGTGGTCGAGGGCGTCTACCTGTGGCGCGACCCGGTGGTCGAGCTCAGGGACCGGGGCCGGCGCTAGGGCGGTCCCTTGCCTGGACCGACTCGGAGAGCACCTGGGCGACGTCCAGGACCCGCACGCCCTCGCTGGTCCCCTCGGCCTGGCGCTGCTTGATGGCGTCGTCCAGCATGACCATGCAGTAGGGGCAGGCCGTCCCGACCACGTCGGCGCCGGTGGCCAGGGCCTCGTCGGTGCGCTCCAGGTTGACCCGCTTGCCGATCCGCTCCTCCATCCACATGCGGGCCCCGCCGGCGCCGCAGCAGAAGCCGCGCTCCCGGCAGCGGTGCATCTCCACCGAGCGGACCCCGGGCACGGCGTCCAGCACCGCCCGGGGGGCGTCGTAGACGTCGTTGTGCCGGCCCAGGTAGCAGGGGTCGTGGTAGGTGACGGTGGTCTCGACCGGCCCCTCCGGCACCAGGCGGCCCTCGTCGACCAGCCGTCGCAGCAGCTGGGTGTGGTGGATGACCTCGTAGTTGCCGCCCAGGTCGGGGTACTCCCGGGCCAGGGTGTTGAAGCAGTGGGGGCAGGAGGCGACCACCTTGCGGGCCCCGACGCCGTTGAGGGTCTCGATGTTCTGCTGGGCCTGGAGCTGGTAGAGGTACTCGTTGCCGAGCCGGCGGGCCGGGTCGCCGGTGCAGGACTCGCGCGGGCCGAGCACGGCGAACCCCACCCCGGCCCGGTGCAGCAGCCCGGCGATCGCCCTGGCCGTCTTGCGGGCCCGGTCCTCGAGCGCGGCCGCGCAGCCGACCCAGTACAGGTACTCGACCTCGTCGGGGATCCGGTCGGTGACCACCGGGACCTCGAAGTCGAGCCCCTCGGTCCAGGCCAGGCGCTGGCCGGCGCCGAGGCCCCAGGGGTCGCCCGAGTTCTCGACGTTGCGCAGCATGGTGCCGGCCTCGGCCGGGAAGCGGGACTCCATCAGGACCTCGTAGCGGCGCAGCTCCAGGATGGTGTCGACGTGCTCGATGTCGACCGGGCACTGCTCGACGCAGGCCCCGCAGGTGGTGCAGGACCAGAGCACGTCGGCCCCGACCACGTCCTGGACCAGGTCCTTGTCGAGCACGGCGGGGTCGTGGCCGTTGGGGTGCTCGGGGTCGGCCTCGCCGAGCAGGAACGGCGCCTTCTCGAACAGGTGGTCGCGCAGGTCGGTGATGACCAGCTTGGGCGACAGCGGCTTGCCCGTGTTCCAGGCGGGGCACTGGTCCTGGCAGCGACCGCACTCGGTGCAGGTGGCCAGGTCCAGCAGCTGCTTGAAGTGCAGGTCCTCGACCTTGCCGGCGCCGAACACGTCCTCCTCGGTCATCTCCTCAGGGTCGATCCGCGGGGTGGCCAGCGGGCCGAGGGCCTTGGGGCGGCGGGAGAACGCGACGTTGAACGGGGCGGTGAAGATGTGCAGGTGCTTGGAGTACATGACCAGCACCAGGAACCCGAGCACGACCGCCAGGTGGGCCAGCAGGAAGCCTTCGTCGAGCAGCCGCAGGGTCGAGGGCGACAGCCCGTCGAACAGCCGCCCGACCGCCGTGGACGCGAAGGCCCAGCCGTCGTAGGGGAACGTGCCCCTGGCCGCCCTGGCTCCCCGGTAGCACAGCAGGGTGACGATCACCAGGGCGATCATGCCGAGGATGACCCAAGCCTGGCCGGTGTGGGAGCGGTAGAAGCGCGACGACCGGTCCTTGCGGGCCGGCGACTCGCGCACGCGGATGACGGCGAAGACGGCCAGGCTGACCAGGACCGCCACAGCGGTCAGGTCCTGGAGGAAGCCGAGCACGGGGCTGTGGCCGACCAGCGGGAGGGCGAAAGTGTCGCGGAACAGCTCCCCGTAGGCCTCGGCGATCGTGGTCAGCAGGATCACGAAGCCCCAGAAGGTGAAGAAGTGGGCCAGGCCGGGGACCGGCCGCTTGAGCAGCTTGCGCTGCCCGAAGACCTCGACCAGCTCGGCCCGGAGGCGGGCCCAGGCGTGCTCGAAGCGGTCAGGGGCCGGCCGGCCGGTGCCGATCAGCCGGGTGATCCACTCGGCCCGCTGGCCGGCCAGGGCGACCGCGAAGAAGGTCAGCACGGCCCCGATGGCGAGCTTCATCGCGCGTCCTCCCGGCCTGTCGCTTCCGCTGCCGCCCGAAGTCTACCGCTCGGTAACATCACAGGCGGATAGGCTGGCTCGATGCGCCAGAACCCGACCCCAACGCCGACCCGGGCCCGGGTGGCCCTGCTGGCCGGCGGGCTGGCACTGCTCGCGGTCGGGATCGGGCTGGTCGCCTGGGTGCTGGCCTCCTCGGCCGGGCTCACCGGGCGGGACGACCCGGTGATGGCCGACCCCACGGCCACCACCGCCGCCGCCCCCGCCGACGCCGCCCGGACGGTCGACTACCGGCTGGAACCGGCCGGCGGGAGCCCGGTGACGGTACGGCTGGAGGTGGCCGCCGACCCGGCCACCCGGGCCAGGGGCCTGATGGAGCGCGAGCAGGTGCCGCCCGGGACCGGGATGGTGTTCCTCTACCCGGCCGACGTGGCCGAGTCGTTCTGGATGAAGAACACCCTCGTCCCCCTGTCGATCGCCTTCGTGGCCGCCGACGGGCGGGTGGTCAGCGTGGCCGAGATGACCCCGTGCAAGGCCGACCCGTGCCCCAGCTACGCCCCCGGCGGCCCATACCGCTACGCGATCGAGCTGGCCGCCGGGTCCTTCGGCGACGCCGGGGTCGGACCGGGGGCAAGAGTGGTCCCCGTTGACCCCGCAGCACTCCCCGAACCGGCGTAACCTCGCAGGTCAGCGGCAAGATAAAGCTACCACAACCACAAACTTGACAAGGGGAGACTCAACTCCCTATCTTGGCTCCAGAATCCTGTCCCAGCTTGCTTGAGGTGATGAGATGGCCAAGGCCGTAGGGATCGACCTGGGGACCACCAACTCTGTTGTCGCCACCCTCGAGGGTGGCGAGCCGACGGTGATCCCCAACGCCGAGGGGGCGAGGACGACCCCGTCGGTGGTCGCCCTCTCCAAGACCGGTGAGGTGCTGGTCGGCGAGGTGGCCAAGCGCCAGGCGGTGACCAACCCGGACCGCACCATGCGCTCGGTCAAGCGGCACATGGGCGAGTCGTCCTGGCGCTTCCGGGCCGACGGCAAGGAGTTCTCCCCCCAGCAGGTGAGCGCCTTCATCCTGCAGAAGCTGAAGCGCGACGCCGAGGCCTACCTGGGCGACCAGGTCACCCAGGCGGTCATCACCGTCCCGGCCTACTTCGACGACGCCCAGCGCCAGGCCACCAAGGAGGCCGGTGAGGTCGCCGGGCTCGAGGTCCTGCGCATCATCAACGAGCCGACCGCGGCCTCGCTCGCCTACTCCCTGGACAAGGAGAGCGACGAGACCATCCTCGTGTTCGACCTGGGCGGCGGCACCTTCGACGTGTCCCTGCTCGACATCGGCGAGGGCGTCATCGAGGTCCAGTCGACCTCCGGCGACATGCACCTGGGCGGCGACGACTGGGACCAGCGGGTGGTCGACTGGCTGCTGACCACCTTCAAGAACAACCACGGCATCGACCTGTCCAACGACAAGATGGCCATGCAGCGCCTCCGGGAGGCGGCCGAGAAGGCCAAGATCGAGCTCTCCTCCACCCTGGAGACCACGATCAACCTGCCCTTCATCACCGCCACCCCCGATGGCCCGCTCCACATGGAGCAGCGCCTCACCCGGGGCGAGTTCGAGCGCATGACCTCCGACCTGGTCGAGCGCCTTCGCGGCCCCTTTGACAAGGCGGTCACCGACTGGAAGGCCAAGACCCAGAAGAGCCTGACCGACATCCACCACGTGGTGCTGGTCGGCGGCTCGACCCGGATGCCCATGGTGGTCGAGTTCGTCAAGCAGCTCACCGGCGGCAAGGAGCCCCACAAGGGGGTCAACCCTGACGAGGTCGTGGCCGTCGGCGCCGCCCTCCAGGCCGGCGTGCTCAAGGGCGAGGTCAAGGACATCCTGCTGCTCGACGTGACCCCGCTGTCGCTGGGCATCGAGACCAAGGGCGGGGTGATGACCAAGCTCATCGAGCGCAACACCACCATCCCGACCCGCCGCTCGGAGGTGTTCACCACCGCCGACGACGGCCAGTCCGAGGTCGACGTCAAGGTCTTCCAGGGCGAGCGTGAGATGACCTACGGCAACAAGCTGCTGGGCAACTTCCAGCTGGTCGGCATCCCGCCGGCGCCCCGTGGCGTGCCCCAGGTCGAGGTCACCTTCGACATCGACGCCAACGGCATCGTCAACGTGTCGGCCAAGGACCGCGGCACCGGCAAGGAGCAGTCGATGACCATCACGGGCGGCACGGCGCTGCCCAAGGACGACATCGACCGCATGGTCCGCGAGGCCGAGCAGTACGCCGAGGAGGACCGGCGCCGGCGCGAGGCCGCCGAGGCCAAGAACCGGGCCGAGCAGCTCGTCTACCAGACCGAGAAGAGCCTCAAGGACTACGGCGACAAGATCTCCGACGAGGACCGGTCCAGCGTCGAGTCGGCGCTGACCAACCTGAAGGAGAAGCTCGCCGGCGACGACACCGTCGCCATCACCTCGGCCACCGAGGCCCTCCAGCAGGCGAGCTACAAGCTGGCCGAGGCGGTCTACGCCCAGGCCCAGCCTGGCCCCGGCCAGGGCGAGCCCGGGGCGACCACCACCACCGACCAGGGGACCACCACCCAGGCCGACGGCGACGTGGTCGACGCCGAGATCATCGACGAGGGCGATCAGGACCAGCAGAAGGGGGCATAACCCCCTCGGACCAGGAGGAGGTAGGACCATCATGAGTGTGTCGCGTTGGGATCCCTTCCAGGACCTGCTGGCGATCCAGGACGAGATGAACCAGGTCTTCGGCCGAGCTCGCCAGGGCCAGGCCGGTGGGCGCGTGTGGGCGCCGGCGCTCGACATCTCCGAGCGCAAGGACGCCTACGTGGTCACCGTCGAGGTCCCGGGCGTCAACGCCGACGACCTCGACATCACGCTGGAGGACGGCCTGCTCACCATCCAGGGCGAGCGCCAGTTCACCAGCGAGTCCTCGGAGCAGCAGTACCACCGGGTCGAGCGCCGCTACGGCAGCTTCCGCCGCTCGATCACCCTGCCCTCGCAGGTGCAGGCGGACGCTATCGAGGCCTCGTTCGAGAACGGGGTGCTCGAGGTGGTCGTGCCCAAGGCCGAGGAGGCCAAGCCGAAGAAGATCACCGTTCGCGCCGGCGGCGGCCGCCAGGAGGTTCCGGGGACCTCGACCCCGGCCGGCGACGCCTGATCCGACCATGCCACCAGGGGAGGGGAGGCGTCCACCGCCTCCCCTCTTCGCCAGAGGGGACACCGTGAAGGACACCGAGAAGCGAGACGACGAGGCGCCTGAGGCGGTCGCGGAAGAGGCCGGCGAGCAGCCCCTCGAGGAGCAGCCCGCCGAGCCCAGCGAGGCCGCCGAGCAGGACGAGGCCGTTCCCGAGCGCGCCGACGAGCTCACCGACGAGGCCGACGCCGACATCGCCGACGAGGCCGAGGCCCTCGAGGGGATCGAGGCCGACGGGGTCGAGGCCGAGGAGGACGCGATCGCGGCCGACCTGGACAAGGCCAGGGCCGAGGCCGAGAGCTACCTCGACGACCTGCGCCGGCTCCAGGCCGACTTCGACAACTACCGCAAGCGGACCCTGCGCGAGCAGACGGCCAGGGCCGCGTCCGCCTCTCAGGCCCTGGTGGCGAGGCTGCTGCCGGTGCTGGACAACTTCGAGCTGGCCGTCTCGTCGGCCGAGCGGTCGCGGGACTTCGACCGCATGCTCAAGGGCGTGGAGATGGTCTTCGGCGAGCTCCGTGAGGTCCTCGAGGCCGAGGGCCTGGTCCGGATCGAGGCCGAGGGCAAGCCCTTCGACCCCGAGCGCCACGAGGCCGTGATCGCCGTCGAGGAGGAGGACACCGAGCCGGGCATGGTCGTCGACATCGTCCGGGCCGGTTACGAGCTGCGGGGCAAGGTCCTACGCCCCGCCATGGTGAAGGTCGCGAAGTAGCGGATGAACAACCCCGAGTATCTGGAGAAGGACTTCTACGCCGACCTCGGCGTGTCCAAGGACGCGTCGGCGGCCGACATCAAGAAGGCCTACCGGAAGCTCGCCCAGAAGCACCACCCGGACGCCAACAAGGGTGACAAGGCCTCCGAGGAGCGGTTCAAGGAGGTCGGGCGGGCCTATGCCGTGCTGTCCGACCCCAAGAAGCGGACCGAGTACGACGAGGCCCGGCGGCTGCTGGCCTCGGGCGGGTTCGGGGGCGGCTTCGGCGGCTTCCCAGGCGGCGGCGGGTTCCCCGGCGGCGGCCGGGTCCGGGTCGAGGACCTCGGCGGGCTCGGCGACCTGTTCGGGAACCTGTTCGGCGGCGGCCGGCAGTCGCAGACCGCGGCCCGGCGCGGCCGCGACGTCGAGAGCGAGGTCACCCTCGGCTTCGAGGAGGCGGTCCGCGGGGCCACCATCCCGCTCCAGCTGCGCGGCCCGGCGCCCTGCCACACCTGCCATGGCTCTGGGGCAAAGCCGGGCACCCTGCCCCGGCCCTGCCCGACCTGCAACGGGCGCGGCACGGTCACCCGCGACCAGGGCCTGTTCGGCCTCTCCAGCCCCTGCCCGACCTGTCAGGGCCGCGGCTCGGTGATCGACGACCCCTGCCCGACCTGCCAGGGCCGGGGCAGCGAGGTCCGCACCCGGGAGCTGCGGGTCCGGATCCCGGTCGGGGTCAACGACGGGGCCACCGTCCGGCTCAAGGGTCAGGGCGAGCCCGGCCAGGCCGGCGCCCCCGCCGGCGACCTGATCGTCAAGGTCCGGGTCACCCCGCACCCGCTGTTCGGGCGCAACGGGCAGGACCTGACCATCACCGTGCCGGTGACCTTCGCCGAGGCCGCCCTGGGCACCGAGCTCAAGGTGCCGACCCTGGACGGCCCGGTGACCCTCAAGGTCCCGGACGGCACCCAGAACGGCCGCACCTTCCGGGTCAGGGGCCGGGGGGTGCCCGGCGCCGGCCGCAAGGGCGCCGGCGACCTGCTGGTCAGCCTCCAGGTGGCCGTGCCCGAGAAGCTCTCGCGCAAGGAGCGGGACCTGCTGCGCGAGTTCGCGTCGCTGTCCGACACCACGCCGAGGAACCACCTCGGGATCGACTGAGGCCGAGCGGGGAGGTGACGACCATGGCTGATCAGCGGGACCGGGCGGTGTTCGTGATCTCGGTCGCGGCCGAGCTGGCCGGGGTCCACCCCCAGACGCTGCGCATCTACGAGCGGGAGGGCCTGGTCCGGCCCAAGCGGACCACCGCCAACGCCCGCCGGTACTCCGAGCGGGACATCCAGCGGCTGCTGGAGATCAAGCGGCTGACCGGCGACGGCATGAACCTGGAAGGGGTCAGGCGGGTCATCGCTCTGACCCAGGAGGTCGAGCGCCTCCAGGCGACGGTGGCCGCGCTCGAGGCCGAGCTGCGGGCCCAGGCCCGCCGCCACCGCCAGGAGCTGGACAGCGTCCGCCGGTCGGCCCGGCGCGACCTCGTCCCCTACTCCTCGGCGATCGTCCGCTACGAGCACCCATCACGGTACGAACAGGCCTGAACGGAAACCATCAATGGACGTGAACAGCTTCACCCACCGGGCCGCCGAGGCGCTGGCCACCGCCCAGCGCGAGGCCCGCTCCAGCGACCACCAGCGCATCGAGCCCGAGCACCTGCTGGTCGCCCTGCTCGCCGACCCCGACGGGGTGGTGTACCCGGTCGTGCGCCGGGCCGGGGCCGACCCGGGCATGCTCAAGGCCCGGGCGTCCGAGGCCCTCGACCGGATCCCCAAGGTCTACGGCCCCGAGCAGGAGACGGTCGCCTCGCCCCAGCTCGGCCGGCTGCTCGAGCGGGCCCGCAAGGAGGCCGGCGCCCTCGGCGACCAGTACGTCTCCACCGAGCACCTGCTGCTCGCCCTGACCGAGGGCTCGACCGCCGCGGCCAGGCTGCTCACCGATGCCGGGGTGACCCGCGAGGCCATCCTGGCCGCCCTGGCCGAGGTCCGCGGAGGCAAGAAGGTCACCGACCAGGACCCCGAGGCCAAGTACCAGACGCTGGAGCGCTTCGGCCGCGACCTGACCGAGATGGCCCGCCAGGGCCGGCTCGACCCGGTGATCGGCCGCGACGACGAGGTCCGCCGGGTCGTCCAGGTGCTGTCGCGCCGGACCAAGAACAACCCGGTCCTGATCGGCGAGCCCGGGGTCGGCAAGACGGCCATCGTCGAGGGGCTGGCCGGGCGGATCGTGGCCGGCGACGTGCCCTCCTCGCTCAAGGACAAGCGGATCGTCGCCCTCGACCTGGGGGCCATGGTCGCCGGGTCCAAGTTCCGGGGCGAGTTCGAGGAGCGGCTCAAGGCCGTGCTCGACGACATCCGCGGCTCCGAGGGCCAGATCATCACCTTCATCGACGAGCTCCACACCGTGGTCGGGGCCGGCGCCGCCGAGGGCTCGATGGACGCCTCCAACATGCTCAAGCCGATGCTGGCCCGGGGCGAGCTGCGCATGGTCGGGGCCACCACCCTCGACGAGTACCGCAAGCACATCGAGAAGGACGCCGCCCTGGAGCGCCGCTTCCAGCCGGTGCTGGTGGGCGAGCCGAGCGTCCAGGACACCATCGCCATCCTGCGCGGCCTCAAGGAGCGCTACGAGGTCCACCACGGCGTCCGCATCCAGGACTCGGCCCTGGTGGCGGCGGCGGTGCTCTCGGACCGGTACGTGACCGGCCGGTTCCTGCCCGACAAGGCCATCGACCTGGTCGACGAGGCCGCCTCGCGGCTGCGCATCGAGATCGACTCCATGCCGACCGAGGTCGACGTGCTGGAGCGCCGGGCCCGCCAGCTCGAGATCGAGCGGGCCGCGCTGCGCAAGGAGAAGGACGAGGTGTCGCGGGAGCGGCTGGCCAAGCTGGAGGAGGAGCTGGCCGGCCTCCAGGAGACCCTCACCGGGATGAAGTCCCACTGGGAGGGCGAGAAGGAGGCCATCGCGGCCATCCGGCAGACCAACGCCCGGATCGAGGAGGTCAAGGGCGAGGCCGAGCGGGCGACCAGGGACGGCGCCCTGGAGCGGGCGGCCGAGCTCGGCTACGGCGTCCTTCCCGGCCTTGAGCGCGACCTGGCCACCGCCAACCAGCGCCTGGCCGAGCTGCAGGCCGACCGCAAGATGCTCAAGGAGGAGGTCGACGAGGAGGACGTGGCCAAGGTCGTGTCGGCCTGGACCGGCATCCCCGTGACCCGGCTCGTCCAGGGCGAGATGGCCAAGCTGCTGCGGCTCGAGGACGAGCTGCACCTCCGGGTGGTCGGCCAGGACGACGCCGTGCAGGCGGTGGCCGACGCCATCCGCCGCTCGCGGGCCGGGCTGGCCGAGCCGGGCCGCCCGATCGGCAGCTTCCTGTTCCTCGGGCCCACCGGGGTCGGCAAGACCGAGCTGGCCAGGGCCCTGGCCGCGCTGCTGTTCGACGACGAGCGGGCCATGGTCCGCATCGACATGAGCGAGTACGGCGAGAAGCACTCGGTGGCCCGGCTGGTCGGGGCGCCCCCCGGCTACGTCGGCTACGACGAGGGCGGCCAGCTGACCGAGGCGGTGCGGCGCCGGCCGTACGCGGTGGTGCTGCTGGACGAGGTCGAGAAGGCCCACCCGGACGTGTTCAACGTCCTGCTCCAGGTGATGGACGACGGGCGCCTGACCGACGGCCAGGGCCGCACCGTCGACTTCTCCAACGTGGTCCTGATCATGACCTCGAACCTCGGGTCGTCGCTGCTCACCGACATGGTCGAGCCGGAGGAGGTCAGCCGGGAGCGGGTCATGGCCACGGTCCGGGAGGCGTTCAAGCCCGAGTTCCTCAACCGGCTCGACGAGATCCTGGTCTTCCACCGGCTGGGCCGCGACGAGCTGGCCCGGATCGTCGACCTCCAGGTGGCCCGGCTGGCGGCCCGCCTGGCCGACCGCCGCCTGACCCTCGAGCTGACCCCGGCCGCCAAGGCCTGGCTGGCCGACCGCGGCTACGACCCGACCTACGGGGCCCGGCCACTGCGGCGCCTGATCTCCAAGGCCATCGGCGACGAGCTGGCCAGGCGCCTGCTCGCCGGCGAGCTGACCGAGGGCGACGCGATCCTGGTCGACGCCGACGGCGACGAGCTCAGCTTCACCCGACGGCAGCCGGCCGGCGTCCCCTGAGGGCCATGCTGGCCAGGCCGCGGACGCCGAGGACCCGGAGGAGGCTTCTCGGCCGGAAGTAGTCCGCCATCGGCACCGCCCCGGTGAGCACGCCCAGGAACCGGCCGATCTCGTCCTGGCGGCCCTCCAGGGCGCCGAACAGGGCCTGCTGCTCGGCCGTCGGCGGGCCGAAGGCGGCCAGGTCGGTGGTGAACTCGTACATCGCCAGCGCGGCCCGGTCCCGGGCCCGCTCGTAGTCTGCCAGGGTGCCGGCGAGCGGACGCCGCCCGCCAAGGCCGGCCTCGACCGCCTCGGCCAGCAGCTCGGCGTCGCGCAGGGCGTCGCCGATCCCCTGCCCGGTGATCGGGTCCATCACCAGGCCGGCATCCCCGACGAGCGCCCACCCAGGCCCGAACGGCCGGCGGATGAAGCTGGGCAGGTCCGGGCTGGCCCGGAACCGCTCGGCGCGGCGGCCGGCCCGGACCCGCTCGCCCAGGTCGCCGGCCAGGTCGAGGGTGCGCAGGGCGTTCGCCTCGACGTCGGCCCGGAAGGCCGGGAACTCCTCGACCGGCCAGGCCAGGTACGTCAGCGTCAGCCCGTCGTTGGTCGGCCAGGCACCGATCGCCCGCCGTGGCCGCGAGTAGATCTCGCCCCCGTCGAGCGGCACGTCGTGCCAGTAGGTGTAGCAGCCCATGGTCAGGGGCGGCCGGTCGTGGTGGACGGGCGCGCCCACCGTCCTGGCGACCAGCGAGTGCTTGCCGTCGGCCCCGACGACCAGCCGGGCCGCCTCGGTGACGCGCTGGCCCCCCTTGGAGCGCCCGCGGATGCCGGTGACCCGGCCGCCCTCGACCGTGAGCTCCTCGACGATGAACTGCTCGCGCACCTCGGCCCCGGCGGCCCGGGCCGCCTCCAGCAGCAGGGCGTCAAGGACCGTCCGGCGCGGGCTGTAGACGGCGTCGACCCCCTCGAAGGCGGGGTAGCGGCCCTGGAGCACGACCGGGCCGGCGTCGAACCGCACCTTCCTGGCCGCGGGCGCGCCCGAGGCCACGACCTGGTCCAGCAGGCCCCAGCGCCGGAGCCTCGCCCCTCCCGGGAGCTGCACCTGGTGGGTGGAGAGCGTGTCGCTCGGGAAGGCCGCCCGGTCGACCAGCAGCACCCTGAGCCCCTTGCCGGCCAGCAGCATCGCCGTCGACGAGCCGGCCACCCGGGCCCCGACAATGATCACGTCGTACATCGCTGTCCCTCCTCGCCTGCTTCCTCCGAAGCCCTTCAGCGGGGAGGGCGCGAGAACGCGCCAGGAACCGCTAGAGCTCCCAGGCCGTCGGGGCCGGCGGGGAGTAGCTGCAGAAGGTGCCGGTGGTGACCGACGCCCGCAGATGGGCGCCGAGGGCCGGGTGGACGCGCTCGACCCGGTCGATGACGTCGCGGATCCGGGCGGTGACGGTCTTGCGGGCGCGCTCGGACTGGTCGCCGAGCCGCCTGGGCCGGCCGCCGAGGCCGGTCGCGGCGGCCAGCTCGGCCACCAGCGCGTCCCGCTCCAGGACCGCCCTGGCCGCCCGCTCCGGGTCGTGCCAGCGGCCGGCCTCCTCGATCTCGGCCTCCAGGTCGAGCAGGCGGGCGCGCAGCTCCTGGCGGGCCCGTTCGTCGAGCACCTCGTCGGCCCCCATGCGCAGCTCGGCGGACACGGCCGGGTCGTCGGCGCCGGCGACCAGGTCGGCGGCCCGGATCGGCCGGCCGGGGCTCCGGAGCAGCGTGGCCAGGTCGCGGAGGCCCTTGGCGTCACGCATGCGGACGGTGCGTCCGGCGTAGCCCAGGGTCCACAGCGTCCCGTCGCGGCGGAAGACGTCGCCGGCGACCAGGCCCGCCTGCGCCGCCGGCCGCTGGTCGGCGGCCTGCCGGGCCAGCTCGGTCATGCCCAGCCGGCCGGCCTCGGAGACCACCTCGGACAGGATCGGGGCGGCGTCAGCCGGGGCCGTGAGGACCAGGGCCAGCTCGTAGCGGCTTCTCAGGGCCCAGGTGCGCGCGCCGAGGCGGTCGTGGACGGCCACGGCCCGCTCGAAGTGGCCCCGGGCCGCCTCGGGCCGGCCCAGGGCCTTGGCCAGCAGGCCCAGGTGATGGTCGACGGCACCCCGGAACGCGATCGCCACCCCGACGACCGCGGCCCCGGCGGCCAGCGGGGTGAGCTCGTCGTACAGCCACTGGCAGGCCGGGCGCGCTTCCAGGGCGGCGGCCAGCTCGCTCGCGAAGGCGGCCGCCAGGGTCCAGCTCCGGTCGGCCGGGAACACCGCCGGGGCCGCGCTGTCCAGCAGCGGGGCGGCCACCGCCTCGGCGGTGGCGCGGTCGCCCCGCTCCAGCAGGATGATGGCCTGGAGGCAGCGCCCATGCGGCGAGTCGTCCCCGAAGACCGCCCGCACCTGGGGGAGCAGCTCGGAGCGGCGGCCCTGGAGGCTGCGGAGCTCCCAGAGCTGTGCCTGCTCGACGTCGGCCACGTCGGGCTCGCCGATCTCCCGGCCGAGGTCGGCCGCCTCCGCGGTCAGCCGTTCGGCCTGGTCGAGCCGGCCGGCCAGCAGCGCCTGGGCCGCCCGGCGGGCCAGGGCGGCATAGCGGAGCCTCGGCTGCCCCAGGTCCGCGGCCAGCCGCAGGAACTCGGCCAGCTCGCGCTGGAACCGCGGGTCGGCCAGCTCGAGCAGGTCGGTGGCCGCCAGCAGCCGGGCCTCGGCCAGCAGCTCCGGGTCCTCGCGGCCGGCCAGCTCGGCGATCCGGCCGGCCAGGGCAAGCCGGTCGGCCGCGTTCCGTGGCCCCCAGCCGGCGTTGTGCCGGGCGACCAGGCAGGCGCCGAGGGTGGCCCGGTCGCCGGTCTGGCGGGCGGTGGCCATGGCCTCGTCGGCCAGCCGTGACGCCCGGGCGAGGTCGGTGCCGTTCCAGGCCAGCTCCCGGGCCAGGCTGGCCAGCACCCGGGCCCGCAGTGGCGGGTCCTGGTCGCCGAGGGCGGCGGCCGCCTCCTCGAGGACCGGCACCAGCTCCTGGACCGGCGACGGCCAGCTCCGCGTGCCGATGGCGTGCAGGCCGAGCGCGGCCCGGGCCAGCCCGTTCGGGTCGGCCGCCCGCCGGGCCAGCTCGGCCGCCTGGAGGCAGGCCTGCCAGCTGCCGGCCAGGTCGCCAGCCCGGCGGCGGGCGCCGGCGAGCTCGAGCAGCAGCCCGGTCCGGTCCGCCTGGGCCGACTTGTCGAGGACCTCGAGGGCCCGCGCCAGCTGGCGGGCGGCCTCCTCGTGGGCCAGCCGCCGGGTGGCCTCGGCGGCGGCCAGGGCGGCGTAGCGGACGGCCGCGTCCCCGGCCCCTGGCCCGCCCTGGGCGAAGTGGTCGGCGAGCTGGGCCGCCGCGACCGGTTCGCCGGCGTCGCGCTCCTCCTCCAGGGCGCAGGCCACCCGCCAGTGGAGCCGGGCGAGGGCGGGCGGGTCGAGCCCGGCCAGGATCGACTCGCGGAACAGGTCGTGGACGAAGCGGTAGGGCCGCAGCGGCCCTTGCGGGCCGTCCAGGATGTGGGCGCCGACCGCCTCGTCGAGGAGGTCGCGCACGGTCGCGACCGGTTCGCCGGCGACCCGCGCCAGCAGGGCGGCGCCGAACTCCGGCCCGGCGACGGCGGCCGTCGTCACCAGGGTGGCGCAGGCCGGGCCGAGCCGGGCCAGGCGCCGCTCGACCACCTCGCGGACCCCCACCGGGATCCCCGCCGGCTCGCCGGGCTGGGCGAGCAGCAGGCGGGCCACCTGCTGGACGAAGAACGGGTTGCCGCCGGTCCGCCGCCGGATGCCGGCGACCAGCGCCGGGTCGGGCTCAACACCGAGGATGCCGGCAACGAGCCGGCCCGTCTCGGCCTCGGCGAGCGGTCGCAGCGGGACGACGGTGCTCCTCGGGACGAGGTCGGCGAGCAGGCGGACGAGCGGGTCGCCCTGGGACTGCTCGAGGTCGCGCCAGGTGCCGAGGACCAGCACCCGGGAGGCCGGGAGCCGGCGGGCCAGGAAGTCCAGGAGCTGGAGCGACGGGGCGTCGGCCCATTGCAGGTCTTCCAGGACGACGACCAGCGGCCGCTCGCCGGTGGCCGCCAGCAGCACGGTGGTGAGCTCGTCGAGCAGCCGGAAGCGGGCCGCCGCGGTCAGCTCGTCGCCGGCCGCCGGCTGGTCGGTCGTCCCCGGCAGCTCGGGCAGGAGCCGGGCCAGCGAGGGGGTGCCAGCCGCGAGCCCCGGCGGTCGCCCGTCAGCGGCCACGAGCGACCGGAACACCTGCACCCAGAGCCAGTACGCCGGCGTGCCCTCCCCCGGCCAGCCCCAGCCCCACACCACCCGCGCGCCGCGCGCCTGCGCCGTGGCCGCCGCCGCGGCGACCACCGCCGACTTGCCGATGCCGGCCTCGCCGGTGAGCAGGACCAGCCCGCCCCGCCCGCCGACCAGCTCCTCGACGGCGCGGACGAGCTGGGCGAGCACGTCGTCCCGCCCGGCGAGCCCGGGGTTCCGGGGGTTGTCCACAGCCCCTAGACTGCCAGTATGCGCCGACCGCCGCCTGGCTACCGCCGCGGGACCAGACCCCTCTACCCGGGCGTCTTCAAGATGCTCATCTACGGGTTCATCCTCTGGGGCATGGCCCTGCTCGGGATCAGGCTGCCGTTCGAGCTGCCCCGGCTGCTGTTCGTGGTCCTCCAGGCGCTGGTCATCTGGCTGCTGTGGAAGGGCGTCAAGGCGGCCAGGCGCGCCCCCAGCAACCAGGTCCGGCTGTTCAGCGCCCAGGAGAACTGGGTCAACGCCTTCACCCTCCAGGCGCTGATCCTGTTCCTCTGGTAGCGGCGCGGGCGCGGACCAGGCCTCGGGGGAGGGCGGCCAGCAGCCGTGGGGTGATCCTGGCCTGGCCAAGGCCGAGCTCGACCAGGGCGTCGAACAGCCTGGGCGACCCGGCGGCGGCGCCGAGGCCGGCCTCGGCCAGGGCCGGGGCGTGGATCGCCCTGGCCAGGACGGAGGAGTGGCGCAGGTGGCGGCCGAGGGCCTTGGCGAGCAGGCGCCGGTAGGCGGTCAGCGGGTCGTCCGGCTCGGTCAGGGCCGCCCGGGCGGCCAGGCGGCCCGAGGCCAGGGCGTAGTAGATCCCCTCCCCTGACAGCGGGTTGACCAGCGAGGCGGCGTCGCCGGCGAGCAGGACCCGGCCCCGGCCGGGCGGCGGCCGGAAGGACGAGAACGGCAGGTGGTGGGCGCGCAGGCTGGCCGGGTCGGGGTCGGCCCCGGGGAGCAGGTCGTGGAGGCGCTTGTGCAGCTCGGCCCGGCCGCCGTGGAAGCGGCTGCGCAGCAGCCCGTAGCCGACGTTGGCCACCCCGGTGCCGGTCGGGAACGACCACACATAGGCCGGCCAGCCCTCGGCCACCCAGGCGATCAGCTGCTCGGGACGTCCCGCCGGGGCGGGCGCGTAGCCGCGGACGGCGATGGCCAGGGCCCGGTCCGGGTTGGAGGCGACCCCGAGCAGCCGCCGGACGGTCGAGTTGGCCCCGTCCGCGCCGACAACAACCCGGGCGGCCAGCTCGCCGTCGACCGTCACCAGCCCGTCGTGCTGCTCCAGATGGCGCACGCCGGCCCGGCGCAGCTCGGCCCCGGCGGCCGTGGCCGTCTCGACCAGGCGGGCGTCCAGCACCGACCGGGGGATCACGTAGTTGGGCCGGGCCGGGTCCCCGGCCACCTCCATCCCGCGGGGGGAGCGCAGCCGCAGCCCCCGGATCGGCGGGTACCCCTCCAGCACCCCGCCCGCCCCCAAGGCCTCCAGCTCGTCGACGGCGTGCGGGCCGAGCCCGTCGCCACACGCCTTGTCACGCGGGAAGTCCGCCTTGTCGACCAGGGCCACCGAGGCCCGTGGGCGCAGGCGTTTGGCTTCAAGGGCGGCGGCCGCCCCGGCCGGCCCGGCGCCGACCACCACCAGGTCGAAGCGTGTCCTGGTCAGCTCAGGAGGCGTCGGCGGCCGCCACCCTCGTTGCCGGCTGGCCGCAGCGGCAGTCCCAGACCTCGGGGACCTCGGCGTCGGCCGCGAACGGCACCGACACCACGTGCTCCCGGGTACAGAGGTAGGTGACGACCTGCCGGGGCGCATAGGCGCTCGAGGGTGCCTGCAGCCGGTCGAACTCCGCCGGAAGCGGGGACAGGCCGTCGTCCATCGTCACTCCTCCTCGCTCTGCTGAGCCTAAGTATTGCGCCGCCTCTTGCGCTGCTGTCAATCGGGACAACCCGGCTAGACCGGGGCCACCTCGGAGGTGCAGAAGGCGCACCGGTGGGCGTCGATCGGGATCTCGGAGATGCACTGGGGGCACTTGCGGGTGCTGGGGTCGGGGGACTCGCGGCGGTTGGCGAGCTCCGTCAGCCGGTTGATGGGCTTGACCACGAAGAAGAACACCACCAGGGCCACCGTGATGAACGCGATCAGCACGTTCAGGAAGTGGCCGTAGCGGAACGTCGAGCCGTTGATGGTGAAGGTGAGGTTGTTGAAGTCGGGCTGGCCGAAGATGGCCGCCACCAGGGGGGTGAGCAGGTCGGTGACGGCGGCCTGGACGACCGCGGCGAACGCGGCCCCGATGACGATCGCGACGGCCAGGTCGACGACGTTGCCTCGAAGCAGGAACTGTTTGAACTCGGTGCCCCAGGTGCGCATGCGGGCGGGCCTCCTCCGGCGCGGCGGTGTTCCCCCTCGGCCGCGCATGGTAACCGCAACCGGTAGGATCGGGGCCATGCGTCACCGTTTCGCCCTCCTTGCCCTGCTCGCCGCCCTGGTCATGGTGGTGGCGGCCTGCGCCGGCGACCCTCCGTCCGGGTCGGGCGCCGGCGTCCCGTCGACCGTCGCCGCTCCGGTCACCGCGGCGCCGGTCACCAGCGAGGCCACCCCGGACACAAGCCTGCGGGCTCCCAGGGGCGTGGTCCCGGACGGCGAGCGCAAGCGGGCCCCGGGGATCGAGGTCACCGACTTCGACGGCAACGCCATCAGCCTGGCCGAGCTCAGGGGCCAGCCGGTGGTGGTGAACTTCTTCGAGTCCTGGTGTGTGGTGTGCCGGGCCGAGCAGGACTTCATCGACGAGGTCGCCAAGCGGTACGACGGCCGGGTGCAGTTCCTCGGCGTCTCGAACAACGACACCGTCAGCGAGGGCCGAAAGTACCAGCGCCACTTCGGGGTCCCCTACCCGCTGGCCAACGACTCGAGCGGCCGGACCTGGGCCGCCTACCGGGTGCCCTACCAGCCGGTCACGGTGGTGGTCGACGAGCACGGCCGGGTGGTCAGGCGCTTCGACGGCGGCATCGAGGACAAGGACCTGGCCCCCGTGCTGGAGTACCTGGTCAGGGCGTAGTGGGCGAGGGGCGCGGCGGGGTGCTCGACGCCTACCCGGCGGCGGTCACCGCCGGGCTCACCAGGGTGCTCGGCCCGGCCCTGGTCGGCGTCTACCTGCACGGCTCGGGCGCGCTCGGCGGCTGGTCGGCCGAGCGCAGCGACGTCGACCTGCTCGGCGTGGTCGCCCGGCCGCTGGAGCGGCGGGCCAAGCGGGAGATCTCCTCCCGCCTCAACCATCCCAGCCTTGGCAGCCCGACCCCGGCCGGGCTGGAGCTCAGCCTGGTCACCGCGGCGGTCGCCGCCGACCCGCCACGGCGGCCGCCGTTCGAGCTCCACGTGAGCACCGGGCCGTCGCCCCAGACGCACCTCGGCGGCCCGGCTTCCGCCGACCCCGACCTGCTGCTCCACTTCGCCGTCTGCCGCCGGGCTGGCGTCATTGTCGCCGGGCCCGACCCGGTCGAGGTGTTCGCCGAGCCGCCGCGGAGCTGGCTGCTGGAGCGGGCCGCGGCCGAGCTTCGCTGGGCGGTCCGCAACGGGACCTTCGCCTACCGGGTCCTGACCGCCTGCCGGGCCTGGCGCTACCTGGAGGACGACGTCCTCGGCGCCAAGGTCGAGAGCGGCCGCTGGGCCCGCCTCCGCCTGGCGGACGACCCGGAGCCCTCGGGGGCGGCGGCCCTGGTCGACGCGGCCGTTGCCGCCCAGCTGGGCCACGCCCCGGTGCCGGCCGCGGGCGCCGACCTGGCCGCGGCCGACGGGTTCGTGGCCGCCGTCCTGGACCGGTTCCGCGAGGCCGGCACTTGAAGGTCGCGTCCAGAAGCAACCTCCTTCTCTGGATGATGGTCGGGATCCTGGCCATCTCGACCTCGCCGATCCTGATCCGGGTGGCGGCCATGCCGGCGCTGGCGCTGGCCTTCTGGCGCTGCCTGGCCGGGTCGGTCGTGCTGGCCCCGTTCGCCCCGCGGGGGCGGGTGGCGGCGCTGGACCGGGCCGACCTGGCCCGCCTGGGCGCCGCGGGGCTGTTCCTGGCCGTCCACTTCGCCCTCTGGAACGCCTCGCTCGGCCTGACCACCGTGGCCGCCGCGACCACCCTGGTCAGCTGCGCGCCGCTGTTCGTCGGCCTCGGCTCGGTCTTCCTCGGCGAGGCCCCCAGCGGCCGCGCCTGGGGAGGGATCGCCCTGGCCACCGCCGGGGCGGTGGTCATCGGGGTGGGGGACGCCACCGGCTTCGGCGGCGGCACGGACGCGGTCTGGGGCGACCTGCTGGCCTTCGGCGGGGCCGTGGCCGTGGCCGCCTACCTGCTGCTGGGGCGGGTGGCCAGGCGGCGCCTGCCGGTCTCGACCTACGCCGCCTCGGTCTACGGGGTGGCCGCGGCCGCGCTGCTGCCGGCCTGCCTGCTCACCGGCTCCAGCCTCGGGGGCTACGAGGCGACGGCCTGGCTGGCCCTGGCCGGGGTGGTGGCCGGCCCCCAGCTGCTCGGCCACACCGTGTTCAACGGCCTGCTGGCCAGCGTGAGCGCCTCGGTGGTGGCCGTCGTCATGCTGCTCGAGCCGGTCATCGCCACCGCGCTCGCCTGGTGGCTGTTCGCCGAGGTGCCCGGCCCCTCACTCTGGGCCGGCGCCCCCATGGTCCTGACCGGGGTATGGCTGGCAACGACCGGCTCGCGACGGATGTAGGCTGCTGCGAACCGACAGAAAGCGAGCCGAGACCATGCCGGGAACCATCCTCGTCGGCAGCCAGTGGGGTGACGAGGGCAAGGGTAAGGCCACCGAC
>Ga0207706_10001609_pt1 | contig 22407 bp, 23 predicted proteins | sample KBSC53metaG_FD_184318 | JGI IMG/M metagenome (GOLD analysis project Ga0207706, IMG submission 184318) | Corn rhizosphere microbial communities from Kellogg Biological Station, Michigan, USA - KBS C5-3 metaG (SPAdes) (version 2) | ecosystem: Host-associated > Plants > Roots > Rhizosphere > Soil ... | reverse complement strand
TGACGAAGGGCTGAGGCGAGACTTCGGACAGGAGGTCGTCGAGCGCCTCGCGGTTGTGTGCCTCGTGGAAGAAATCGACGAGCGCCTCGGCGACGACGGCGCCGACACCCTGGACCGATGATAGCTCTTCCTCGCCGCTTTCCGTCATGGCTGCGCGGCGCAGCTCTTCGACGGTGCCGAAGCATTTCAGCAGGTCCTTCGCGGTGACGATGCCGACGTGGCGGATGCCGAGGCCGAACAGGAGGCGCGGTCCGTCGGGCCGGCGCTTGGCCTCGATCGCCGCGAGGAGGTTGTCGACCGATTTCTCCTTCCATCCCTCACGGCCGAGCAATTGGTCGCGATGGTCGCGAAGGCGGAAGATGTCGGCGGGCGAGCTCAGCCAGCCGAGCTCGATGAACTCGGCGATGCTCTTCTCTCCCAGGCCATCGATGTCGAGCGCTCCGCGCGACACGAAATGCCGAAGCCGCTCGAAACGCTGCGCCGGGCAGATCAGCCCGCCCGTGCACCGGACGTCGACCTCGCCCTCCTCAGCGACGGCTTCGCTGCCGCATTCGGGGCATTGGTCGGGAAAGACGTAAGCAGGCCGCGGCTCGTCGCGCGTGAGGTTCTCGATGACTTGCGGGATCACGTCGCCGGCGCGCTGGATCAGCACCCGGTCGCCCGGCCGAACTCCCAGTCGCTCGATCTCGTCGCGGTTGTGGAGGGTGACGTTGGCGACCATCACGCCGCCGACCCCGACCGGCTTCAATCGGCCCACGGGAGTCAGCTTGCCGGTGCGGCCGACCTGGATGTCGATCGCCTCAAGCGTGGTCTGAGCCTTCTCGGCAGGGAATTTGTGGGCCAGCGCCCAGCGCGGCGCGCGCGCCACCTGCCCCAGCCGCTCCTGCCAGTCGAGCCGGTCGACCTTGTAAACGACTCCGTCGATGTCGAACGGCAAATCGGCGCGCGCCTTCTCGATCGCTCGATAATGGGCGAGCATTTCGGCGACGCTGCTGCATTGGATCAGGAGGTCCGGCACCGGGAAGCCGAAGCCCTCGATCCGCTTCATCGCTTCAAATTGCGTGTCGGCCAGCCGCTCGGTCGCCTCGCCCCAGCCATGCGCGAAAAAGCGCAAGGGGCGCGCTGCAGTGACCGACGGATCCTTCTGGCGAAGCGACCCGGCGGCGGCGTTGCGCGGGTTGGCGAAGATCTTGGCGCCCGCGGCGTCCTGCCGCTCGTTCAGCGCCTCGAAATCGGCCTTCGACATGTACACTTCGCCGCGGATTTCGAGGATTTCGGGGACTTCCCCCTCCCGCAAGCGGGAGGGGAGGAGAAGCTTCGGCACGTCCCCGATCGTGCGCACATTTGCTGTCACATCCTCGCCGACCGCGCCGTCCCCGCGCGTCGCGGCCAAGACCAGCTCGCCTTTCTCATATCGTAGCGAGCAGCTCAGCCCATCGATCTTCGGCTCGGCCGTGACGGCAATTACGGCGCTTTCGCCGAGGTTCAGGAAGCGCCGTACCCGGCCGACGAAATCCTCGACCTCCGCGTCGGAAAAGGCATTTTCGAGGCTGAGCATCGGCCGCGAATGCGCGACCTTCGCAAGCCCGCTCGTCGGAGGCGCGCCCAGCCGCCCGGATGGCGAATCCCCCCGCACCAGCTGGGGGAACCGCTCCTCCAGGTCGCGATTCTCGCGGACCAGCGCGTCATAGTCCGCGTCCGAAATCTCCGGCGCGTCCTTGTCGTGATAGAGCTGGTCGTGCCTGGCGATCTCCTTCGCCAGCCGCATCAGCCGGTTGGCGGCCTCGGCCTCGGTCAGCTCAGTGGTCATTCCCGCCGAACAATTCCTCGAGCAGGCTGACGAAGCTCGTCCACGACCGCTCCGCCGCCAGCGCGTTGTAGGCCACCCCGTCGATCTGGAGGTCGCTCGCGTGCGGATTGGTGAAGCCGTGGCCGACATTGCCGTAGGCATGGATCTGCCAGTCGCAGCCGGCCTCGGTCAGTTCCTGGCCGAGCGCTACCACCTTGTCCGGCGGGACCATCGGATCGTCCCAGCCATGGTAAGCGACCACCTTCGCCTTGATCTTCTCCGGCGGCAGCCCGGGCGGATCGAACAGCCCGTGGAAGCTCACGGCTGCGGCGATGTCCGTCCCCGTCCGCGCAAGGTCGAGGGCGCACTGGCCGCCGAAGCAATAGCCCGAGACCGCAATCTCGCCCGCACTCACCTGGTCGAGGCCGCGGACCTGGTCGAGCACCGCCAGCAGCCGCCGCCGAAGCGCCGCGCGGTCGGCGCGTAGCCTTGTCATCTCGCCGAAGCAGGTGTCGCGCGGTGCGCCCCGGAATTCCTTGCCGAAGAGGTCGGCGACGAAGGCGTTGTAGCCGAGTTCGACCAGCTGCTTGCCGAACCCGATCTCGAGGTCGGTTACGCCCATCACCGTAGGAATCAGCAGGACCGTCGGGCGGGCCGCGCCGTCCCGCCTGCCCACGAATATGCCCTCGAGGTTTTCGCCCTCGAACTCGAGTGGAACCGCCGTCTCCTTGCTCATGCCATCTCCCTTGCAAGCTCTGCCAGCTTCGCGACCGTGTTCATGTTCCGCGCGGTGCCGGCTTCCGCGGCCGGAATGCGCAGGCGCGACTTGCCGATACCCCTTTCGCCGTAAGCGACAAAGACCTCCCGGGCACCGGCAGCAATCCGCTCGTCGTCCGCCCTGTTGCGCACCGTCTCAAGCAGGTCTTTCGGAGGCGGCTCGTTCATGAAGAAAGCCTGCACCCGGTTGGCCGCCCGGTCGGTAAAGGGGTTGGCTTTGACGACCGTTTCCATCTCCGCAGCCGTGCGAAGCATGACCCGGACCTCCTTGCCCATGTGCGCCTGTAAATCCTTCTCGAGCATCTTGCGGAGCTTCTCCTCCGGCTTGTTGCTGACGAAGAGAAGGTTGCCGCTGGCGATGTAGGTTCGCGCCTTTTTAAGTTTCAGGTCGTCGGCGATTGCCATCAAGTCGTTCATCTTGAGGCTGGTTCGCCCGACGAGGTTCACGCCTCTGAGAAGCGCGACATAAGCCGTCACGCCGCGTCGAGGAGCCGCGACGCCTGGGCCCTCGCCTCCTCGGTGATCGACGCGCCCGAAAGCATTCGCGCGATCTCTTCGCGCCGCTCGTCCGCGGTCAGGCGTCGGACGTGCGTGCGCGTCGCCTCTCCTTCGTGCGACTTCTCGATCCGATAATGGTGGGTGGCGCGGGCCGCGACCTGCGGCGAATGGGTGACGACCAGCACCTGGCTGTCCTTCGCCAGCCGGGCGAGCCGCTCGCCGATCGCGCTCGCGACCGCTCCGCCCACTCCCCGGTCGATCTCGTCGAAGATCATCGTCGCGGCAGTCCCTGCCTCCGCGAGCGCAACCTTGAGCGCGAGGATGAAGCGCGACAGCTCGCCGCCGCTGGCTATTTTCGTGAGCGGCCCAAATGGAGCACCGGGGTTGGTCGACACCTCGAACTCGACCCGGTCGGTGCCGTTGGGTCCCGGCTCCCCCTGCCCCATCGCAGTTCGGAAGCGTGCGGAGTCGAGCTTGAGCGGCGCGAGCTCGCCGGCAACCGCCGAATCGAGCTTCGCCGCCGCTTCGTGCCTCTTCGCGCTCAGCTCGTCGGCCAATTTCGAATATTCGAGCCGCGCCTGCTTCAGCTCCGCGTCGAGGGCTTCGATGCGCTCGCCTCCGGCTTCGATCTGCGTAAGCTGCGCCCGCATCCGCAGCCCAAGCTCGCCAAGCGAGTCCGGTTCCACTCGATGCTTGCGCGCGAGGCCCCGAATATCGAACAGCCGGGCTTCGACAGCCTCGAGCCGCGCGGGGTCATAGGCCATCGCTTCGGCAGCGCGCGCAATCTTTTCCTCGGCGTCATGGGCCTCGATCAGCGCCCGGTCGAGGGCCGCGAGCGCCTCTGCCAGCGCAGGATGGTCGGCCGCGCCGCGCTCGATCCGCCGGGCCGCCTGCCGAAGTTGAGCGAGAGCTCCCTCGGACCCGCCGAGAAGCGAATCCAAGCCTTCGAGGGCCTCGCCCGCCTTCGCGCCCGCCTGGATCGCCGAGCGTTCTTCCGAAAGCGCCGTCTCCTCGCCGGCCTGGGGGTCGAGCGCTTCGATCTCGCGCACCGAATGGTCGAGATAGTCGCGGTCGCGCTCGGCATCGGCCGCGGCGGCTCGCGCCTGCGCAAGCTCCTGCTCGACGCCCGTCACCTGTCCCCACGCCGCCGCGATCGGGCGCAGGTCGATGCCCGCGAACGCGTCGAGCAAGGCGCGGTGACCGCGGGGATTGAGAAGCCCACGGTCGTCATGCTGGCCGTGGATCTCGACGGCCAGGGCAGCGACGTCGCGCATCGTCCCGGCCGGAACCGAAGCGGCGCCGATGAAGCCGCGGCTCCCGCCGTCGGGCTTCAGCGTCCGCCTGAGAAGCAGCGGCTCGCCAGGCTCCGCTTCGAGTCCCTGCTCTTGCAGAAGCGCGTTGACGGGATGGCCGACCGCAAGCTCGATCTCGGCGGAAACGGACGCGCCATCCGACCCCTGCCGGACCAGCGCCGTGTCAGCCCGCGCACCGAGCGCCAGGCCGAGCGCGTCGAGGAGGATGGATTTGCCCGCCCCGGTCTCGCCGGTCAGAACTCCAAGCCCGGAATCGAACTCGATTTCGAGGCTGTCGATAAGGACGACATTGCGGATCGCGAGTTGCCTCAGCATCCCGCGTCAGCGCCTCATCCCTGAGGCTGCGGCTCGGCCTGAGGCTGCTCGGCCGGCGGTTGCGCCTGCGGTTGGGGCTCGGGTTCCTCGGCCGGCGGCTGGACCAGCGGCTGCTGTTGCGGCTGCTGCTGTTGCAGCGCGGGCTGCGGAGCGGGCGCGGGCTCCGGCTCGACCTGCTGTGGAGCGGGGTGACGCTGCATCAGCCTGTAGGCCGCCTTGTACCATTTGCTGCCAGGGTAGTTGGATCCCAACACCGCAGCCGCCTTGTGGGCCTCCTGCGGAATACCGAGCGCGAGATAGGTTTCGACCATCCGCTCGAGCGCCTCGGGCGCGTGGCTCGTGGTCTGGTAATTTTCAACGACCGTGCGGAACCTGAGATTGGCGGCGAGCCACTTGCCGGAGCGCTCGTAGAATCGGCCGATCTCCATCTCCTTGCCGGCGAGATGGTCGTTCAGCAGGTCCATCTTCAGCCGCGCGTCCGACGAATAGCGGCTGTCCGGATAGCGCCTGATCAGCTCTCCGAACGCGTCGAGGGCCTGCTGGGTCGTGCGCTGGTCGCGGGTAACGTCCGACACCTGCTGGTAATAGCTCATCGCGACCAGATAGTGCGCGTAAGGCGCGTCCTTGTTGCCCGGGTGGATCGTCAGGAACCGCTGCGCGGAGCTCACCGCCTCGGGATATTTCTCCGCCACATAATAACTGAACGCGCTCATCAGCTGGGCCCGGCGCGCCCACACGGAATAGGGATGTTGCCGCTCGACCTCGTCGAACAGCTTGGCGGCCATTTCATAGTCCTGCTGGTCCAGCCGCTTCTTGGCCAAGGCGTAAAGCGTGTTCACGTCGCGGGCGACGTAACCGGTATCGCTCCCCGCCTTGTTGCGCGCGCAGCCGCCGGCGGAAAGGACGATGGCGGTTCCAACCATAACCGCCGCGATACGGGTCATCTTCGACATTCGATCCTCATTAGCGGAGCCTCCGGGGCAGGCAAGCTTGGGTGCGCGGGGAAATCGGAACCTCGGCTGAATGCATCAGCCGGCGGGAGTCGTTGCAGGATCGGCGGCCTCGGACTTCACGAAGCTGTCCGGAGTGACACCGAGCCAGACGAGGATCGGTGTCGACACATAGATGGACGAATAAGTGCCGACCACGACGCCCAGGAAGATCGCCAGCGACAGGCCGAAGATCACCTCCGGGCCGATCGCCATCAGGACCGCGAGGGCGATCAGGACCGTCAGGGAGGTGACGACCGTTCGTGCCAAGGTCTCGTTCAGCGAAAGGTTGAGCAGCGGAAGGATCGCCATCTTGCGGTACTTGCGCAGGTTCTCGCGAATGCGGTCGTAGATGACGACCGTATCGTTCAGCGAATAGCCGACGACGGTCAGGAACGCTGCGACGACGTTGAGGTCGACCTGGAGCCGGGTGAACGCGAAAAAGCCCAGGGTCATGGAAATATCGTGGGCAAGGGTGACCAGCGCCCCGATTCCGAACTGCCATTCGAACCGGAACCAGATGTAGACCGCGATTCCGAGCATCGCGAAAATGATCGCCATCGCGCCATTCTTGGCCAGCTCTTCGCTGACCTTGCCGGAGACGGACTCCACCGAATCGATGCGTGCGCCCGGATAGTTGGAAGTGACCATCGTCTTGACCCGGGTCGCCGCGACATTCGCCGCGGCATCGCCGCCCGAAGCCTTGGGAAGGCGGATCTGGTACGTCTTGGGTCCGCCAAACTCCTGGATGCTGGATTCGCCGAGCTGAAGGCTGTCGACCCGGCCGCGCAATTGTTCGACGTTGATCGGCTGGGCGAAGCTGACTCGGATCATCTGGCCGCCGACGAAATCCACGCCCATGTTGAGTCCGCGATAGGCCGTGAAGGCGAGCGAGGCGATCGTCAGCAAGGTCGAAAGGACGACGGCAAGATTCCGCCACCGCATGAAATCGACATTGGTGTGGTCGGGAACCAGCTTCAAAAGGCGCATTGTTCAAGCCTCAAATCGGAAGCGTCTTCGGGCGCTTGTTGCGAAGCCAGAGCGCGACGAGCATTCGGGTGAAGAAGACCGCGGTGAAGACGGAGGTGACGACGCCGATCAGGAGCACGACCGCGAAACCGCGTACGGGCCCCGACCCGAAATAGGCCATCAGAGCCGCGGAAATGACGTGGGTGACGTTGGCGTCGTAGATGGCGCGCATCGCCTCCTGATAGCCGGTGTCGATCGCATCGATGATCCGCCGGCCGCGCCTGTGCTCCTCGCGTATTCGCTCGTTGATCAGCACGTTCGCGTCGACCGCGGCGCCGATCGTCAGCACGAAACCGGCGATTCCCGGCAAAGTGAGCGTCGCGTTGAAGACGGACATGATCCCCAGGATCAGGAAGCCGTTCACGATCAGGGCGATGTTCGCATAGACCCCGAAGCGGCCGTAGGTCACCAGCATGAAAATGATGACGCCGACGGTGCCGACGAGGCTCGCGACGACGCCCTTGTGGATCGAGTCTGCGCCAAGGTCGGGGCCGACGCTTCGCTCCTCGATGACATTCAGCTTCACCGGAAGCTTGCCCGACGCGAGCGAGATCGCCAGCTCGTTCGCGCTGGCGACGGTGAAGCCGCCGCTGATCTGAGCGCGCCCGCCGAGGATCGGCTCGTTGATGTTCGGCGCCGACAGGATCTTGTCGTCCAGGATGATCGCGAACGGCTTGTTGACATTCTCCTGGGTCACCCGGCCGAAGCGCCGCGCTCCCGCTGCATTGAACGTGATGTCGACGACCGGCCGGCCGTCCTGGTCGAACCCCTGCTTTGCGTCGGTGAGCTGATCGCCCGAGACCATGACCCGGCGTTTCACCGCCATCGCTCCTGACCCGTCTGCCATCGGCAGGACCTGGCTTCCGGCAGGCGCCCGGCCCTGCTGGACCTGTCCTGGATCGGCGGTGAGGTCCACGAGCTTGAACTCGAGCCGCGCGGTCTGACCGATCAGGCGCTTGAGCTCCTCCGGGTTTTCGACTCCGGGCACCTGGACCAGGATGCGGTCGCTGCCCTCCGTGATGACGGTGATTTCCTTGGTGCCGCCCGGATCGATGCGCCGACGCACGACGTCCCGGGCCACGGTCATCGCGTCCTTCAGCGCTTGTTGAGTGCCGTTCTTGGTTGGCGTGAGAACGATCCGGTTGAGGTCGACGACTCCGACCTCCCAATCCCGCTGCCCGGTCATCCCGACCGGCTGCGAGATCGCCCGCATGCGCTCGACCGCAGCGTCGACCTGCGTGGGGTTGGTGACTGCGAACGATATCCGCCCGCCGCTGCTCGACACATCGGAGATCTGTATGCGCGGTTCCCCGCGCCCCATCTCCGTTGCGACCGTGTCCTCCATGCTCTGGAGGCGCTGCTTCAGCAGGTCCTTCTCGTCAGCTTCGAGAAGGAGATGGCTTCCGCCGGCGAGGTCGAGCCCCAGGCTGATCGTTGAATGCGGGAGGAACGACGGCCATTTCTCACGGGCGCTTTGCGGAAGCAGGCTCGGGATCGAAAACAGGATTCCGAGCAGGACGATCGCCCAGATCGAAAGAATCTTCCAGCGCGGGAAATCCAGCATCGCCCGGCGAAACCCTAGTCGTTCGCCGGCTTGGCGTTGGGCTTGAGGACCTGGGTCAGCGTCGACGTGATCGCCCTGACCCTGACTCCCTGCGCGAGCTCGACCTCGACCTCACCTTCGGAAACCTTGGTTACTCGCCCGCGAAGCCCGCCGCCCGTGATGACCTCATCGCCTTTCTTGACCGCCGCCAGCTCGGCCTGATGCTCCTTCGCGCGCCTTTGTTGCGGACGGATCATCAGCACGTAGAAGATGACGAAGATGAGAACCCACGGAAGGATCCCGATCAGCATCGCCGACATGCCGCCCGGCTGCGCTGCCGAAGCTCCGGCCGTGGCCGTTAGAAAGGATGCGGTGGACATTCGTTGAACTAGACTTCCCTTGAAGTAGGATGGTCGGGGCGACTGGATTCGAACCAGCGACCTCCACACCCCCAGTGTGATGCGCTACCAGGCTGCGCTACGCCCCGACTGCCGTTGTGTTCGACGGTGACGCGCATCTAGGCAGGGGCATGAACGAACGCAAGCCGAAGCGGTCGAAGCGAGGGAAGCGCCGGAACAAGCGGCCGTCGCTGGCCGGGCGCCTGCTCACCGCGTTCCTTGCGATCCCCGCCGCTTATATGGTCGCGGCACTCGGCGGATCGTTCATCCCGGTCAACGCCGGCTGGCGCGAACCAGCCGACGGAATCACCGTTTATCTCGCCGACAACGGAATCCACACGGACATCATCATGCCGGCCCGCGCCGAGGGACTCGACTGGGCGCCGATCGTCCCGCCGACCGACGCAGCGGCAGTCCCGTCCGGCGCCCAATGGGTCGCCTTCGGTTCGGGCGAGGAGCGGGTCTATCTGGAGACCCCGACGTGGTGGGACATTCGCCCGCGGACCGCCTGGGCGGTGCTGACCGGGAGTCGCCGGGTCTTGCACGTCGAATGGGTCGACGATCCTTCCTATGGCGAGCGCGAGATCAGGCTCAGACCTGAAGAATATCGCCGGCTCTGGGCCGCGGTTCGAGCCGATTTTCAGCTTGGACCAGGCGGCCGGCCGGTCCGGATCGATCATCCCGGATACGATTGTTGCGACGCCTTCTATCGCGCAACCGGCCGCTTCAATGCGCTCCGGACGTGCAACAGCTGGACCGCGGACAAGCTTCGCCTCGCAGGCGTGAAGACGAGCCTGTGGCCGCCGTTCACCAGCGGCCTTCTGTGGCGCTACCGAAGAACCGTCGATTAAGCCCCTTACTGCGGGCTTTTCTCCTTCGCCGCGGCCTCGAGCTCGGTCTTGCTCATCGAGATCAACAGGCCCTTGTCGTTGCGGCCGAAGCTCGCAAGCGGGACCTTCGCCTTGACGGTGCCCGTGTCGACCACTCCGCCTTCGGCATCCGAGGAATCGATCTTTCCGACCAGCTGGCCGGCCGAATCGTAGACCGAAGCGCCGGCCTTCAGGTCGGCGACAGTGGCCTTCACGACCGCTCCGGCCTGGGCCTGGGCCGCGGGCTGCTGCGCCTGGTCGGTGGCCGGCTGGGTCTCCTGAGTGGCCGGTTCGTCGGCGGGCGGCTGCTGCGCCTGGTCCGGCGCAGCTTGCTGATCCGTGGCCGCCGGCTCGTCCGGTTGCGGCTGGGCCGGCTGCTCGCTCGGTGGCGGAGTCGTCTGCGCCGCGGTTACGACCGGCGTACAAGCAATCGAGACGCCCGCGAGAATAGTGAGCTTGATGTGCATGGCTTACCTCCGGACGGCTCAACCAAGCAGAAGCGGTTGCGCCGCAGAAGCTTCGCCCAACCGTTCGCAATCGGCGACCATCGGCACGCCGCCATGATTTTTTAGAGCACGTACCGGCTCAGGTCGGCGTTCTTCGCAATTCCGGCGAGCTGCCCGTCGACGAACGCCGCGTCGATGCGCAAGGTCTGGCCCTTGCGGTTCTCGGCGTCGAAGCTGACGTCCTCGAGGAGCTTTTCCATCACCGTCTGGAGCCTTCGGGCGCCAATATTCTCGACCGCGTCGTTCACTTCGGCGGCGATCCGCGCGAGCGCGGCGATGCCGTCCTCGTCGAACTCGATGGTCACCTCTTCGGTGCCCAGCAGCGCCTTGTACTGCTCAGTGAGGCTCGCCCGGGTCTGCGACAGGATTCGGACGAAATCCTCCTCGGTCAGCGCCTTCAGCTCGACCCGGATCGGAAGCCGGCCCTGAAGCTCGGGGAGGAGATCGGCGGGCTTGGCGATGTGGAACGCCCCGCTTGCGATGAACAGGATATGGTCGGTCTTGAGCGGTCCGTATTTCGTCGCGACGGTCGTCCCCTCGATCAGCGGCAGGAGATCGCGCTGGACGCCCTCGCGGCTGATCGAGCCGCCGCGGACGTCGCTGACGGCGATCTTGTCGATCTCGTCGAGGAACACGATTCCGTTCGCCTCGGCGTCGGCGAGCGCGACACGGTTGATGTCGTCGGGGTCGACTCTCTTGTCGGCTTCTTCCTCGGTGAGCCGAGCGAAGGCATCCGGGACCTTTAGCTTGCGGCGAGTGCGCGGCTGCTGCCCGCCCAACTTGCCCATCATCGACCTCAGGTCGAACACCTGGGCTCCCATGCCGGGGATCTCGAACGGCATCGCCGGAGCTTCGTCGACCTCGATCTCGACCTCGGCCGTGTCGAGGCTGCCTTCGCCGAACCGCTGGCGGAAGCTGTCGCGGGTCGCGGTGCTCGACCCCTTGCCGGTCAGCGCGTCGAGAAGCCGCTCCATCGCCGCGTCCTCCGCGGCCTTGCGGACCTTCTCCCGCCGCCGGTCGCGCTCCAGCCGAACCGCTTCCTCGACGAGGTCGCGGGCGATCTGCTCGACGTCGCGGCCTACGTAGCCGACCTCGGTGAACTTGGTCGCCTCGACCTTGACGAACGGCGCGTCGGCTAGCCTGGCCAGCCGCCGGCTGATCTCGGTCTTGCCGCAGCCGGTCGGCCCGATCATCAGGATGTTCTTGGGCGTCACCTCGTCGCGAAGCTCCGGGCTCAGCTGCTGCCTCCGCCAGCGATTGCGAAGCGCGACCGCGACCGCCTTCTTCGCGTCGCCCTGCCCGATGATGTGCTCGTCGAGCGCGGCGACGATCGCCTTGGGTGTGAGCTTGTCCTTGAGCAAGTCGGAGCGTCCGCCGCCGTGCGAGATTGGGGCCTGGTAATTCATTTCCCGATAGATTGGAGGCGCAAGGTCAGGCTTCAACCGTCTCGACTGTCAGCTGGTCGTTGGTGAAGACGCAGACTTCCGCAGCAATCGCCATTGCCCGCCGGGCGAGCGTCTCCGGATCCGGCTCGTAATCCGCCAGCGCCCGCGCCGCGGCCAGTGCATAATTGCCGCCCGATCCGATCGCGGCGATTCCGCCCTCCGGCTCCAGGACATCGCCGTTGCCGGTGAGGATCAGCATCGTGTCCTTGTCGGCGACGATCATCATCGCCTCGAGGTTGCGGAGATACTTGTCCATCCGCCAATCCTTGGCGAGCTCGACCGCGGCCCGCAGCAGCTGGCCGTTATACTGCTCCAGCTTGTTCTCGAGCCGCTCGAACAGGGTGAAAGCGTCGGCGGTCGCTCCGGCAAAGCCGCCGATGACTTCGCCACCGTCGCCGAGCCGGCGGACCTTCTTCGCATTGGGCTTGATGACGGTGTTGCCGAGGCTGACCTGGCCGTCGCCGGCGATGACCGTCTTGCCGTCCTTCTTCACGCCCAGGATCGTCGTGCCGTGATATTGCTCCATCAGCGGCATGTGGGAGGCCTTTCGAGCGGCTGCAACTAGGCGCGGGCGAAGCGCCGATCGGGGATCAGCCAGAGGAAGGCCACGCCGACGTAGATCGCGATGGCGATGACGGGAGAAACGAAAGCGAGCGGCACGGCGGCAACGTAGCCCGCGAAGCTGACCCATTCCTTCGCGCCGCGTCCTACCGCCTGCTTGACTCCGGACCTGGCGCCCTCCGCCGCAACGAGGGCGCGTTCGAGGAGGACGTAGGAGATGGACGCCCCGACGAGCACAAGCCCGAAGCACGCTACCGGCCATGGCGTCGGGCCGGCCTCGTCGATCCAGCGGATCATCAGCGGGAACAAGGTCAGCCAGAACAGCAGCGAATGGTTCGCCCACAGCACCGAGCCGGTGACCCGCTTGGCGGACTGCATCATGTGATGATGGTTGTTCCAGTAGATCGCGACATAGATGAACGCGAGGAGATAGGCCGCGAGCAGCGGAAGGACCGTGAGCACTGCGGCGAGAGTCGGTTCTTCCGGGAACTTCAGCTCGAGCACCATGATCGTAAGAACGATCGCGACGACTCCGTCGGTCAGCCCGTTGAGCCGGCCCGGGGTCATCGGACTTCGTCCGTCATCTTCTCGAACCGTTTGTCGGGGATAAGCCACATGGCCGCGATCGCGACGTAGATGGCGATGGCGGCGATCGGCAGGAGAAACGCCGCTCCGAGCGCAATGACGTAAGCGACCAAAGTAATCACGCCCTTGGTGTCCTTCGCGGTGGCCCGGGCGACCGGTGAATCGGGGTCCGCCGCGCACAGCGCCCGCTTCAGCAACGCATAGGATACCGAGCACATCAGCAGCGTGAAGCCGAACGCGGCGACGGTATCGCGGGTCACTCCCGCCTCGGCCACCCAGCGGACGACGAAGGGGATCAGGCTCATCCAGAACAGCAGGAGCAAATTGGCGAGTAGTGCGCGTCCGTCGATCTTTCGTGCCGCGTGCAGCATGTTGTGATGGTTCGACCAGTAGATCCCGACTTTGGTGAACGACAGGGCATAGACCGCGAACAGGAACCATTCGGGCTTCAGCGCGGCCATTCCCGCGCCTTTCGGGATCGGCAGCTCAAGCACCATGATGGTGATGATGATCGCGACCACGCCGTCAGTGAACGCGTTGAGCCGGTCCGGTTTCATCGGTTTTCACTCGTCATGCCAGCGAAAGCTGGCATCTCAGGACAAGAAGTCGCTACGTCTCCCCAATGCATGGCGGTTACGTATACATCATGACGAATAAGCCGCACGGGGTCCTCTACACGGGCATGCCAGCCGACTTGGCCCAGCGGGTCTGGCAGCACCGGAACGGAACCGGCTCCAAGTTCTGCAAGAAATACAATTGTCACCAGCTCGTCTACGCTGAGCCCCACCCGGAGATCGTGGAAGCTATCGCACGGGAGAAGGCGATCAAGGCGTGGCCGCGCCTTTGGAAGCTTCAGCTGATCCACGCAGCCAATCCCAATTGGGACGATTTGTACGAGACGTTGTTGCTCTAACTTGGCGCCTCTTCCGTCCTGAGGCCCCAGCTTTCGCTGGGGCGACGATGACGACCGGCGCTACTTTTCCACGCCCTTGACCTTCCCCCAGGTGCGCGCCGCGGTGTAGCCGAGATAGCCGGTGCCGAAGAGCGCATAAAGCTCCTCCGGAATGCCGCGCAGATAGGCGGTCATGCCGTCGGCAATTCCCTTGGCCATCCCCGGCTGGACGGCGGCGATCAGGCCCATCGGAATGGCCCAAAGGATCAGCGCATACATCATGTAGAGGAAGCTCGGACGCGCGCGGCTGGTCCACGGATCCGCCGACTGCGCCTCGGCGACGATCGCCTGCATCTGCGCTCCGATCGCCTGCATTTCCTGGTCGCCCTGGAGCTTGAGCAATTCGAGCTTGGCCTTGTCCCGGGCCTGCGGGTCGGGGATGATCTTGTCGAGCAACTTGGCGACCGGCCCGACGACAGCATCGAGGATTCCCATCTCATTTTCTCCCGATTGAGTGGATTCAGGGGGTCTTCCACTTCTTCCACTTTGTGACTTTTGGTGTGTGAATTTCTAACGGGCGGCGCCAATGCGGTTCGCGAGCCAGCCGTAAAGGAACTCTTCGTTGGCAGGGCGGCGCTCGGCGAGGCGGATGTAGCGCTCGCCCTGGAGCGCATCGAGCGCGCGCAGAAGCACGGTCTCGCCGGCGGCCTTGCCGCGAAGGCCGAGAAAGGTGTCGAGCGCGGCGAGCGTCGCGCCACCGATCCGTCCGTCCGGCACGAGGTCGGCATAATCCTTGCGGTCGCGATTGAGCGCCGACAGCGCCCTCTGCAGGAAAGTGGCGGCCACCGCGGGGCCCATGTTGACGCCGGTATCGAACAGCTCCGCAGCAACGGAGCCGGATCGCTTCGCAACCTGGTCGAACCTCGGCCGCAGCCAGTACAGCCTCTTGTACATCGCCGCCGCTTCGTCGTGCGGAAGGTCGCGCATGGGCCCTTCGTAGCCGTGCGCCCTGGCAACGGCTTCTGTAATCCCATATTTGGTCGGCCCGCCGCGATCCGAGGGATGGCTGACGAAGCCGCCCTCCCGCTCGATCACCTCGTCTATCAGCTCGTCAACGTCCATCCAGCAGCTCCTTCGCCTTTGCGAGTCGAGCTACTGTGAACCATATTGGTTCGCTGTAGGAAAGCTGTTTTGGTTATTTAGGCTAAATCGAGAGCCGCCAGCACGCGTTCCGTCAGGGCGGCACAGTCGGCGCCGGCGAAGGGGAAGCTGCCCGAAAACGCGCCGCTCACTTCCGGCGCCAAGGCCTGCTGCAGCTTGCCCCGTGCGCGGTGGAGGCGAGTCTTCACCGTGGCCGCGGCAATGCCGAGCGCCTCGGCCGTTTCGTCGACGCTCAGACCCTCGATGTCGCGAAGGACGAAGACCGAGCGAAAGATATCGGGCAGCTCGGCTACGGCCCGTTCGATCAGCAGGCGCAGCTGCTCGCGGGCGACGGAGACATCGGGCGCAGGCGCCGCCGAAGCCTGCGCCATCCGTTCGCGGTAGGATTCGATCAAACGCACACCTTCGCTTTCGAGCTGGTCGCGCCGGCGCTGGCGCACTCGGAGCCGGCCGAGCGCTTCATTGATGACGATCCGGGTCAGCCAGGTGCTGAGCGACGAGCGGCCTTCGAACCGGTCAATCGCGGCGAACGCGCTCAGATAGCCCGCCTGGACCGCTTCTTCGGCGTCGGTGCGGTCCTTGAGGATGCTCCACGCGGCACGGAACAGCCGCTGGTTGTTGGCGCTGACGAGACGGCGGACCGCCTGGCCGTCTCGGCGGCCGCACAGGCGGGCGAGCGCAACATCGTCCAGCGCGCTGTAGTCAACCTGGGGTTGAGCGCTCATTCGGTCACCTTTAGCACGCCCTTCATTCCGGGGTGATATTTGCAGACGAAGTCGAAAGTCCCGGTCTTGGTCGCCCGCATCCGGACCGCCTTGCCAGCCGGAAGGTCGATGTCGAAGACACCCTTGTCGGTCGCGCTGTGGCGGAACATGTCGCGGTTGTCCCAGACGATGACATCGCCCTTGCGGACCTCACCGGGCATGGCGCCGAACTTCATCTTGTCGACGACGATCGTGTAGGTGCGTGGAGCCGCTGCTGCCGGGGCTGACGGCAGCAGGGCCCACGCAACGGCGGCGATTAGGGGGCATGGCCGCCGCATCTCGTCTTATTTCAGCTCCGAGGCCAGGTGCTCGGCGTGGTGCTGATGCTCGGTGAACAGCGTCAGCCCCGTTTCCAGCAGCGACTTCAGCTGCGGGTTGTCGGCCGACGGGATCAGCGTCGACTTGAGCGCGCCGTTGACGGTGCCGTGGAAGGCGACCTCGTTGGAGACATAGGCCTTGTCGAAGGCGCCGCCGTCGAGAGCCGCCAGCTTCGCAAGCTCGGCGGCGGCGCCGTTGCTCAGCGCCTGGCTCGTCGGATTGTCCTCGGGCGTGACCTTCAGCTCCTTGACCAGCGCCAGCGCCTTTGCGTTAACGGCCTCGTGATCCCGGACCATTTCGCTCGCAAATTCGCGGACCGCCGCATTGTGCGACTTCTGGAGCGCCTGCCTGGCCGCTGCGACGTCGATATTGCCGGCGGTGTATGCGATGTGCGCGATCTGAGGGTCCGTCGGCCCTTCGGCGGCGGCTGCCGCTCCGCACAAAAGGAGCGCGCTAGCGGTGGCGATCGCAGGCAATGTGAATTTCATCATGTCCTCCTCACTCTTGAGCGGCAGACGTCCCCCGGCCGCTCTCACGTCATTTGATGGCAGCCCAAAGGAAAGGTTCCCGACCGTGAGTTTCGTTCGATCCCTGAGTTTCGCGGCCGCTTCGCTGCTGCTCGTCGCGGCCCCCGCATTCGCCAGGCTTTCGCCGGCGGAGCAGAAGATGATCCAGGTCGTGGATTCCGAGCATGACCGGACGGTCGACATGCTCGCCCGCTGGGTGGAGCAGAACAGCGGGACGATGAACTTCGAGGGTGTCCGCTCGGTCGGTGAGATGCTCCGGGGCGAGCTCGAGCCGCTCGGGTTCAGCGTGAAATGGGCGGACGAGAAAGCCGCCGACCGCGCCGGGCACCTGGTCGCCCATCACAAGGGGCGCGGCAAGAAGCTACTGCTCATCGCGCACCTCGATACGGTCTTCGAGAAATCCTCACCGTTCCAGCATTGGGAGGTCAAAGGCGACACGGCCGTCGGCCCCGGGACCAGCGACGACAAGGGCGGGATGGCCGTGATCGTCGCCGCGCTTCGAGCGATGAAGGCCGCGGGGACGCTGAAAAATGCCGATATCACTGTCTTCCTGAGCGGCGACGAAGAGGATGCCGGAAGCCCGATCTCGATCTCGCGCGGCGACCTGATCCGCGAAGGCAGGCGCGCCGACGTCGCCATCGATTTCGAGCCGCTCGCGGTCGACGAGGGACAGGACATGGGCTCGACCGCCCGGCGCAGCTCCGGAAGCTGGACGGTGACGGCCAGCGGCCGGTCCGCCCATTCGAGCGGAATATTCGCTCCCGGCGTCGGCTATGGCGCGATCTACGAGCTGGCGAGGATCCTCGACGAGTTCAGGCGCGAGCTTCCGGAGCAGAATTTGACCTACAATGTCGGGCTGGTGACCGGCGGCGCGACCGCCGAGCTCCAGGACCAGACTCTGAAAGGCGTGGCGACCGGCAAGACCAACATCATCGCCGGGACGGCGATCGCGCGGGGCGATATCCGCGCGCTGACGCAGGAGCAGATCGACCGCACCAAGGCGAAGATGCAGGCGATCGTTTCCCGGTCGCTGCCGGGAACGACGGCGATCCTCAGCTTCGATCCGGGCGACTATCCGCCGATGGCGCCGACGGAGGGCAACCGCGCGATCCTGACGAAGCTGAACGGCGTCAACCGCGACATGGGGCTCTCGCAAATGGGCGAGCTGCCGCCGTCGGAGCGCGGCGCGGGCGACATCAGCTTCGTCGCGGCCGGCGTGGACTCGCTCGCTGGAATGGGCGCGTCCGGGGACGGCAGCCATGCGCCGGGTGAGACGGTCGACATACCGTCGATCTTCAAGCAGGCGAAGCGGACCGCGATCCTTCTGACACGGCTGTCCCGCGAACGCTGAGCGTCAGGTGGCGGACGCGACGTCGCGGCCGAACATCTGCGGCATCGCCAGGGCGTCCCAGCCGTAGGGATCGTCGCGGAAGACGATCCCGTTGCCCCTCGCGGAGACCGTCAGATAGGTAATGAACACCGGCACCGGCCGCGGAAGCTCGAACTCCTGCTCGCGGGACGTCGCCGGCTGCGGAACCCTGCCGAACACCCAGGAAGCGAACCGCTTGTAGTCCTCCAGCCGGATGCAGCCGTTGCTGAGCCAGCGGTCTTCGTGGGCGAATAGCTCCTTGTGGGGCGTGTCGTGCAGATAGATGCCGTAATCGTTGGGCATCTCGAACTTCATCTCGCCCATCGAGTTCCACGGGCCGGGAAGCTGGCGGACGAGAACCGTCGGCTCCTTCTTGCCGGACGCGATCGCTTTCCAGTTGACCGTCTTCGGATCGACGACCTGGCCGTTGCCGCTCCAGTCGGACAGCACCTCGTAGTGGAAGTCCTTCAGGTAGGAGAGGCCCTGCTGCTGGATGCGTTTCGCGGTGAGCGACCGGATCAGCTCGGGCGGGACGTTCCAGTAGGGGTTCACCTTCGCGTCCTGCATCAGGACCGCCATCATCGGAGTCTTGGTCTTGGGCGCTCCGACGACGACGCGCATCCCGTCGGCGGCGCGATCATGGTCGAAAAGATAGGCTTCGGCGGCCCCTGCATCGACGACGACGTAGCGCGGGAAATAGCCGTTCTTCGGAAGCCGGTAGGCGCGCTCCATGTTGATGGCGATGCGCTTGACGTAATAATCCGCGCCGCGGTTGAGCGAGCCGATGGTCGCCCTGCCGGCGATCCCGTCGGGAGTGCCGAGGCCGTGCACCTGCTGGTAGGCGCGGACGGCCTCGGTCAGCCGGCTGTCGTACCCGCCCGCGGCCTGGAGCCCCATACGGGTCCGGAGCAGCTCGACGCGCTTGCCTTTCGATCCGGACTTGAGCGTCGGGCCCGACGGGATCTTGACCTGCGGCAGGCGTCCCCAGCTGTTCTGATATTGCTGCAGGCCGTGAGCCAGGTTGATGAAGACCGGGTTCGGCCGCTTTTCCTGCCGGCCGCCGAACGCCCAGTCGAGGCTGATCACCCGAAGCAGCCAGTTCTCGGGCCGCTGGTGACGCCGAGCGACATTATTCAGCTGCGGATCGACATAGACGAAGTCGATGCCCTGCTTGACGGTGCGCGGGACCGGGATCGGCTCGTCGCCCAGGGGCGCGGCGGCGACGGGCGCCGTAAGGGCAAGAGCCAGCACGGCGGAAAGTACGGAAAATCTCTTGTGCATAGGTTTGCGCAGCACCCTCGTCAGGGTCTCCAGAATGACGGCAGTTTATCCCCCAACGCTGCAATTATGGAATTGTTCGCGTTTCATGAGGCTGAACGCGCCGTTCCGCCCTGTGTAAGCGCAATCGTCCCGGCCGCCAGCATTTTGAGCGAAACTGTGGCTCTTGAGTGACTTGTCTCGCGCGCCGAGAGCGGCATAGTTGTTTCCGGCGCCCATGTCGGTCGCGGGAGGGTCCTCAGTATGTCGCTTCGTCGCTCGCTTACGCGCGTTCTCGCCGGCTCGTCTGCAATCGCCTTCGCAGCCGCCGCAGTTCCTGCCTCCGCCCAGCGCGTCGATAACATCGTCGCATTCGGCGACAGCTATGCCGATACCGGCAACTTCTTCGAGATCATCGGATTCAATCCGCAGCCCCAGGTCTATCCGACGGGCCGCTTTTCCGGCGGCACGGTCTACGTCGACACCTTGTCGCAGCTGCTCAACGCGCCGCTGGAGGATTTCGCGATCGCTGGCGCCAATACCGACAATACGAACGTCAATGGAGCAGGAATCCCCGGCTTCGTCACCGAATGGAATGCCTTCCTCGCGGGCGGCGGAGGTCCGTTCCCGACAGTATCCGGGACCTTCGACGAGAATGACCTCGTCACTTTCTCCATCGGCGGCAACGATGCGCGCGCATTCGAGAAGGGTGGTGGAACTCTTGCGGACGCTCCGGCGGCGGCGACCGTCTCCGCGGCCTTCGCGAAAGTCGGGCTCGACGCGCTGGTCGGTGCCGGGGCGCAGAACATCAGCTTCCTCGCCGGCAATACGGCCTTCCTTCCGGAGATCGCGGGTGACAGTAACGCGCAGGCGATCCGCAACTCGTTCTCGACGACGTTCAACACTACGATGCAGGACGTCCTCGCGGGCTATGCCGCCGATGGAGTGACCGTCCACTATCTCGACCTGACGCTCGTCGGGCAGCAGATCATCGCCAATCCGCAAGCCTTCGGCCTGACAAGCGCGGGGGCCTGCACTCCACCAATCCAGTGCGTCACCGACACCAATTTCGCGAACCAGTTCCTCTTCTATGTCGACAACCTGCACCTGACCTCGGCAGGCTTTGCCATCGTCGCTCATTACATCGCGACCCAGCTCACCGCGCCGCTGACCCTCGAGGCGCCTAGCGACATGGCGCTGGACACGGCGCGCCAGTTCGGCCGCACCCTTTCCTTCCGGAGCGACGTCAACGGCAGGACGGCAGCACCCGGCTTTCATTTCTACCTGACGGGTGACGGCTTCTCGCGCAGGCTCGGCGCGACCCAGACCAACGACGAGTTCAAGGTTGACGGGATGGGAGTGACCGCTGGCGCCGAAGTCGGCATCGGCGCGGGCCTCGTCGGCGCCGCCGTGAACTACACCCGCCCGCGCGTCCGCTTCGGAAACGAAGCTTCGCGAGACACGGGCGACAGCTACCAGGTCGGCGCCTATGGGGGCATAGGCTCAGGCCCGCTCTTCGGCCAGGCCTATCTCGGCTACGGCAAGGACAAGCACGACATCACCCGCACCGGCGTCGTCGACCCGATGACGTCCGACCCGGACGGCAGCCATTTCGTCGCCGGCGCGAAGGGCGGCTATCTCTTCCCCTTCGCCGGGCTCCAGGCCGGGCCCGTCGTGGGGCTGGATTACGCGAAGGCGAAAGTCGACGACTACACGGAGACGGGCGACCCGGCGCTGACCCTGAACGTCTCCGACCAGACCTACGAAGCGTTGACCGGCAATCTCGGTCTCGAGCTGCGCGGCGCCGCCGGGGTTCCGGGACTTGTTGGCGTTCGGCCCTACGCCCAGCTTCTCCTTGAGAAGGACTTCAAGGGCGACGGACGGACGATCTTCTATGCGCAGACCAGCGCTCCGGGCATCGTCAACAGCTTCGATTACGAGCGGCGCTCGAAGCATATGTACGGACGCCTGAACGTCGGCGGTGCGGCGACGATCATGACCGGGATCGACGTCGAAGCGGGCATCTCGGCGACCGCCGGAAAGAAACAGGGGAACGACGTCGCCGGCCAGCTCGGAGTCCGCATCGGCTTTTGACCCGGCGCGCTTGACTTCGACTTCGTTTCGGAGCCTCATCCATCGGCGGCGCGGGGGCGCCGCAATGGAGGGGAACAGCAATGGCTACATCTGCTGGCAGGCGCACGCCCGTTCATCTCTGGATCGTCGGCATCCTGTCTCTGCTGTGGAACGCGATCGGCTGTTACGACTATCTGATGACGCGGTTGCGCGACACCGACTATCTCACGAGCATGATGCCCGGCACCGACCCGAACGCGGTGCTCGCCTACATCGACAGCTTCCCGATCTGGGCGCAGGCCGGATGGGCTCTCGGGGTCTGGTGCGGCCTCGCTGGCGCCGTGCTGCTGCTCATCCGCAACCGCTACTCGGTCTGGGCCTTCGCCCTGTCGCTGATCGGCGCGATCCTCGGGCTCGGCTATCAGATCGCCAATCCCGGCGGGCCGGCAGCGATGCACGAAGGCGCGGGCGCGGTCATGCCCTACGTCATCATCCTCATCGCCGCCTTCCAGCTCTGGTACAGCTGGAGCCAGGAAAAGAAGGGCGTTCTCCGCTGAGTTTAGCGGGGGGCGTCAGCCGCGCCTTCCGCCGAACCGTGTCCGCTGCTGCTTCCCGAACCTCCCTTTGCGCGTCCCCGGTTTGCCTTCGGTGGAGTGGCCGAGCGGCCTGGGGGCGACGCGGTCCGGATCGGGGATTCCAAGCTCGTCTTCTTCGAGGCGGCGGATCTCGTCGCGGAGCCGGGCGGCTTCCTCGAACTCGAGGTCGGCGGCGGCCTTGCGCATCCGTTCCTCGAGGTCGGCGATGTAGGCCTTGAGGTTGTGGCCGACGAGATGCGGCCGCTCCTCGTCCCCGGTGTCGACGACGACTCCGTCGCGCGTCGCCAAATGCGCCATGATGTCGTGGACGTTGCGCTTGATGCTCTCGGGCGTGATCCCGTGCTCGGCATTGTAGGCGAGCTGCTTCTCGCGCCGCCTGTCGGTCTCCGCCAGAGCCCGTTCGATCGAGCCGGTCTTCGTGTCCGCATAAAGGATCACCCGGCCTTCGATGTTGCGCGCGGCGCGGCCGATCGTCTGGATCAGCGAAGTCTCCGACCGCAGGAAGCCTTCCTTGTCCGCATCGAGGATCGCGACCAGCCCGCATTCGGGAATGTCGAGACCCTCGCGAAGCAGGTTGATGCCGACCAGCACATCATAGACGCCGAGCCGAAGCTCGCGGATCAGCTCGATGCGCTCCAGCGTCTCGACGTCGGAGTGCATGTAGCGGACCTTCAGGCCGGCCTCGTGGAGATATTCGGTGAGGTCCTCCGCCATCCGCTTGGTCAGCGTCGTCACCAGGGTGCGGTAGCCCTTACGCGCGGTTTCTTTGGCTGCGTGGATGAGGTCGTCGACCTGGTCCTCGACCGGCTTGATCTCCACCGGCGGGTCGATGA
>Ga0207706_10001606_pt1 | contig 22424 bp, 22 predicted proteins | sample KBSC53metaG_FD_184318 | JGI IMG/M metagenome (GOLD analysis project Ga0207706, IMG submission 184318) | Corn rhizosphere microbial communities from Kellogg Biological Station, Michigan, USA - KBS C5-3 metaG (SPAdes) (version 2) | ecosystem: Host-associated > Plants > Roots > Rhizosphere > Soil ... | reverse complement strand
AGGTCCATCGGGTTCATGCCGGCGGCCACGTACTTCATGCCTTCGCGCACGATGGCCTGGGCCAGCACGGTGGCGGTGGTGGTGCCGTCACCGGCGTTGTCAGAGGTCTTGGAAGCGACTTCCTTGACCATCTGGGCGCCCATGTTCTGGAGCTTGTCCTTCAGCTCGATTTCCTTGGCCACCGACACACCGTCCTTGGTGACGGTGGGGGCGCCGAACGAACGCTCGAGCACCACGTTGCGGCCCTTGGGGCCCAGCGTGACCTTGACCGCGTTGGCCAGGATGTTCACGCCTTCGACCATGCGAGCGCGGGCTTCGCCGCCGAACACGACGTCTTTAGCTGCCATGTGTATCTCTCCGGATTCTGGGGTAAGGGTGGATTACTTGGCTTCGACGACGGCGAAGAGGTCTTCTTCGCGCATCACCAGCAGTTCGTCGCCATCGACCTTGACGGTCTGGCCGCTGTACTTGCCGAACAGCACGCGGTCGCCCACCTTGACGTTCAGGGCCACGAAATCGCCCTTCTCATTGCGCTTGCCCGGGCCGACGGCCAGGACTTCGCCCTGATCGGGCTTCTCGGCAGCGTTGTCGGGGATCACGATGCCCGAGGCGGTCTTGGTTTCGTTCTCCAGACGCTTGACGATCACTCGATCGTGCAAAGGACGAAGTTTCATTGCATCTCCTTGGAAATTCGCAGTGAGCTCAGAAAAGAAGCGCTGATGAAGTCAGCGCTCATTCACATGCAGAGCCGAGCATCAGGACTCGACCGTTAGCACTCGATCTTGGTGAGTGCTAGCAACAAGGATTATAGGGATGGAAGCGGGCGGTTCAAGATGTCGGTTTGCTCCGCGATGAAAAGCCCCCGCCGCCCGGAAACAGGCGACAGGGGCAAGAGCCGCATCAGCTCTTCAGCCGAGCACCTCGGTCACGATGCCCGCGCCGACGGTCTTTCCGCCTTCGCGCATCGCGAACCGCATGCCGTTCTCGATGGCCACCGGCTTGTTCAGCTCGAAGCTGATCTGGGCCTGCGTGCCCGGCTCGACCAGGCCGGTTTCCGTGTCGACACGGATGACACCGGTCACGTCGGTCGTGCCGAAGAAGAACTGCGGCTGGTAGCCCGAGCCGAACGGGGTGTGACGCCCACCTTCGTCCTTGCTTAGGACGAAGATCTGCGCACGTCCGGTTCGGTACGGCTTGACCGCACCCGGTTGCACGAGCACCTGGCCGCGCACCACGTCGTCACGCTTGACGCCGCGAAGCAGCAGGCCGACGTTCATGCCCGCACGGCCTTCGGCCACATCCTTGTGGAACGACTGCACGCCGGTGACGACCACCTGGCCCTCGTCTGCGGTGAGGCCGACGATCTCGACGCTGTCGCCCACGCGGACCACGCCGCGCTCGACCCGACCGCTGACCACGGTGCCGCGGCCCGCGATGGTGTGCACGCCTTCGATCGGCATCATGAACGGGCTGTCGAAGTCGCGCACCGGGTCAGGGATGCGCGAGTCCAGCGCGTTCACGAGTTCGATCACGCATTGCACGTCCGGGCCGTCGAGCTCACCGCGCTCGGCTGCGGCCAGCGCTTTCATCGCGCTGCCGAACACGAACGAGACGTCGTGATAGCCGTGCGTCGCCAGCAGCGCGCCGATTTCCATCTCGATCAGCTGCTGGATCTCCGCCCGGTCACTCTCAGGGACGAGGTCCATCTTGTTCACGAACACGACGATATGGCCGACATTCACCTGGCGCGCCAGCAGCACATGCTCGATGGTCTGCCGTGCGGCGCCTTCGGTGCCGTCCACCAGCAGGATCGCGCCGTCCATCTGCGAGGCGCCGGTGATCATGTTCTTGATGTAGTCGGCGTGCCCCGGGCAGTCGATGTGCGCGTAGTGGCGGCGCTCCGACGCATACTCGACGTGCGAGGTGTTGATCGTGATGCCGCGTTCGCGCTCTTCCTTCGCGTTGTCGATCTGCCCGTAGGACAGCGCACGGCCGCCGAGGCGGGCGGCCTGCACGAAGGTGAGCGCGGCGGTCAGCGTCGTCTTGCCGTGATCCACATGGCCGATGGTCCCGACGTTCACATGAACCTTGTTCATCATGGGTTTCTCCAGTTTCAGTAAAAGACCGATCCGCTTCGCTGGCCAGGCCAAGCGGTCGGCGGGTTGTCGGCGCGCGCGCCGGATTCAAAAAAGAAAGCCTGCGGGGTGTGGGCCACCCGGCAGGCTTTCTTTGCCTGAAGGGTGGACCTCCAGGCGCACAAGGGCGTGGAGGCTCTACACGAACCAATCCGAAAAGTCGAAGCACGGCACTGCGCCAGCAGCGCATGCAGCACAGACCAGTTCGTGTGCGGGGCTCATGTCCAAATCTCCGACTCAACAGGCAAAAACAAAAAACCCGGTGGCTTGCGGCCTACCGGGTCTTGTCGATCTCGGAGGCCGAGCCTCCGGACATCCAGGGCTCTACGAAAGCAGTGCTGCGCAATGACGACGCGACGCATCCACCGCATCTGCGCGGATCGCGTACGTGTCTTGCGTGTTGAAGAACTGCTTCATCGAATTTCTCGTGCGTCAGGCCAATGCATCAAGCAACGGCCAATTTTGGGAGCCGCGAGACTAACACCGAGAGATTGATCCAGCAACAGGAGCGTTGCTTGCGCACAGCGAGCGTTCGAAGGGCCGAAAAATTCTTCTCAACTGCTTGACGATCAAGTGAAGAGTCTTTACATTCCGATCTCGTTGCTGCCGAAGAGGCGGCGATCAAGACATCAACCGACCATCAACTCACGCATCACTTAAGAGTCCATCGTGAACGCACTACGCCACATCGCCGTCCGCTCGCTGCCCGTCTTGGGCCGGTGTGCGTTCGTGCGTGCGGCCCAGGCGATGGCTGTGGCCACGCTCAGCGAGCCGTATCCGTTCGGCTTCCAGCGCGCCTATCGGTCGTTTGGTGAGAAGGATCGGATGCACCCGGGCAAGGGAGGCGCATAGGCGCTGACCTTCACACTCGATTTCCCCTCGAGGCCCGGATTCCCAAAAGGATCCGGGCCTCGTTGTTTTTCAGCCGGTCGGCAACCGGCTACCGCACCTCACTGGGGTGCAACCGCTGCGCGCGGCGCATCGGTACCGCTCTTTGACAAGTTGCCGCGAAACGCCTGCACGACTAGTGCAGTGTGCGTTCGCAAATCTTTGCAGGTATAGCTCAGAAGGTAGAGCGCGATCACGCCATGGTCGAGGCCCGGGGTTCGAAGCCCCGTATCTGCTCGAAACAACTGCCCGTGTAGCTCAGCAGGAAGAGCAGCCGCCTTGTAAGCGGCAGGCCGCGCGTTCGATTCGTCGCCGTGGGCACCCGCAAACAGAAGCCTTTGTCGAGCTCACGCTTCAAAGGCGGAAATCGGCCGCAACGATTGGGCGGCGCCGGAACCCGTCACCGGACACCACACGAGGGTGTAGCTGTCACCTCCGCCATGCTCCGTTAACTCAGTGGCCAGAGTGCAGGCCTGTCTAGTCGGAAGTCGCGGGTTCGAATCCCGCACGGGGCGCCAGTCAGGGGTGTGCGGCAGAGCAGTCGATTGCTCCCGGCTGTTCACCAGGCGGTCCGAGGTTCTCGGCAGCCTTGGCCGACAGGCATGCCCGTTCGACCCGGGCCCAGGGGATCATTCCATTCACACGACAAGGAGGTTGTCATGAGACCGAAGCAACGAGCCCAGGAATTCTGCTTTCGAGGTGACGAGCAAGCGCCGCAAGGGCTTCCCGTCTGAGACGAAGGTCAAACGCGGTGATCGCATCGTGCATGGCGCCAAGCACCTGCACGAGAAGCTGGGCCGCAACGATCGTTGCCCCTGCCATTCCGGCAGGAGCTTTCAGGCGCTGCTGCCTGCGCAGCGATTGCTTTCGATGGGTCGCTGCGCGATGACTACTTCCGCAGCTGACAAGCTCTGAGTTCAGCCGGACAACGGCCACAGCGTATCGACAGGCCGTTCCAGTACACGCGCGGCTATCGGATGGAACGTGGCTGGCTCCAGCCGGCCGGTGGCGGCGGCGCTCGCAAGCCATTGCTCGATCGAGCCGCCCTTGTCGGCCCAGCGGTCCTGCCGCAGCAGCCCGTACAAGCCGGCGGCGATCACATGGATGCCATCGTCGGCCTGACGCCAGCGGTCGGCGGGGTTGCGAGCGACGCCCAGCGCCTCGCTGATCAGCTGATCCAGGGCCTGTACCAGGTCTTCGTCCAGCAGGCCCTTCAGCGTGGTGTAGCCCCAGCGGGGGTCATGGTCGTTGACGATCTTCATCACCAGCGCGTCTCGCTCTAAAGCGGCAAGCGCAGCGGTAGCGGCCGGGCCGTCCATCGGCACCGGGGGATGGAGCATTTCGTGGGCTGCAATGCGCACCGTGGTCGCGGTGTCGTAGTCCGCCGACTGAAGAAAGGTCTGGCCTTGCACCTTGATGCCATGCGGCTTCGAAAACTGAAGGAGCACGACCTGAATCTCGGGATCGAAGCTTCGGCCGGTCAACTTCTCTTGCAGAGGGATTACGTCGAAGCCGGCCAGCTCACGCTCCACCTCGCCGATCCGCCGATCCAGGCCGGTGCCGACGCGCTGGCGTCTAAACGCCGCGAAGCCGGCGCGTTGCATGGCGCTGAAGACGGCGTCGAGCCTGGGGGCAGCACGATCAAACCAGGCCCAGTCTTCCTGGCTCCAGTAGCTGCTCGCCCTGTAGCTCGGCAGGATCGACGTGCTCCGTGACCGGAGCGCCTTCAGCAGGGTGCTGATCGTCGTGTCGTGGCCGTTGGCCGAGAACAGCACCTGCAGGTTGGGGCCGAGCAGGCCGAATCCGTCGGCGGTGGCGTCGTTCCACAGCTGCGCGATGCTGTTGCGCACCGGCTCGGGCAGGCGCGGCGCGAAGGCGGCCGCATCCTCTGCGTAGTAGTCGAGGTAGAGCTGGGTTCCTGACAGCGGGCCCAGAAACGCAATCGCGTCGAAGCCTTCGGAGTCGCGCACCTTCCATCGAGTGCGGGGCGTGCTGGCCGGGCGGGCGGCGGGCTCGGTGGATAGCGTGGCGGTTGTCAAGGCGGCCAGCGCCGCAGAAAGAAGGGATCGGCGATGCATGCCCGATGCTAGGCCGAGGCTCACGCAGCTTCTTGAACGAACTTAACGCATCAGCCGTTTCGGGCTCTGCCCCGTCAGTGTGACCAGGGTGCGCGTCAGGTGGGCCTGATCGGCGAAGCCCATTTCCGCGGCCAGCGCCGCCAGCGACCCCGTCCAACCCGGCAGCCTGCGCAGCGCCTGCAAGGCCCGCAGTTCCAGTCGGTAGCGCTTGGGGCTGGTGCCGTAGGCAAGGCGGAAGCCGCGGCTCAGCGATTGCGGGGCGATGCCCATGGTGTCGGCCCAGTCGGCGAGCCTGAGGTTCGGGTCGGCGGCGAGTGCTGCGGCGAGCAGGTCGGGCCAGTCCTCCAGCCAGGCTGCGGCCGATGGGCGAAACGACTGCTGCAACAACTCAGCGGCCTGGGTGACATCACGCTCTGCGAGTCGGGCGATGGCGTCGACATCCTCGACCTGGCCTATCGCATCGACAGGTTCCCCGCCCAGGATCGGGAGGTTGAGCACACGAGCCCCGCGGCCGAAGAACTCGTTCCGATGCGATTCGTGCGCGCCGTGAAACACCGCTTGGCCGGCCCCTACCCGCGTGCGCCCTCGATCGCCGGCCTCCACATAACCACCAGCCAGCACGAGCGCGACATAGCCATCGTTGTGCCGATGCCTCGGCAAGCGATCGAAAGCGCTGTGAAGGGAAATCATCGGGTGGCACGTGATCGGAAAGAGAATTATCGAGCCCCTGACCCGCCGCGGTGCGCTCTCTTCGCTTTCTCGTCAAGCGATCGGCACCAGCTTTTTCTGCGGATCCCGATGGGGGTATGCCACCGGCAGCCTCTCCCTGCGGAACTGCGCCAACTTCTCGGCGTACGGATCCAGCGCGTCCTCCGGCTTGCCCAGCGGCAGCCCCACCACGGCCGCAAACCGCGCGGGCGTGACCTGCCCCTGCTCCATCAGCTCGTCCACCAGGGCCAGTAGCGCGCCACGATGCGTCTCGATCAGGCGGGTGGCGCGTGCGTGCTCGGCCTTCAGCAATGCCTCGATCGGCGCATTGGTTGCTTCCACGTCGGTGCAGAGGTTGTCTTCGCTGTCGGTCGAGATGTCGGTGCGGCCGATGCGCGCGCCGTGGCCCAGGTGCCGCAGCATGCGGGCTGCCGATTCGGTGGCTTTGCGCAGATCGCTCTCGGCGCCGCTGGAGCTCATCTCGGGCCCGAACACCATGAGCTCTGCGGCGCGGCCGGCAAGGCTGGTGCAGATCGAGTCGAGCAGGTTGCGGCGTGACCAGACCTTGCGCGAGGTGTAGGCGTTGTAGCCGCCGTCGAAACTGGCCACATGGATCTTGATCTCCTGCGGCGCGCGGCCGAAGAGCAGGGCGTGGACCAAGCCATGGCCAGCCTCGTGCACGGCCAGCAGCGCGCGGAAATCGGCGTTGCTGCGCTGGCGCAGGCGGTTGATTTCGAAAGGTGCGGCGATGGCGTGCGATCGGCCGCGCCATTGCGCGATCAGGCTGCGGCCATCGGCCGTGAGGCCCACGGTGTCGCCGGCCCCGGCGCCGCGTTCGAGCGCCCACAACGCCGCCTTGGCAAGCCCAGCCCCGAGAATGGCATGCAGCGAGGAAAACAGAGGCCGCGTGCCCTGCGCGGGGAAGACGGCGTTGGCATAGATCTGCTCATGCACGCTGGCGTCCAGCTCGAAGTGAAGACCGCAGCGCAATGCCGTCTCGCGGGCATAGCGGGCGCACCCTTGCTCGATCAACTGCTCGTACGCTCGGCGCGAAAGCGAGGGGTAGATCACATGCTCGTTGCCCAGGCGGGCCACCTGCTCGGGCTTGAAGCGCCTGTTGAGCGCCTGCTTGACGTCGATCACGCTCAGTTTGCCGGTCAGCGCATGGAAGGTGTCGGCATCGCTGTCGCAGTCGTCGACGCTGGTGGCGAGGTCCTCGTACATCTCGTCGAGGTTGCCGCAGACGAACACGAGCAGCCGGCTGTAATCCGTTTCCCATTGCTGCTGGCCGCTCTCGCGGAAGGTGCGCAGGCGCTCCTGGATCTGCTCGGGCGCCCAGCCCATGATCTCCATCAGCGGCTCATCGAGCTTGAGGTTGCGCTGCAGCTCCTGCGCCTCCCAGCTGCGCAGCTTGAAGCGCAGCTTCGCATCGCTGGCTTCGGCGCGCTCGGCGTCATAGGCGGCTTCGGCGATGGACGATTCGATGTCACCCAGCAGCGAGAACGCCGGCGGCAAACGGCCGTCGGACAGCAAGGCCCATACATCTTGATAGCGCTCGACACGCAGCTCGCTGCGCTTGTTGTCGATCGTGCGGAAGCGCTGGAACTCGTCGAGCGCGAGGATGCCCGGCTCGCCCTCGCGCACGCCGGACTGCGCCAGCATGCCCGAGATGCTCTGCGCGCCGCGCCAGCCCGCGCCGTTGGAGAAGCCGTCCATCTGCACTTCGACGAAGCGGTCGTAGAAGCCCAGCAATTGCGCCAGGCGGCGCACGAGCTGGGTCTTGCCTGTGCCGGTCAGGCCCCAGAGGCAGACGATCACCGGCCGCGAGACAAGCTCGGGCAGCACGTACCACGCGCGCACCGAGTCGATGACGCGGTCGATGACGGTGTCGATGCCGAACAGCTCGGTCTTGAGCTGGGCCGCGATCTCCTGCAGCTGCTGGTTTCTCTGCGCCAGCTGGGCGCGCAGTTCGTTCGAATCATTCATCCCTGTCTCTCGTCGCATTCGGTTTCCGAAAAAGCAAAAGCCCCGGCTTGCTGGCAGCGGGGCTTTGCGTGCCACGCGGTCTGAAGGCCGTTTCTGTGAACAGACACGGTTCAGCCAGGGCCGGGGAACCGTGTTCAGTCGATCGTCGAAATGAACAGCGAGGACATAGGAGGAATCTTCGATGATGGCGAGGCGGGACTGTAAAAAGTCTTCACATTTCTGTCAAGCGTACTGGGCGAGCCCGTTGCCGAGCGACCAGTTCTCCTTCGCCACCTCGATCAGGTTGACGAAGACGTCTTCCGCGCGGAGGCCGGGAGCGTCGCCCAGCCGCTCGGCGATGCGGCGGAACAGCGCTTTCTTCTGCTCCACGGTGCGGGTGTTGTTCGCGGTGATCTGGATGAACACGAGGTCATCGCTGCGGCAAACCTCCAGATACGAAGAGCCGTAGCGGAAGTTCGCCGCCTCGTGCTCGGTGATGACCATGAACTGATCGTCCTCGGGCACGTTGAAGGTCTCGCGCATCGCGAGGTAGAGGCCGTCGCAGATGGCCTGGCGATAGGCCTCGGGCTTTCCGGCACGGAGTGAGATGTTGCAGAGCGGCATCGGGTGTCCTTTCGATGAAATACCACCTCGACGCTACGGCCGCTTCGTCATTTCAACAACATATGATGGTGGATATCAGTAATAAGAGACTGAAATGGCTGATCGTCCCCTCGACCTCGATGCCGTGCAGGCCTTCGTCCGTATCGCCGAACTCGGGAGCTTCACACTCGCCGCGGAGGCGATGCAGACGACGCAGGCCGCGGTCAGTCTGAAGCTGAAGCGGCTGGAGGAGCGTGTCGGTGGGCGGCTGATCGAGCGGACGCCGCGGTATGTGGAGCTGTCGGCGCAGGGGGCAGCCTTTCTCCCGCATGCCCGCGGCTTGCTGGAGGCCAACGATCGCGCGCTCGCCACAGTGTTCGAGGCGCGGGCGCGGCAGCGCCTGACCATCGGCATCAGCGACCACGTGGCGGGGCCGGAGCTGCCCGCGCTGATCGCGAGGATGAACGCGCAGGATCCCCAGCTGCTGATCGAGATCCGCATCGGGTCGTCGGGCGACCTGCTGCAACGCTTCGACCGACGCGAGCTCGACGCGGTGATCGTCCGCCTGCGTGCGGGGCGCAAAGACGGCGAGAAGCTCGCCGAGGAGCAGTTCGGCTGGTTCGCCTCGCCCGGCTGGCAACCCCGCGCGGGCGAGCCGCTGCCGGTGGCCACGCTGGCCGAACCCTGCGGGGTGCGTGCGATGGCGGCACAGCTTCTCGATGAGGCGGGCGTGCCGTGGACGGAGATCTTCGTCGGCGGCGGCGTTGCCGCGGTGGCTGCAGCCGTGACGGCCGGGCTGGGCGTCGCAGCGTTGGCGCCGCGCATGCTGCCGTTGGGCGCGGTGGATGTCGGGCGCAAGCTCGGACTGCCCGTGTTGCCGCGCCTGCCGGTGCTGCTTCACTCGCGGGTCAAGGGCGGCCGGTCGGGCGAGGCGCTGGCGGCGCTCTCCGCGGCGTTCAGGAGCGCAGCGCGGGGCTGACTTTGACGGCGGGCGGTTGAAGTAATATGATGATCATCATACAAAGCCGCCCCATGCCATGAGCCGCACGCCCGCCAGCCGCAAGGAAGAGACCCACGATCGCATCGTCGATGTGGCTGCGCGTGCGATCCGCCGGCATGGTTACGCCGGCGTCGGCGTTGCCGATGTGATGAAGGAGGCCGGGCTCACGCATGGCGGCTTCTACGCCCACTTCGAGTCGCGCGACGCGTTGCTCGTCGAGGCACTGGAGCGCGCCGGCCGCGACAGCTCGGCGGCACTGAAGCGCACCGCCGAGCAGCGCGCCGCCAAGGGCGTCAGCCCCTTCCGTGCGCTGGTGGAGTCCTATCTGTCCGAATCGCATCTCGCGTCCACGGAAACCGGCTGCCCGGTCGCGGCACTGGGGTGCGACATGCCCCGGCAGTCGCTCGCGGTGCGTGAGGCGTCCGCGCTGCGCGTACAGCGCCTGATTGCCGCCGTGCGCGAGACGCTGCCCGGTGCCCCGCGCGCGGCAGCCGGCGTCGTCGCCGCCACGTTGGTCGGCACCCTGCAGCTCGCGCGGGCGCTCGGCGATGGTGCCGAAGGCCGCTCGCTGCTCTCGGCCACCCGCAAGGCGCTGCTCCTGCAGTACGACACCCTGGTCCGTTGATGACACGCCCATGAATGCTTCGCCGTTTTGTCCGGCAAGAAATATGATGATCATCATATTTTGATTCTCACCATCTCACTTGGAACCACCCACCATGAAAATCGACAACGCCGTTGCCATCGTCACCGGTGCCAACCGCGGCATCGGCCTGGCCTTCACCCGCGAGCTGCTGGCGCGCGGCGCGCGAAAGGTCTACGCCGGAGCGCGCGATCCTTCGACCATCACGCTGTCGGGCGTCGAGGCGATCCGCCTCGACGTCACCCGCCCCGATGACGTCGCCGCCGCTGCGGCGCGTGCAGGCGATGCCACGCTGGTGATCAACAACGCCGGCATCGGCCACCTGGGCGGTTTTCTCGCGCCCGACAGCGAAGAGGTCGCGCGCCGCCAGTTCGAGACCAACTTCTTCGGGATGCTGCGAATGAGCAAGGCCTTTGCGCCGGCGCTCGCGGCCAACGGCGGCGGCGCGCTGCTCAACGTGCTGTCGATCGTCTCGTGGATGAACGGCGGCTCGCTCGCGGCCTATGCGGCCAGCAAGTCGGCCGCCTGGTCGCTGACCAATGCGCTGCGCCATGAGCTGGCGGCACAGAAGACGCAGGTGCTCGCGCTGCACATGGGCTTTGTCGACACCGATCTCGTGCGCGGCATCGAGGCGGCGAAGGCCAGCCCGGAAGACATCGTCAAGCGCGCGCTCGATGGCCTCGAGGCCGGGCTGGAAGAGGTGCTGGCCGACGAGCCGACGCGGCAGGTCAAGCAGGGGCTCACCGCACCGCGCCCGGTCTACCTGCCGCAAGGCGCCTGATCTTCCCTGCTGCTTCCGGAGAACGCCGATGACATCCGCCACCACGCTGCCCGCTGCTGCGGCAGAAGCGCCGACCTCCACCGCATCGCCCTGGCCCGTGTTCTGGGTGGCGAGCGTCGCGGCCTTCCTGGTGTCGCTCGACACCACGATGCTGTATTCGGCCTTCGGCGCGCTGCGCGCCGGTTTTCCGCAGGCGAGCGCGGCCGAGATGTCGTGGGTGCTGAACGCCTATACCGTGGTCTATGCGGCGATGCTGATCCCGGCCGGCGGGCTCGCGGATGCACACGGCCGAAAGCGGGTGTTCCTGCTCGGGGTGGTGCTGTTCCTGGCTGCCTCTGCGCTGTGCGGCCTGGCCGGCAGCGTCGGTTGGCTGATCGCCGCCCGCGCGCTGCAGGCGGTGGGCGCGGCATTGCTGACGCCCGCGTCGCTGTCGATCGTGCTCGCGGCGTTTCCGCAGCAGCAACGGGCGCTGACGGTCAGCCTGTGGGGCGCGGTGGCGGGCTTCGCCGCTGCGGTCGGGCCGACGCTCGGCTCGTTCGTCGTCGAGACCATCGGCTGGCCCTGGGCCTTCTTCATCAACCTGCCGATCGGCGCCCTGTCGCTCTGGCGCGGGGGGGCCCTGCTGAGCGAATCCGTCCGTGCCACGGTACGCCGGAAGGTCGATGTGGTCGGCATGGCGCTGCTCATCATCGCGGTCGGCGCGATCGCGCTGGCCATCGTGGAGTCGGAGTCGCCGGCCTGGAGCCGCGCGCAACTGGCTGCCGCGGCCGGCGCCGGCACCGCAGCGCTGCTGGCGTTCATCGTGTGGGCGCGCAGGGTGCGTGAGCCGCTGGTCGACCTCGGGCTGTTCCGCCATCGCACCTACAGCGCGGTCAATGCGGCCACCCTCGCGTTCGGCATCGCCTTCGCGATGATGTTCTTCGCGTTCTTCTTCTATATGAGCCAGGTCTGGCACTACAGCCAGGCACGTGCCGGCCTGGCGATTGCACCCGGCCCGCTGACCGTGATTCCGGTGGCCGTGGTGGCCGGTCGCCTCGCGGGGCGTTATGGGCACCGGCCGTTCCTGGTCGGCGGGGCGCTGCTCTACGCGCTGGCCGGGATGTGGTTCATGTGGGTGCCAGGGGTCGAGCCTTCGTACCTGACGCATTGGCTGCCCGGCCTGATGCTCAGCGGCACCAGCGTAGGGCTGGTGATGCCGGCGCTCTCGGGCGCGGCGGTGAGCCAGCTGCCGGCCCAGCACTATGCGGTGGGCAGCGCCGTCAACCAGGCGACGCGGCAGATCGGCGCGGTGATCGGTGTGGCGACCACGGTGCTGCTGCTCGGGCACGGGGTGGTGCGGCGCAGCGATTTCGATGCGGTGTACGCGCTGCACATCGGGCTGGCGCTGCTGACCGCCGCGCTGTGCCTGCTCGTCAACACACGGCCTCCGGCGCGCGGATAACCCGCGCCTGCAGGTTCTGCGCGGCGCCGCTATGCTGCCGCGCATGGCAGACATTCTCTCGGTTACCAACGTCTCCAAGACCTACGCCAGCGGATTCCAGGCGCTCAAGCGCATCAACCTGGGTATCCGCCGTGGCGAGATCTTTGCGCTGCTGGGCCCCAACGGCGCAGGCAAGACCACGCTGATCAGCATCATCTGCGGCATCGTCACCGCAAGCGAAGGCCAGGTCACGGTCGACGGTCACGACATCGCGCACGAGTACCGCGCCGCCCGCTCGCTGATCGGCCTGGTGCCGCAAGAGATCTCGACCGATGCCTTCGAGACGGTATGGAACACCGTGTCGTTCAGCCGAGGGCTGTTCGGCAAGCCGGCCAATCCGACGCACATCGAGAAGGTGCTGCGCTCGCTCTCGCTCTGGGAGAAGCGCAACAACAAGATCATCACGCTGTCGGGCGGCATGAAGCGCCGGCTGATGATCGCCAAGGCCTTGTCGCACGAGCCGCAGGTGCTGTTCCTCGACGAGCCGACCGCCGGCGTCGACGTGGAGCTGCGGCGCGACATGTGGCAGCTGGTGCGCGAGCTGCGCGACACCGGCGTGACCATCATCCTGACCACCCACTACATCGAGGAGGCCGAGGAGATGGCCGACCGTGTCGGCGTGATCCGCAAGGGCGAGCTGATCCTCGTGCAGGACAAGCAGGAGCTGATGCAAAAGCTCGGCGGCAAGGAGCTGATGCTGCAGCTGCAGCAGCCGCTGCACCGTGTGCCCGAGGCGTTGTCGGCCTACCGGCTCGAGCTGTCGGACGAAGGCCACACGCTGACCTACCGCTACGACTCGCACGACGAGCGCGAGGGCATTACCGCGTTGCTGAAGGCGCTGGAATCGGCCGGCGTGGCCTTCAAGGACCTGCAGACGCGCCAGCGCTCGCTGGAAGACATTTTCGTGAGCCTCGTGGAGGACGCCCGATGAACCTGCATGCAATCCGCGCGATCTACCGCTTCGAGATGGCGCGCACCTGGCGCACGCTGATGCAGAGCATCATCTCGCCGGTGATCTCGACCTCGCTGTATTTCGTGGTGTTCGGCGCGGCCATCGGTTCGCGCATCCAGGAGGTCGAAGGCATCAGCTACGGCTCGTTCATCGTGCCGGGGCTGGTGATGCTGTCGCTGCTCACGCAGAGCATCTCGAACGCCTCGTTCGGCATCTACTTTCCCAAGTTCACCGGCACGATCTACGAGCTGCTGTCGGCACCCGTCTCCACGCTGGAGATCGTGATCAGCTATGTCGGCGCGGCGGCCACCAAGTCGATCATGCTGGGCGCGATCATCCTGCTCACCGCGGGGCTGTTCGTGCCGTTGCGCATCGAGCATCCGCTGTGGATGCTGCTGTTCCTGGTGCTCACCTCGGTGACCTTCAGCCTGATCGGTTTCATCATCGGCATCTGGGCCGACGGCTTCGAGAAGCTGCAGGTGGTGCCGCTGCTGATCGTCACGCCGCTCACCTTCCTCGGGGGCAGCTTCTATTCGATCCAGATGCTGCCGCCTTTCTGGCACACGGTGGCGCTGTTCAACCCGGTGGTCTACCTGATCAGCGGCTTCCGCTGGAGCTTCTATGGCCTGGCCGACGTGAGCCTGGGCCTGAGCCTGGGGATGACGCTGGCCTTCCTCGCCGCCTCGCTGGCGATCGTCGCGTGGATCTTCCGCACCGGCTATCGGCTGAAGCAGTAGGCACGCCGATCAGGCGTAGTCCAGCGGCAGCGCGGTGGTGAACTTGATCTCCTCCATCGCGAAGCTGGAGCTCACGTCGAAGAGATCGGAGCCGCGGATCAGGCGCTTGTACACCGCGTCGTAGGCGCCAATGCTGGGCACCACCACGCGCAGCAGGTAGTCCATCTCGCCGCTCATCCGGTAGAACTCCACCACCTCGGGGATCTCGGCCACCGCCTTGTAGAAGCGGTCGAACCAGGCCTGGCTGTGCTGGTTGGTCTTGACCGCGACGAACACGGTGACCCCGACATTCAGCTTCTGCGGGTCGAGCAGCGTCACCTGCCGGGTGATCACCCCTTCTGCCTTCAGCCGCTGCACGCGGCGCCAGCATGGGGTGGGCGAAAGATTCACCGCCTCGGCCAGCTTGGCCATCGGGATCTCGGCATCCTCCTGCAGCAGCTTGAGGATGGCCCGGTCGATGGCGTCGAGTGATTTCATGCTGTAATTCTGCTTCAGATGAGCATGAATTTGCTCGGAAGTAGAAATCAGCGCATCAGATTGCGAGCAAATGCTCTGCCGGCGTCGGCAAACTTCCCCTCATTGAATCGCCAGGCAAGGGGATCGCATGAAGACCATCGGACTGATCGGCGGCATGAGCTGGGAATCGACGGCGCTGTACTACCAGACCATCAACCGCGAGGTGCAACGCCGCCTCGGCGGCCTGCATTCGGCGCCGTTCCACCTGATCAGCCTCGATTTCGAGGACATCGCCGCGCGCCAGCGCGTGCAGGACTGGGACGGCATGGGCCGCATCCTCACCGACGCCGCGCAGCGCCTCGAGCAGGGCGGCGCGGACTGCGTGTTGATCGGCACCAACACCATGCACCGCCTCGCGCCCGAGGTGCAGTCAGCCATTGGCGTGCCGCTGCTGCACATTGCAGAGGTCACCGCGCAGGCGATCCTCGGTCAGGGGCTGGGCAAGGTCGGCCTGCTCGGCACCCGCTTCACGATGGAGCAGCCGTTCTACATCGAGCGCCTGGCCGAGCGCGGCATCGAGTGCGTGGTGCCCGACGAGAGGGCCCGTGCCGAGGTGCACCGCATCATCTTCGAGGAGCTGTGCAAGGGCCGCATCGACGCGGCGTCGCGCCGCGCGCTGCAGGAAATCTGCGCCGGGCTGGCAGGCCAGGGCGCCCAGGGCATCGTGCTGGGCTGCACCGAGCTGCCGCTGATCCTGGGCCGCGATGACGTGCCGCTGCCGACCTTCGACACCACCGCGCTGCATGCCCTGGCGGCGGTGGATTTCGCGCTCGCGCCCTGAGGCGTCGCGATCAGGCGTCGACGAGGTAGCCCTCGGCCGTCTGCCGCTGCGCACGGACCTTGTCGGCCAGCTCGCGCGCACCGAGGGATGCGTCGGCGCCGTGCAGTGCGCCGGAGGCCGAGAGCCGCGCGTGCTGATGCACGGCCTGGTCGATCAGCCAGTCGGCCCGGTCGAGCGTCCGCCGCGTGCAGGTGCGGCCGCGCAGGTCGTCGTCGAGGTCGGCGGTGTGGGAGCGCCACGCCTCCCGGAGGTAAAGCGCCTGGAGCTGCGATGCGTCGGCCAGCGCGCTCGACCAGCCGGCGCAGATGCCGTCCAGCCACGACAGCACCTGCGTGCTGGCGCCGCGCGCCGCGAGGTTGCGCCGCATCTGCCGGTAAGCCTCGAGCGCGAGCCGCTTCACGAGGCTGAAATGCGACAGCGCCGCCGCAGGCCCCCGGCTGCGCTCGATGCCCAGCAGCCAGCCGAATGCATGCCGCGTCTCGATGCGCTCGGCGAGGTGGAATTCCGGCGCGCTGCGGCCGTCGCCCGCGGTGTTGAACTGCGTCAGCGGGTCGTATCGGTACATGTAGCCGAAGTCGAACAGCCACACCTGCCGGCCGTCGTCGACCATGTTGCCGGCGCTGAAGTCCCACTCGAAGAAGCCGTGCTCGCAGAGGAGCCGGCCGGCGGTGAGCACCTGGCGCAGCGTGCGCTCGTCGACGGCCTGCAGCGTCCGCCCCTCGATCCATGGCGAGACGATGAGCCCGTGGCGCAGCGAGCCGTACAGCGGCCGCACGATGCCCGGCAGTTCGACACCGGCGGCGCGCAGCGCCTCGAGTTCGCGGTGGCGCAGCAATTCGTTGAGGAAAGAGGTCTGGCCGTCGGTGTTCTGCACCAGGCAGGGCCGGCGCGCGCATTTGACGGCATAGGCCTGTGCGCCGACACGCAGCTTGTGGACCACGCCGGTCAACCCGTTGGCGTGCGTGGCCTCGACGCCCGGCGCATCGGCCCGCAGGGCGGCCAGCGCTTCGGCCGGCCAGGGCAGGGTGGCGGGGTCGCCGATCGTCAATTCTTCGCCACGCGCCAGGAAGTCGAGGGCGGCGCGCTGTCGTTGGATGTCCAGGCTTTCCATCGCGGCGGATTGTGCGGTCGTCACGGTTCCGGGCATTCCCGGTCATCGCTTTGCGATTCTTTACGTTCCCCCGATTGAACGGGCGGTCGTGGGCCGCTTCAATATCGGCGTGGGTCGGCGCATGCCGACTCTGAAGGAGTCCGACGATGGGCAAGACGATGGAATGGGGCGGGCTCGTGCTGCTGGCCTTGGCGAGCCAGGCAGCGTGCGCGGCCGAATACGGCACGGTGGTGTCGTCCACCCCCGTGGTGCAGCAGGTGGCCGTGCCGCAACAGAGCTGCTATGACGAGCAGCAGGTGGTGCAGCAGCGCCCCAGCGGCGCAGGCGCGCTGGTGGGTGCGGTGATCGGCGGTGCGATCGGCAACACCATCGGCGCCGGGACGGGCCGTGCGCTGGCCACCGGCGCGGGCGTGATGGCCGGCGCCGTGCTCGGCAACCAGGCTGAAGCGAACAACCAGCCATCGTCCACCGCGACCGTGCGCCGCTGCCAGACAGCCACCCGCTACGAGAACCGCACGGTCGGCTACGACGTGGTCTACGACTACAACGGCCAGCGCTACACCACGCGCATGGCGCAGGATCCGGGCCCGCGCATCGCGCTCAACGTCAGCGTGGCGCCGGCCGGTGCCGCGCTGCCGCCGCCGGTGTATGTGCCGCAGCAGGCGCCGGTCGCGGTGGTCGCGCAGCCGCCGGTCGTGTACTACGCCGCGCCGCCTGCCTACTATGGGCCGCCGCCGGTCGCGGTGGTGCCGCGCGTGGTCATCGGCGGCCATTGGCATCACGGCCGCTGGTACTACTGAGCGCGGCCGGCAAAGAAACTTCACACGGGGCTGCGTCAACGGGTGATGGCTGATGCCGTTGTGGACGGAGAGTTGCGCGACTCTCTCAACAACCAACTCAGGAGTCCTACATGAACCGCAATCTCGCGTTGTCTGCCGTGCTGATGGCCGCCAGCCTCGGTGCCTTTGCCCAGACCGCAGCCTCCACCGTCCAGCGCGACGTCAACCAGGAAACCCGCATCGAGAAAGGGCTGCAGAGCGGCTCGCTCAACACCCGCGAGGCCGCCAAGCTGGAGCGTGAGGAAAGCAAGGTCGACCGCCTGCAGGCGCGCTCGCTGAAAGACGGCTCGCTGAGCCCGGAAGAGCAGGCCAAGCTGCGCGCCGCGCAGAACCAGGTCAGCCACGACATCAACGCCGCCAAGCACAACGACGTGACGGGCAACCCGCAATCGGCCTCTTCGCAGCGCATGCAGGCCGACGTGCAGCGCAACATCAACCAGCAGCAGCGCGTTGAAAACGGCATCCAGAACGGCTCGATGACCAACCGCGAGGTGGCCAAGGCCGAGCGCGGCCAGGCGCGGGTGGATCACAAGGAATACACGGCAGGGCGTGACGGCCACGTGGGCGCCGCCGAGCAGCACCGCGTGCAGCGCACCGAGAACCGCCAGAGCCGCCGCATCCACCACGAGAAGCACGACGCGCAAGAGCGCAAGAGCTGAACCTTCAGCGGTTGCTCCGCCGCATCAGCAGGCTCATCGCGAGCAGGCCGGCGGCGAGCAGCATCAGCTGCGAAGGCCCTGAGGCGAAACAGGCGCGCGGCGGGCTGCCTCCGCCGTGCGGATCGAGCGGGCCGGCCGCCTCCGCTGCAGGCGTGAACGAAGCAGCCAAGGCGGCCAGAGCGGCCACCGCGAGATAGATCTTCATGAGGGTTCCCTGAGCAGGCTCTGTGTTGTTGGAGCCCTCATCATGGCCGGCAGCAGGCTCGCCATGTGAGCCTGGGCCGCCCCGCCCTTCGATCAATCCGCGGTCAAGTCGAGAAAGTGGTCGAGCATGTGGAAGTGGTCGTCGTGGAAGCGGTCTTCCATCGACACCAGCTTGTCGATCGGCACCCATTCCACCGCCTGCGCGTCGTCGCCGGCCTTCACCTCGGGCAACTCGCGCTCGCCGAAGTCGAAGTAGTGCGCGTGCGTGATCGTGCGGCCGCGCTGGCTGCGGTCGGGGTGGTCGAACACCGCCACCGATCGCAGGCTCTGGCGCATCGTCTGGTCCAGCAGGTGCAGCGCGGTCTCCTCCTGCAGCTCGCGCACCGCTGACTGGTACACCGTCTCGCGCTGCTCGATGAAGCCGCCTGGCACGGCATACAGGCCCTTGCCCGGCGCCTGGCCGCGCTTGATCAGCAGCACATGGCCGGCACAGCGCACCACAGCGTCGACGGTCACGAACACCGGCGGATACGGCGCCGCGGCCCACTGCGCCTTGTAGTGCCGCAGCATGCGCCACTCCTCGGCCACGCGGGCGAAACCCGGCTGCACCGACCAGGCGCGCATGAATTCGAGCGTGCTCTGCGGCGCCTGGCTCACCAGCGAGGCGAGGGCGGCATCCACATCGCGGCCGGCGACATGGAAGTAGGCATCGCGGATCGCCGTGCCATCCGCCGACGGCACCGGCTCGGCCTGCACCAGAGGCCACTCGGGGAAGCAGCGCAGGTAGTCGCTGGTCGCGTCCTTGAAGTGGCCCACGAGCGCGACCGACGCCGCAGCCTGCAGCCCGCGCTCGCGCAGCAGCGCCTGCGCGCCGCGCTGCACCGCGGCCGACCAGCGCGCGCCGTCGTAGTAGTCGCGCACCGGCAGGAACAGCAGCCGCTCGCGGTCGGCCGGCGGCAGGGCCATGCGCACCATCTCGCGCCGCTCTTCCCACGTGAACGGGTTGCGCGGCGTGCGGGCCTGGTGGGCCGAGCCGATCACCACCACGCACAGCGGCGCGAGGGCGAGCGCCTGCTTCAGCAAGGCGAGGTGGCCGTGGTGCAGCGGCTGGAAGCGGCCGATGTAGACGGTGGCGTCGTGGGTGCGTGGGGTGTCGTTCATGCGGGCTTTCAGACGATCTTGGCGGCGATGGGCATCTGGCGCCCGCTGCCGAAGGCCAGTGCGCGCAGCCGGATGATCGGCGGCGCCTGGCGGCGCTTGTATTCGTTGCGGGCGATCATGCGGCGGATCCTGTCGACCAGCGCGCGGCCCTCGGGCGTGGCCTGCTGCGCCTCTACGAACGCGGCGGCGCGCTCATGCTCGTCGTGTGCGAGCCGATCGCCTTCGATCAGCAGCTTCAGGATCTCGTCGAGCACCTCGTAGGGCGGCAGGCTGTCGGTGTCCTTCTGGCCCGGCGCAAGCTCCGCCGAGGGCGGCTTGTCGATCACGGCCTGCGGGATGATCTCGCGGCCGGCGCTGTCATTGAGGTGCCGGGCGAGCGCGAAGACCTCGGTCTTGTACAGGTCGCCGATCAGCCCGAGGCCGCCGTTGGTGTCGCCGTAGAGCGTGCAGTAGCCGACCGAGATCTCCGACTTGTTGCCGGTGGTCAGCAGCAGGTGACCGAAGCTGTTGGAGTATTCCATCAGCGCGGTGCCGCGGATGCGGGCCTGCAGGTTCTCGAGCGCCAGGCCTTGCAACGGCTGGCCGAAGCTGGCCTCGAACTGCCGCGCATAGGCGTCGACCAGCTCGGCGATCGGGTGGGTGTGCAGCGCGATGCCGAGGTTGCGGCACAAGGCCGCCGAGTCATCGACCGAGCCGCTGGACGAATAGCGCGAGGGCATGGTCACGGCCGAGACGTTGCTGGCGCCGAGCGCCTCGACCGCGAGCGCCAGCGTCAGCGCGCTGTCGATGCCGCCCGATGAGCCGACCACCACGCGCTCGAAGCCGCAGCGGCGCGCGTAGTCGCGCAGCCCCAGCACGATCTGCGCACGATAGAACGCCAGCGTCGGCAGGCCCTCGGCCGGCACCTTCGGCAACTCGTCGCCGTTGCCCGCGAGGAAGCGGCCGCTCTCGAAGCCGAGCGTGCGCACCTCGTCCTCGAAGCGCCGCGCCTCGTAGACGACGCCGGCCTCCGGCTCCGCCGCGAACGACGCGCCGTCGTAGACGATCTGGTCCTGCCCGCCGACCTGGTTGACGAACAGGATCGGCAATCGATGGCGCCGGCTGGCCGACGCGAAGACGCGATGGCGCTGCTCGCGCTTGCCGATGTTGGACGGGCTGGCGTTGATCGACACCACGAGGTCGGGCGCGGCATCGCGCAGCCGCTCGAAGGGGTTGATCGCGTAGTCGGCGCCTTCGTCGTTCCAGCCGTCCTCGCAGACCATGAAGCCGACCTGCGCATCGCCGATGCGCAGCACCTTGGCCACGTCGGGGCCGGGCTGGAAGTGGCGCATGTCGCTGAAGATGTTGTAGTTGGGCAGCAACTGCTTCGCATAGCGCAGCACGATCTCGCCGTTGCGGATCACCAGCAGCATGTTGTGCAGCTTGCGCCCCGGCCCCGGGTTGCGCACCGGCGCGCCGATCACCCAGTGCAGCTCGCGGATCTGCCGCGAGGCCTGTTGCAGCGCCTCGATGCCCTGCTCGCAGCGCGCGATGAAGGCCGGGTCGTCGAGCAGGTCGCCGGGGTAGTAGCCGGTCAGCGAGAGCTCGGGGCACACCAGCAGCTGCGAGCCCTCGGCCCAGGCCTTCTGCGCGGCGGCGATCGTCTTCGCGACGTTGCCCTCGATGTCGCCGATCGTCAGGTTGAGCTGCGCGACGGTGAACTTCAGCATGATGGCCTCCTCACGACTTCACGTTGAACACCTGCCGCAGGTAGGCGAGGAAGGTCTCGTCATCGCACAGCGTCTTGCCTGGGCTGTCCGACAGCTTGGCCACCGGCTGGCCGTTGCAGTGGGTCAGCTTCATCACGATGTTCAGCGGCTTCAGGCCGACGTCGTTGCTGAGGTTGGTGCCGATGCCGAAGCCCAGCTGCGTGCGGTCGGCGAAGTGGCGGTACAGCGCGATCGCGCGCTCGATGTCCAGCCCATCGGAGAACACCAGGCGCTTGGTGTGCGGATCGATGCGCAGCTTCGCGTAGTGGTCCAGCGCCTTCTCGCCCCACACGAAGGGGTCGCCCGAGTCGTGGCGCAGGCCGTCGAACAGCTTCGCGAAGTAGAGGTCGAAGTCGGCGAGGAAGGCGTCCATGCCGACCACGTCGGTCAGCGCCACGCCGAGGTCGCCGCGGTATTCCTGCACCCAGTCTTCCAGCGCGGCCTTCTGGTGGTCGCGCAGCCGCACGCCCAGCGCCTGGTAGGTCTGCAGGTATTCGTGCGCCATCGTGCCGATGGGCACCAGGCCGAGGTCGCGCGCCAGCAGCACGTTGGAGGTGCCCTTGAAGAACTGCGGCACCTTGGCCTTCAGCGTGCTCACCACCTCGCGCTGCCATTCGCCGGCGAAGCGGCGGCGCACGCCGAAGTCGAAGAACTCGAAGGGGTTGATGCGTGCCGGCTCGCTGCCTTCGAAGGCGCGCAACTGCTCGATCTTGGCCTGCAGCCGGCGCCGGCCTTCGACCTGCGCGGCCGCCTGGTCGAAGCGGCGGAAATACAGCTCGTTGACGATCGCCAGCACGAAGATCTCGAAGGCCATCACGTGCACCTGTGGACCGGTGGCCACGATCTCGAGCCTGGCACCGTTGGCGCGCGCGCTGATGAATTCGCGCTGGAAGCGGAAGATGCGCAGGAAGTCGACGAAGTCCGACTTGATGAAGCGCAGGCCCTTCAGGTAGGCCAGCTCGTCGGGCTGGAAGCTCAGGCTGCACAGGTGATCCAGCTGCTCGTTCACCTCGGCCAGCAGATCGGCCAGTGGATAGGCCGGCTCGTTGCGGCAGACGAAGGTGTATTCCGCCTGCGTCTGCGGGTGCCGGTGCAGCATGGTCTGCCACATCGTGAACTTGTAGAGATCGGTCTCGAGCAGGCTGTGGATGATCGGTCGCATGGTGGTGTTGTCGTCGTGTGCGGTGTTCAGCGGCGGGCGTTGGCTGTCAGCTGCGGCAGCACATCGGTGCTCGCCGCCAGCTGCACGCCGCGCTGGCGCATGTCGGCCAGGAAACTCTCTTGCTGGGCTTCGAAGCCGGGCACCGGGCTCATGCAGTCGGTGAGCAGCACGATGCGTTCCAGCCGGCCCGAGAGGTTGTCGGCGATGTGCTCGGTGGTGGCCTTCACGCAGTGGCTGCCGGCCTCGCCCGCGATCAGGATCTGGTCGGCTTGG
>Ga0207706_10001605_pt1 | contig 22424 bp, 26 predicted proteins | sample KBSC53metaG_FD_184318 | JGI IMG/M metagenome (GOLD analysis project Ga0207706, IMG submission 184318) | Corn rhizosphere microbial communities from Kellogg Biological Station, Michigan, USA - KBS C5-3 metaG (SPAdes) (version 2) | ecosystem: Host-associated > Plants > Roots > Rhizosphere > Soil ... | reverse complement strand
GCCAAGGGCGGCAAGATCGGCCTGTTCGGCGGCGCCGGCGTCGGCAAGACCGTGCTCATCCAGGAGCTGATCAACAACATCGCCAAGGGCCACGGCGGCACCAGCGTGTTCGCCGGCGTGGGCGAGCGCACCCGCGAGGGCAACGACCTCTACCACGAGTTCCTCGACGCCGGCGTCATCGCCAAGGACGCGAACGGCAACGCGACCTCGGAAGGGTCCAAGGTCGCGCTCGTGTACGGCCAGATGAACGAGCCGCCGGGCGCACGCGCCCGTGTCGCCCTGTCCGGCCTGACGGTCGCCGAATACTTCCGCGACCAGGAAGGGCAGGACGTGCTGTTCTTCGTCGACAACATCTTCCGCTTCACCCAGGCCGGCTCGGAAGTGTCGGCACTGCTCGGCCGCATTCCGTCGGCGGTGGGCTACCAGCCGACGCTCGCCACCGACATGGGCAACCTGCAGGAGCGCATCACCTCGACCAACAAGGGCTCGATCACCTCGGTGCAGGCGATCTACGTGCCTGCCGACGACCTTACCGACCCGGCCCCGGCGACGAGCTTCGCCCACCTCGACGCGACGACCGTGCTCAACCGCGCGATCTCCGAGATGGGCATCTACCCGGCGGTCGACCCGCTCGATTCCACGAGCCGCGTGCTCGAGCCGCGCGTCGTCGGCCAGGAGCACTACGAGACCGCCCGCAAGGTCCAGGAGACGCTGCAGCGCTACAAGAGCCTGCAGGACATCATCGCCATTCTCGGCATGGACGAGCTGTCCGAGGAGGATAAGCTGGTCGTCGCCCGCGCGCGCAAGATCCAGCGCTTCCTCAGCCAGCCGTTCCACGTCGCCGAGGTCTTCACCGGCATCGCCGGCAAGTTCGTCCAGCTCGAGGACACGGTCCGCTCGTTCAAGGCGGTTGTAGAGGGCGAATACGACCACCTGCCCGAAGCCGCGTTCTACATGGTCGGCGGCATCGACGAGGCGGTCGAAAAGGCCAAGAAGCTCGCCGAGGAAGCCTGATGGCCCTGCACTTCGAACTCGTCACCCCTGAACGCCTCGTCCGCTCGGAGGACGTTCACATGGTCGTCGTCCCCGGAACCGAGGGCGAGTTCGGCGTGCTCGAGGGCCACGCCCCGGTGATGTCGACCATCCGTGACGGCGCCGTGCAGGTCTATCGCACCGAAGGCGCCGCGCCCGAAAGCATCGAGGTGCGCGGCGGCTTCGCCGAAGTCGGCGAGAAGGGCCTGACCGTGCTGGCGGAGCACGTCGAGGGCTGAGCTGCGGAACGCCCGCTGCAAGGCGCGTTCAAACGCCGATGGGCAAAGCGCTGGCATCCGTCGTGGCCCTCCTGGTGTCGATGGCCGCGATCCTGTTCGTCGGTGCCGGCAGGCTGGACTGGTGGCAGGCGTGGTTATTCCTCTCGGTCTACGGCGCAGCCAGTCTTGCCGTGACGATCTACCTCGCACGCCGCGACCCCGAGCTCCTGGCGCGGCGGATGAAAGGCGGGCCGCAGGCCGAAACGCGCCGCTCGCAGCGGTGGATCATGGCGGCGTTCACGCCGCTGTGGATCGCCCTGCTGGTAATTCCCGCGCTCGACCGGCGGCCCGGCTGGAGCACGGTCCCCGCGATTGCCGCGCTGTCCGGCGATGTGCTGATCCTGGCGGGCTATGCGGGAATCTGGCGGGTCTTTGCCGAGAATACCTACACCGCGGCGACCGTGCGGGTCGAAGCCGGCCAGGCGCTCGTCGACACCGGACCATACGCGCTGGTCCGCCATCCGATGTACGCCGCAGCCCTCCCGATGCTCGTCGGGATGCCGCTCGCGCTCGGTTCGTGGTGGGCGCTCGTTGCGGTCCTTCTCATGCTGCCGATTCTCGCCTGGCGGATGGCCGATGAGGAGCGGGTTCTGGTCGAGGAGCTGCCGGGCTATGCCGATTATCGCCGCCGCGTGCGCTGGCGGCTGGTGCCGGGCGTCTATTGAAGCCGCAGGGCCCAGAAATCCGTATCGCTTCCAATCGCGCGGCCCTAAATCAAAATTAACTATCCTCGCGACACACGTTGGCGCGGATCGCTTCAAGATCAGGTAGGCTTCGCATGGTGACGGCAGCGCGAGAAATGCCCTGGAAGGCGACCGCCACGCTCCGTGGCGACTGGCTTGCCGCGGCCGCCATCCTGTTCGCGGTCGTCGCCACGCGCGCGCTGTGGTTCGGCGACCCGGCGGCCGATTTCGACGAGCAGCTCTATTCGTTCATCGGCTGGCGGATGACGCACGGCGACCTGCCTTACGTCGAGGTCTGGGACCGCAAGCCATTCGGGCTGTTCGCCATCTTCGCGTTCGCTCACTGGCTGTTCGGCCCCGATGCCATCGCGTACCAGGTGCTCGGCTGCATCACCTCCTTCGCCGGCGCGCTGCTGGTCTATGCGCTGGCGAGGAACCTCGTCGATCGCGTTTCGGCGGGCGTCGCCGCGGTGCTCTACGTGTTCCTGCTCGCGCTCTACGGCAGCTATTCCGGGCAGACCGAGGAATTCCACACGCCCATCATGCTGGCGATGCTGTGGCTGGTGCGCGACTGGCGGCACCCCCATGCGGCCTGGCGGGCGACGGCCGCGATGCTGCTCGGCGGGCTCGCGCTACAGGTCAAGTACACGGTCCTGCCGCAGTGCATGTTCTTCGGCGCTTACGCGCTTTACGGCGAATGGCGCAGCGGCGCGCGGTGGCTGAGGCTCATCGCCCGCGCGGCGGTGTTCACAGCTCTCGGCGTCGCGCCGACGGTGCTCGTCGCGCTGCTCTACGCCTGGTGGGGCCACTTCGATGAATTCTGGTTCGCCAATTTCGTCAGCTTCTTCGAGCGCCTGCCGGCAAACGACGGCCGTCTGCGGCCCGACCTGTTCATCGCAATCCTGCCGCTCGCGCTTGTCGCCGTGCTCGGTCTTTACGCCGCCTTCCGGCTCAATCCGCCGCGCGACTGGAGGATCTACGGCCTGTTTGCCGGCTGGGCCCTGTCGGCGCTCGCCACCGTGCTGCTGCCGAGCACCGTCTATCTCTACTACTATGCGGCCCTCGCGGCTCCGGCGGCGCTGATCGCCCTTCCGCTGATAGACGTGAAGGCCAAGGCGCGATTCATTCCCGCGCTGCTCCTGCTGCTCGGCGCGGTGTACTTGTTCAACTTCCCTGCCCGCTACGCCTACGCGCATGCCGAGCGGCGCGCCGAGGCAAGGTTGTCCGCCGCGATCGCGCCATACGTCGGCGAGAAGCGGGACTGCCTCTACGTGTTCGACGGCCCGACCGCGCTTTACCGCACCACCGGCACCTGCCTGCCCTCGCGCTTCGTCTATCCCGACCATCTCAACAACGGGCTCGAAATTCACGCGCTGGGTACCGATCAGACCGCTGAAGTCGCGCGGATCCTCCGCAACCGGCCCGGCGTGATCGTCACCGCCGCGCCGCCGGTCACCGTCCAGACGCCCGCCAACCAGGCCCTGGTGACGAACGCCACCCGGACCGACTACCGGCCGCTGATCACGGCCACGGTGCAGCACCGGGAAGTGACCGCCTGGGCTCGCCGCGACCTTGACGCGACCGAGGCTAAAGCTCGGCCTTAGCCGGTTCCCGCACGCGCCCCATCCACCACAAGTAGAGCCCGGCGCCGATGATGATCGCCGCGCCGAGAAACGACAACGCGTCGGGTTTGTCGCCAAAGAAGAAATAGCCGAACATCGTCGCCATCAGCAGCTGGCCGTAAGTCATCGGCGCGATCGTCCCCGCCCCTGCCTTCACCGTGCCCATGAAGATCAGCCACTGCGCGAGCGTCGCGGTCAAACCGATCAGCGCGCAACGGGCGATCACGGTCCAGTCCGTCGCGTGGACATGGAAGTTCGCGGGGCCGAAAATGTGCATGGCGATCGTCGCCAGGAAAAGGAAGATCATCGCGGTGACCGACATGTAGTATTGCAGCGCGAGGTTGCTGGCGCGGCCGACGGCGACCCGGTTGGCGATGATAGTGATCGCCATGCCGGTGGCGCCGACCACGGGGAACAACACGCCCCACCCGGCGGTCGCGAAATTCGGGCGCAGCGCCAGGAACACGCCGCCGAACGCCACCAGCGTCGCCAACCAGGTCGAGGCTCGTGCCCGCTCGCCGAGCAGCACCATCGCCAGCATTGCGGTGATCATCGGCTGGGTGAACTGGATCGTGGTCGCCGTCGCCAGCGGCATCAGCCACACGGCAAGGAACATGCCCATGGCCGAGCAGCTGATGGCGATGCCGCGCACCCACTGGATCGGATCGCGCGGCAGGCGAAGTGCGGAAAGGCCTTCGGCACGCGCGAGCATGATCGCAAGGACGCCGGCTCCAACAAGGTAGCGGGTCGCGGCCATCGCCGGAGCAGGCCAAAGCCCGGCCATGCCCTTGACGATCGCATCACCGATCGAGAGCGTGCAGAAGCCGGCCAGCGCAAAAGCAAGCCCGGCCCTGTCCGAATGTTGCATGTGTAGCCCCGCCGGCGAGTTTGAAGCAGGCTCGCTTAGGGGCCATGGCCGGCTCTGGCTATAGCTCATGCGACCGCCGACCGAATGTTGATCGCAATTCCGCTTCGATGGTCCACCGCTTTTTAATCGGCCTCGGTGCATAGACGGGTCATGCGTCGTCTCGCCGGCCTTGATACACTCCGCGGAATCGCGGCGATTTGTGTCCTAGGCTATCATTTCCCGGCCTTTTGCGGCTTTGGGCTGCTCGGCAAAGGCTATCTGGCGGTAGACTTCTTCTTCTGCCTCTCCGGCTATGTCATGGCGCGAACATACGGCCAGCGGTTGCTTGCGGGCGAAGGCGGCGCGTTCTTGCGCGTGCGAACATGGCGGTTGTGGCCAACAATGGCGGTCGCCGGCCTGCTCGCGCTTCCACTTTTCTGGCTAACACAGGGAAGCCAGGCGTGGTGGCTGGCGCTGCTCAACCTCATGTTGATTCCCACGCTGGTCGGCCGACCTTCATTCGCGCTCAACGGCGTCGCCTGGTCGGTCTTTTTCGAGTTGTTCGCGAATGCAGCACACGTTGCAGTAGCAAAGCTCGACAGGGCAACAATCTTCGCATCTGCGGCAATTCTTTGGTTCATTACCGCTGCTTACGCGCAAAGAGCCGGTTCACTCGATCTGGGACCGTGGTCTGCAACCTTCATCGGCGGCTTCCCACGCGTTCTGAGCTCTTATTTTTTGGGGATCGCCCTCTATCGGACGTGGGGAGATCGCCCGCCAATTCATATTCCCACCATCGTGACAATTGCGATCCTCCCGGCCGCATGGCTCTTGTTGCCGCAAGGTGCGTTGTACGATTCCGCGTTCGTCGCCATCGGATGTCCCTTGCTGATTGCCGGGGGCTTGTCGCTAGGTGGCGAACCGGTCGGACAGACCTTGGGCCGGCTCTCCTTTCCTCTCTATGCGGTACATGTGCCGATACTGCAGATAAGTGTCGCCATGCACTTGAGTTGGCCAGTGATGATATGCGCCGTATTCGCTGGCGCCGTGGCGGCTTCGCGGCTGCCGCAAGTGCTGAATGCTGGCGCGTTTCGCTTAATTCGGGATAGGATTGAGAGCGGACAGCCCAATTAAGGACCAATACTCGGATAACCCGTTGTACTTGCTTGACCGCACAACGCCGTCGACTATCCTGCATGGGGCGCATCCGGAAGATGGCATGATGGCGTGAAGAGGGGCACGTTGAACTTCCAATCGGCCCTGCGCGCCTTGGGTTTCGGCTTTTTCCAACATCCGCAGTTGTTCGTGGCCGACTTCGTCGATTGGCTCGATAGGCAGCTCGCTGTCAAAGCCAGGTGGCTAGCTGCGTGCGCCGCGATCTTGGCGCTCCAAATCATTCTCATCCTCAAGCACGAGCCCTGGCTCGACGAATATCAGTCCATCCAGCTTGCAGTCCAAGCGCCGGACATCTCAACCCTTCTCGACTGGCTTCGTTACGAGGGGCACCCACCGCTTTGGTACTTTGTCTTGCGGGCGCTCTCTTACGTTGTTGACCCGCTCTCGGCTCTCAAGCTGGCGGCTCTAGCCTGCGCTCTACTGTTGCAGGGCTCGATCTTGATAGCGAGCCCGTTTACTCGTGCGGAGCGTCTACTCTTAGCGAGCAGCGAGTTCCTTCTATTCGAATTTCTGACGGTGTCCCGCAGCACGACATTGGGGGCACTGCTTCTCGTGCTCGCCTTCGTATTTTGGAGCCGTCGTGGCTTTTGGATCGTCCTCGCGCTGCTGCCAATGTGCGACTTCCTTTTTGGCGTTCTGTCGTGCGCTTTGGTCGCGATCAAATGGCGAGATCGCACCCTCTGGTGGCCGGGCGTCACCCTGTGGGTGGCGTCAGGAATCGTCGCAGGATGGACTGTCCTGCCTGCCCCTGACGTTGTGCCCGCCTTGCAAGGTGAGCGCTCGCTCCTCGAAGTCGTCCGTTGGGGGCTTTCACTTTCCGACCTCGCCGTTCCTCTTCAAGGTCTCGGATGGCCGAAGTGGAATGATCCTCCGAACTACCTCATCGCCATCTGGGGATGGTTAGCCTTTCTCGCACTGGCATGGAAGATGACCGAGCGTGAGCCTCTCTATCGCGGGCTCCTTTTCGGATTCACTGCCTTGACGCTCGTCTTCAGTGTCGGGGTTTACCGGCTTTCTCCCCGCCATCTCATGCTGATCGCGCTCTTCCTGATCTTGCTCGTATGGAGGTCGAGACGCGACGGGGCATTGCCACAACCAGCATTCAGATTCTGGCTCGTGATCGTGTCCATCTGCGGCTTCGTCACCGCAGTCATCAATCTTTGGGAACCTTTCGACACAGCCGCTCTTGCGGCGGCCAAAATCGACAATCTAGGCCTGCGCCAAAAACATTGGATGACATTCCCGGATTCTCGCGGGTCCGGCGTTTCTGCGATCAGCGGCTTACGGTTTGAACGCGATGGCCTTCACTGCATGCAGAGCTTCGTAAGATGGAATTATCGAAGTAAGATTACTTCGATGAATGGACTCTACTCGTACTTGAAAAAAGAAGTCTATCTTCACGGTAAATTCTATCTCCTTACCAGCGAAGACCTTGAAAACCCTCCGAGTGACATTCTGATCTCAATTGCGGACATCCCTGCAGGATACGACGGGTATGCCTATCACCTGTATGTGGTGGGCCCAAATTCCGTTGAGCGTCCGATCTCCCTGCCGTTGTGCGTTCCTGGTCAGCGCCCGTTCACCCGCCTGCCCGGCTGAACGTGAATGAGTTTAGAGAAAATCAAGGTTCGCACATTATTCACCACGTCTCATCAGGCTGCATCGGCCGCAGGGCACCGAAAGCTGCACCGCAATGACTTGGAATTGAACGGAAAATGAGCGCATTCGGACGCAAGAACGGCCCCAGCGGAATGGCCCCGGGCGCCCGCCCCAGCTTCGGTGTGGCCCGCCCGATGAAGGGCGGAGCCCTTCCGAAGCCGATGCCGGAGCTTGTTCCTGGAGGTGATCAGTTCCCTCCGCTCCCGGGCGGCAACGGGGGAATGGTTCCGGAAATGGGCGGCGTGCCCGGCAAGGCCGATGCGATGTCGCGCCTCGCGGACCGCGCCAACAAGGTCGAATCGGGCCAGGCCGAAGTCGGCGGATTCGAAGCCAGCGTTCACAAGATCAAGGAGCAGGTGCTGCCGCGCCTGCTCGAGCGTGTCGATCCCGAGGCGGCCTCGACGCTGTCCAAGGAAGAGCTTTCGGAAGAGTTCCGCCCGATCATCATGGAGGTGCTGGCCGAGCTCAAGGTCACCCTCAACCGGCGCGAGCAATTCGCTCTCGAAAAGGTGCTGATCGACGAGCTGCTCGGCTTCGGTCCGCTGGAGGAACTGCTCAACGACCCCGACATCTCGGACATCATGGTCAATGGCCCCGACCAGACTTACGTCGAAAAGAAGGGCAAGCTGCAGCTGTCGGCAATCCGCTTCCGCGATGAATCGCACCTGTTCCAAATCGCCCAGCGCATCGTCAACCAGGTCGGCCGCCGTGTCGACCAGACCACCCCGCTGGCCGACGCCCGCCTCAAGGACGGCAGCCGCGTCAACGTGATCGTCCCGCCGCTCAGCTTGCGCGGCACCGCGATCTCGATTCGTAAATTTTCCGAGAAGCCGATCACCATCGACATGCTCAAGGACTTCGGTTCGATGAGCGACAAGATGGCAACGGCGCTGAAGATCGCCGGCGCCTGCCGGATGAACGTGGTCATCTCCGGCGGTACCGGCTCCGGCAAGACGACCATGCTCAACGCCCTGTCGAAGATGATCGACCCCGGCGAGCGCGTGATCACCATCGAGGACGCGGCCGAGCTTCGCCTGCAGCAGCCGCACTGGCTGCCGCTGGAAACCCGCCCGCCGAACCTCGAAGGCCAGGGCGCCATCACCATCGGTGACCTCGTGCGCAACGCGCTGCGTATGCGCCCCGATCGCATCATCCTCGGCGAAATCCGCGGCGCCGAGTGCTTCGACCTCCTCGCCGCGATGAACACCGGTCACGACGGTTCGATGTGCACGCTGCACGCGAACAGCCCGCGCGAGTGCCTCGGGCGTATGGAAAACATGATCCTGATGGGCGACATCAAGATCCCGAAGGAAGCCATTTCGCGCCAGATCGCCGAATCCGTCGACCTGATCGTCCAGGTGAAGCGCTTGCGCGACGGTTCGCGCCGCACGACCAACATCACCGAGGTGATCGGCATGGAAGGCGACGTGATCGTCACCCAGGAGCTGTTCGCCTTCGAATATCTCGACGAAAGCGAGGACGGGAAGATCCTCGGCGAGTTCCGCGCCTCGGGCCTGCGGCCCTACACTCTCGAAAAGGCGCGCCAGTTCGGCTTCGACCAGGCCTACCTCGAGGCATGCCTGTAATGAGGTGACGCGCCGGCGATTGCTTTTCGCCGGCGGCGGACGCAGCATCCACGCGCCGGCGGCCTTCGACAGCACGCGACTGAGCGGCGCCGGAACCGAGGGGAGGCTGCACGATGAAACCCTTCACCACGATAACCGCGACAGTGCTCGGCATCGTCGCGCTGGCGCACCTTTATCGCCTGGTTCGACCGTTCGACATCGTCGTGGGGGGATGGTCCGCTCCGCAATGGGTCAGCATCGTCGGCCTGGTCGTCGCGGGCGGCCTGTCGATCATGCTGTGGCGGGAATCGCGCAGCTGACGCATCCGCCTCAGTGACCTCGCATCCAGGCGCTTAGCGCCATCGACATCAGCACCAGACCGGCGAACGCCGTCAGGGCCGCCACGTCGCGCCACGGAACCCAGCCGACCGAATCGATGTTTCTCCGCCGGCGGCGCCGCAAATCACCGATCATCGCCGCAAACGACAGCAAGAGCAGCGCCCCGCCCCACAAGGCCGCGATCGTGGCTTCGCTGGCGAAACGGATGAAGTCGGGCGGCCAGGTCATCGTGCGCCATATGGAGAGGGTCCCAGGCGGCGACAATCCTCGACGGCTCGGCGGGCGGCGCTTGATCGCCTGACCGGCCACCTTATGGATCGCGTGTGGACGCGACCTTATCCGACCCCCGGCCGCTGCTGGCACTGGCGGTCCGTCTCGGCGCGATCGCGGCGCTGGCGACGATGTCGGCGCTGATCAAGCTCGCCGGGCAGCACGGCATCCACTTGCTCGAGATCATGTTCTGGCGCCAGGCCGTGGCGGCGCTGATCATGCTCTGCTGGGTGCTCCCGCGCGGCGGCTTGCGCTCGCTGGCCACCGAGCGACCGCGAACGCATTTCCTGCGCGCGCTCTACGGCACGATCGGCATGCTGTTCAATTTCGGCGCGGTCATCCTGCTGCCGCTGGCCGAGGCCACCACGATGGCCTTCACCGCACCGATCTGGGCGGTGATCCTGTCGACCCTATTACTGAAGGAGAATGTCGGGGTGTGGCGCTGGTCGGCGGTTCTGTTCGGCTTCGCCGGCGTGCTTCTGATTGCCCAGCCCGGCAGCGGCACATTCCCTCTGTTCGGAGCCGGCGTCGCCCTTGCCGGTGCCTTCATGGTTGCGCTGATCTCGATCCAGATCGCCGACCTCAACCGCACGGACAAGCCGCTGACGATCGTGTTCTATTTCGCCCTGTTCAGCCTGCCGATGACGGCGGTGGCGCTGCCTTTCGTGATGACCCGGCACGCCGCGGCCGACTGGGCGTTGCTGTTCGCGATCGGCGCTTTCGGCGTGCTCGGGCAGCTCCTGCTGACGGCGGCGCTGCGCTTCGGCGCGGTCGCCAGCGTGATCGTCATGGATTACTCCTCGCTCTTTTGGGCGACGCTCTACGGCTGGCTGCTGTTCACCACCCTGCCCCCGGCGAGCACCTGGCTGGGGGCTCCCCTGATCATCGCCGCCGGCCTCGTGATAGCTTGGCGCGAGCACCGTTTGTCGCGCCCGACGCTGCGGGACGTCTCCCGCGCCGAGGGGACGTAGGAACCGCAGGAAGCGCCGCGGAGTTTTGCCCTCGTTCGTCCGTAACACCGAAAGGACAAGGCAATGCTTCGCAAGATCATTCTCGCGGTCACCGCGAGCGCCATCGTGTTCACCGCCACGGCCTGCAACACCGTCCGGGGAGCTGGCAGGGACGTCGAGTCGGTCGCCAATGCCGGTTCCGACGCGATCAACTAACATCGCTCCCGAAAACGGGCTATTGATGACTCATCCGAACGGAGGGTGAGTCGATGGCGAAGAAGTTGGTCCTGGTGTTGGTCGCGGCGGGCGTTTGCCTCTCGGCAAGCGCGTGCAACACGGTCAAGGGCGCTGGCAGGGACATCGAGTCCGTCGGCCAGGCCGGATCGGACGCGCTCCACCACTAGGCTTCAATGCAAGGACAAGCGCCCGCCGGAGCAATCCGGCGGGCGTTTGTCATCGTTCCCGGCGATAGACCAGCGTCAGGTTGTTGGCAGGCATCGCCACCCGTCGGGTGCGCGCGAAGCCGTGGCGAGCGGCCGCATCATCGAGCCAGCTGACCGAACGCAGGCCCCACTCGGGATTGCGGGCCTTCAGGCTGGTGTCGAACGCGAGGTTGCTGGGCGCGGTTCCGACCCCGTCCTCGAGATAGGGGCCATAGAGGATGAGCGGCGCCCCGGCTGAAAGCGCACGAGCCGCGCCCGCGAACAGCCCCGCTGTCGCCTGGACAGGGCTGATGTGAACCATGTTGATGCACACCACCGCGGCGGCCTGCTCGATCGGCCACTGGTCCGCCGAGGCGTCGAGTTCCACCCCGGCGAAGAGGTTCGGCAGGCCCTCTTGCGCGCGCCACGCCTCGATCGATGCGAGCGCGGCGGGGTCGGGATCGCTCGGCTGCCAGGTGAGGTTTGCAAAAGTCCTCGCGAAGTGGACCGCGTGTTGGCCTGTGCCGCTGGCAATCTCCAGCACGAGGCCGGACTGGGGCAATTCCTCCGCCAGCACGGCGGCGATCGGCTCGCGGTTGCGCTCGGCCGCGGGAGCGTGACCTTTCATCCAATCCCCTCCAGCCGCCTCTCGAGCCTCGCAATCGCATCGTTCTCGTGCACGAACGTCCCCTGGGCCTTTTCCCTGGCCGCCTGCAGCGCGGCGTGCGCGACCCTGCGGGCATCGATCGAGCGCAGGCGGCGGCGCTCGCCGGAGAGGAACAAGTCGAGGATCGGGCTGAACACGATGGCCAGCCGCTCGCCGGGTCGCCGGTCGCGCGATCGCGGGCCGCGCAAAAGGCCCGGCCGAAGCATGTCGAGACGGTGGAAACGCATCTTGCGCAAGGCGGCTTCGACCTCCCCCTTGACCCGAAGATAGAATGTGCGGCTCAGCGGATTGGCGCCCACCGAGGAGATGAAGACGAAATTGCTGACGCCCTTCTCCTTGGCCGCCTTCGCGAGCCGGAGCACCAGTTCCTGATCGACCGAGCGGAACACCGCCTCGTCGCGCCCTGCCTTGCGCCAGGTCGTGCCCAGCGCACAGATGATGGCATCCGGCGCAACCGCCGCCACCGACTGCTCCCACTCGGCGGGATCGGCGACGAGCATTTCCATCCGCGCGCCTTGCGGCATCGGCGCCTCGCGCCGTGTCAGGGCGATCAGCCGGACGTCGGACCGGCCGATGCTTGCCTCCATCACGCGCCTGCCGACGAGGCCGGTCGCCCCGACCAGGAGAATGCGCCGCGGGTCAGACATTGGTCAGCCCGCTCGGCACCTTGCCGAAAATCTCGCGGTAACGCTCGATGGCATAGTGGTCGGTCATGCCGGCAACGAAATCCGCTATGTGCCGGCTCCGGCCGGGCTCGCCCTCCGGAAGGGCCAGCCGCCACGGTTGCGGCAGAAGGTTCGCGTCCTGGTGATAGGCGGCAAAGAGCTTGGCGACCACGCTGCGGGCGCGCTCGGCCGTCTGCCTCTGGCGCGGGTGATGATAGAAGTTCGAATACATGAAGCCCTTGAGCGCCCGTTCCTGGGCCTCCATCGCCGGCGAGAACGCGATCAGCGCCCGGGGTGCCGCGCGAACCTCTTCGGTCGAGTCGATCCCCGCGAGGTTCGCTTTGGCCGTCTCCAGCACATCGTTGACCATCAGCCCGATCTGCCCGCGGACCAGTTCGCGCAGCAGCGCCGAATGCGAGGCGCCGTGGAAGCGCGCTTCGACCTCGCGCCACTGGGCGGCCACGAAGTCAAGCTCGAGCAGTTGATCGAGGTCGAGGATCCCGGCCCTGAGCCCGTCGTCGATGTCATGGTTGTCGTAAGCGATGTCGTCGGCCAGCGCGGCGACTTGCGCCTCGAGCGAGGGCTGCCGGGCGAGTTCGAGCGGGAAGGCCGCATCGAGCTCGACAAGCGCCCATCCGGGGTTCTTGACGGGCCCGTTATGCTTGGCGAGCCCTTCGAGCATTTCCCAGCTGAGGTTGAGGCCGGGATGGGTGCAATACGGACTGTCGAGCCGCATCAGGGTACGCAGGCAATGCTCGTTGTGGTCGAAACCGCCGCGCGCCTGGAGCGAGCCGTCGAGCGCCTCCTCGCCCGGATGGCCGAACGGCGGATGGCCGATGTCATGCGCGAGGCACAGCGCTTCGGTGAGATCCTCGTCGAGGCCCAGCGAGCGAGCCACGACCCGCCCGATCTGCGCCACCTCGAGGCTGTGCGTCAGCCGCACGCGGTAGTGATCGCCGTCCGGGGCGATGAACACCTGCGTCTTGCCGGCGAGGCGGCGGAAAGCGATCGAGTGGATGATCCGGTCACGGTCGCGCTGGAACTCGGTGCGCGGCCCACGCGGGCCCAGCCGGTCCTCGACAAATTCGCGTCCGCGTGAGCGCGCGGGATCGGCAGCGTAGGAAGCCCTCTCCATCGGGGCGCGGGTTAGGCGGCGGCGCTATCGATGACAACGGGAACGGGTAGGGAACGCGGACCTCAAGCCTCGCCCAAGATCCACTCCGCCGCCTTCTGGGCGTGGATACGCGTGCTGTCATAGATCGGCAGGACGTTGGCATCGACATCAACCACAAGCTCGAGCTCGGTGCAGGCGAGAACGATGGCTTCGGCGCCCTCCTGCTCCTTGACCGTAATCATCGTCTTCAGCGCGCGCTCAGCGTCGCGGGTGACCTTGCCGACCATCAGCTCGTCGTAGATTATCCGGTCGAGCGCCTCGACATTGCCCATGTCGGGCGGCAGCAAGTCGATTCCGTGCGACACGAGGCGGCGGCGAAAGAAGCTCTCCGTCATGACGTTGCTGGTCCCGAACAGCGCCGCCGTGGTGACCCCGTCGGCCTTCATCTGCTCGCCGACACATTCGGCGATGTGCAGGATCGGTACCGAGACCGCCTCGGCGACGGTGTCGTAGACCTTGTGCATCGAGTTGGCGGCGATGATGATGCACTTGGCGCCGCATTTCTCGAGGCGTTTCGCGGACGCGGATAGCGTGCTCGCCGCCTTGTCCCAGCCATCCTCTTCGCGAACGGCGTAAAGCTTGGAGAAGTCGAGGCTCTCGATCAGCAGCGGAGCGCTCGAGCGGCGGTTGGTCCGCGCTTGCACGACAGTGTTGATGTGGGTGTAGTAACTCCGGGTCGAAACCCAGCTCATCCCCCCGATCAGCCCCAGCTTCCGCACGCGCTATTCCTCATGGTCTGGCGGGATCACTGAACATGTAATGGTGAATTTCACCTTACCGCGTTCGGTTCCCGGTGGTGCCTTGACCCTAATCGGCGAGCGACTTGTTGATCTCCTCGACCATCTTCTTGGCGTCGGCAAGCAGCATCATCGTCTGATCGAGGTAGAACACCTCGTTGTCGACCCCGGAATAGCCGACGCCCGTCATCGAGCGCTTGATGAACATGACGGTCTTGGCCTTGGCCACGTCGAACACCGGCATGCCGTAGATCGGCGAGGCCTTGTCGGTCTTGGCCGCCGGGTTGACCACGTCGTTGGCGCCGATGACGAAGGCGACGTCGCACTGGGCGAACTCGTGGTTGATGTCCTCGAGCTCGTAGACCTCGTCATAGGGCACGTTGGCCTCTGCCAGCAGCACGTTCATATGCCCCGGCATGCGGCCCGCGACCGGGTGGATCGCGTACTTCACGTTGACCCCGTGCTCCTTCAGCATGTCGGCCATGTCGCGCAGCACGAACTGCGCCTGGGCGACGGCCATGCCGTAGCCGGGAATGATGATGACGTTCTCGGCCTGCTTGAGCAGGAAGGCCGCGTCCTCGGCGCTGCCGCGCTTGTACGGCCGCTGCTCCTTCGCCGGGCCACCGGCAGAGCTCGAATCCGCGCCAAAGCCACCGGCTATCACGCTGATGAAGCTGCGGTTCATCGCGCGGCACATGATGTAGCTGAGGATCGCGCCGGAGCTGCCGACGAGCGCCCCGGTGATGATCATCGCCGTGTTGTGCAGCGTGAACCCCATCGCCGCCGCCGCCCAGCCCGAGTAGCTGTTGAGCATCGACACCACGACCGGCATGTCGGCGCCGCCGATCGGGATGATCAGCAGGAACCCGATCGCAAAGGCGGCCGCGACGACGATCCAGAACAGGTTGTTCTCGCCCGGCCCGGCATGCGCGGAGCCGGCGAACAGCGCCGTCAGGATGACAATCGCCGCCAGCGTCCCAAGATTGATCACGTGGCGCGCGGGCAGGATGATCGGTGCGCCGGACATGTTTCCGTTGAGCTTGGCGAACGCGATCACCGAGCCCGAGAAAGTGATCGCGCCGATGGCCGCGCCGAGCGACATCTCGACACGGCTGACGGTAAGGATGTTGCCGTCGGCGCCGAGGATGGCGAACGCGCCCGGATTGAGGAAGGCCGCGATCGCCACCAGCACCGCCGCCATGCCGACCAGCGAGTGAAACGCCGCGACGAGCTGGGGCATCGCGGTCATCTGGATGCGGCGGGCGGTGATGAAGCCGATGGTGCCGCCGATGATTATCGCGATCACTATTTCGCCGGCCGTCACGAGGTCGACGAAGTCTCCCTCGAAAGGAATGGACGGCCCGTGAGCGCCGCCCACGCCTCCCAGCGGCACATGCGTCACCAGCGTCGTCACCACCGCGATAAGCATGCCGAGCATGCCCAAGCGGTTGCCTGTACGGCTGGTCGCGGGCGAGCTGAGCCCGCGCAACGCGAGGATGAACAGCACGCCGGCGACGAGATAGGCGACCGCCACCCAGGGGTTCACCGCGTGCATCAGTGACCCCCCGTCTTGGGAGCGGGCCGCTCCTTCTTCTTATACATCGCGAGCATGCGCGCGGTGACGGCGAAGCCGCCGAAGATGTTCACGCTGGCGAGCGCCACCGCGACCAGCCCGAACCACTTCGACCCGCCCGCTCCCGCCGCCGCGCTGGCGATCAGCGCGCCAACGACGATCACCGAGCTGATCGCGTTGGTCACGCTCATCAGCGGCGTGTGCAGCGCCGGGGTCACCGACCACACGACGTAGTACCCGACGAAGCAGGCGAGGACGAAGATCGACAGGATACTGATGAAGTCCATCAGGCAATGACTCCAGAATCTGCCCATCCCGGGGAGATGTCCCGCCGCAGGCGGTTCGGACGGGGAAAGGCCCGCCTCACAGCTTCTGCGCGATCTCGACGGCGTTGCCCTCGGGGTCCTGGTAGTACATCACCTTTATCCCGAGCGGCGCGACCTCGGTGATGTCGAGCGCCGGGGTAAGGCCCCGGGCGGCGAGCGCGGCTTTCGTCGCGGCGAGGTCGGTCGTCGACAGCGTCATCTGCGAATAGCCCTGCACGGCCGCGTGGCCGGGCGGCTTGGCGCGCGGATCGGTCGGCGGCTTCGAATTGGGGATTTGCAGCAGCTCGATCCGTTCATTGCCGCTGGTCAGCCAGCGAACCGGGATGCCGGGTCCGAACTTGGTGTCGAGCACGACCTTGAAGCCGAGCTTCTCGAAGAACGCCGTCTCGGCATCGAGATTGGCGACCGAAAGGGCGACCATCCAGTGCCCGAGCTCGGGCGGACCCGCCGGTTGGGCGCTGGCGGTGGCACACCCGGCCAGCGCGACCGCGGCCGTGAGCGGAAACACAAGCGACCTCATCCCTTTATCCTTTCGTTGACGATCTCGCCGCCCCGGGTCAGTCGCACGGCGTCGCCGATCTCCTCGTCGAGCACCGGCCGGCCTTGTTCCGCGTCCCAGAAGGCGGACAGGAAGTTGTAGAGATTGCGCGAGAACAGCGCCGAGGCATCGGCGGCGAGCTGGTTCGCGGTGTTCGAGAAGCCCATGATCGTGACGCCGTGACGCTCGACCAGCCGGTCGGCCAAGCTGCCCTCGACATTGCCGCCCTGCGCGACCGCAAGGTCGAAGATCACGCTCCCGGGCCGCATCGTGGCGATCTGCGCGTCGGTGATCAGTCGCGGAGCCGCCCGGCCGGGGATCAGCGCCGTGGTGATGACGATGTCCTGCTTGGCGATGTGGCTGGAAACCAGCTCGGCCTGCGCCTTCTGGTACTCCTCGCTCATCTCGGTCGCATAGCCGCCGCTGCCCTCGCCCTCGATACCGGCGACGCTCTCGACGAAGATCGGCTTGGCTCCGAGCGACTGGATCTGCTCCTTCGTGGCGCTCCTCACGTCGGTCGCCGAGACTTGCGCGCCGAGGCGCTTGGCCGTCGCGATCGCCTGCAGGCCGGCGACGCCGACGCCCATTACGAACACCCGCGCGGCGGCGATGGTCCCCGCCGCGGTCATCATCATCGGGAAGGCGCGTCCGTAGGTGTCGGCGGCAGCGATCACGGCCTTGTAGCCGGCAAGGTTCGACTGGCTGGAGAGGACATCCATCGACTGGGCTCGGGTGATGCGCGGCATGAATTCCATCGCCAGCGCCTCGAGCCCGGCCTTCGCGTATGCCTCGACGCGATCCTTGTCGCCGAACGGGTCGAACGTCGCGGCGACCCACGCGCCCTTGGCGGCGCCGGCCAAGGCCGCCGGATCGGGCGCCTGCACGGCGAGGACGATATCGGCGCCTTTCACCGTCGCCTCGGCCGAACCGACTTCCGCCCCGGCCTCGCGATAGGCGTCGTCAGACACGCTGGCCGCGTCGCCGGCGCCGGATTCGATGGCAACAACGGCGCCCAGCGCGCTGAACTTCTTGACGGTTTCAGGTATGGCGGCAACGCGGTTCTCGCCCGCGGCCCGTTCCTTCAGAACCGCGATCCGCATGCGCCTCCTCCCCCCTTCGTTTCGATCAGCTGATCAGGATGATCACGATGAGGGCGATGATGGCGATCGTCGGGACGGACCACTTCAGCAACGTCGTGAAGCCGCTGTACGTCTTTTCCTTCGCAGCCTCGAAATCGTCTGCCGCAGCCATGGCCGTCTCGTTCCTCTCACTTGTTCCCTGCCGCCCGCTCTATCGCCCCCCGTGCGGCTTCTCAAGTCCTGTCCTGAGCTTCGGCATGGGGGGTGCTTAATGGCCTCTTTACCCGTCACGGACTATGCCGGTTCCCAGGGCGGCCCGTGTGGCGCCGAGGGACGGGAACGAATGGCCGAGCAGGAACAGCGTCTAATGATGCTGATCGACGACGAACCGGCGCAAAGCCGGTTGATCACCGCATTGGCCTCGCGCGAGGGCTGGCGGACTCTCGTGGTCAACGATTCCGAGACCGCGATCGCCACGCTCGGCACTCGCGAAGGCATGCAGCTCGCGGCGATCATCCTCGACCAGTGGGTGCCCGGCGACGATGCCTGCACCCTCATTGCCGAGCTCAAGAGTCGCCGCCCCGGGCTGCCGATCCTGATGCTCACCACCAGCGCTTCGCCGCTGCTCGCGGTCGAGGCGATGCGTGCCGGGGCAACCGACTACCTCGTCAAGCCGATCGCGCCGGACCGCCTGATGCAGGCGCTGCGCAACGCCACGACGCGCGAGGCGCCGAAGGACGAGCTGACCCCGCTGTCCGAAAAGATCCCGGCCAATCTCGATTTCGATGCGATGATCGGCACCGCCCCGCCGTTCCGCGACGCGCTGGCCAAGGCGGCCAAGGCGGCGCGCGGCCATGGCGCGGTCCTGATCGAGGGCGAGACGGGCACCGGCAAGGAAATCCTCATCCGCGCGATGGTCGCGGCAAGTCCGCGCGCCAAGGCGCCGCTGCGCATCGTCAACGTGCGCAGCGTGCCGGCCCACTCGATCGAATCGGTGCTGTTCGGGCACGAGAAGGGCGCGTTCGCGGGCGCGTTCGAGCGTCATGTCGGCGTGCTGCAGCATTGCGACGGCGGCACGCTGGTGCTCGACGAGGTCAACCGCCTCTCGCCCGAGATGCAGGAGCGCCTGGCGGAGGCGCTTACCACCGACCGCGTGCGCCCGATCGGCGCCAGCTACAGTTTCAAGATCGACGTTCGTGCCATCGCCGCAAGCAACCAGCCGCTGGCCGACCTCGTCGCCGCCGGCAAGTTCCGCGCGGAGCTGCTGCAGGCGCTTTCGGGCACGCGCATCGGCTTGCCGCCGCTGCGCGACCGGGCGAGCGACATTCCGGCGCTCGCCCGGCATTTCCTCGCCCGTATCGGCGAGCAGCCGGGATTGCGCCAGCTCGGCATCACCGACGGGGCGCTGACGCTCCTCGCCGCGTTCGAATGGCCGGGCAACGTGCGCCAGCTCCAGGCCGTCCTGTTCCGCGCCGCGGTGTTCTGCGACGGCGATGCGATCACGGCGGAAGACCTGCCGCAGCTTTCCGAGCTCCTGCGCGATTTCGAGCCGACGGGAAACGCGAAGCAGGAAGGTGTCGGGGTGCAGCTCTACACCGACGACGGCAACCTGCGTCCGCTCGAGGAGATCGAGGCCGACGTCATCCGTCTCGCCATCGGCCACTACCGCGGCCGAATGACCGAAGTCGCCCGCCGTCTCGGGATCGGCCGCTCGACGCTGTACCGCAAGCTGAGCGATCTCGGCATCGAGAACGCCGCCTAGGCAAGCGCCGCCGCCGCGGGTAAGCGTGGCGCGCATGAGCGGGTTTTCGGGAAAGACGGCCCTCGTCACCGGTGCCGCATCCGGCATCGGCGCCGCCTGCGCGCGATGGCTGGATGGGCAGCAGATCCATCGGCTGGTCCTCGTCGACCGCGACGGCGAAGGCCTCGATTCGCTCGAGCTCGATTGCGCGTGCGAGCGCCTTGCCGGCGACGTGGCGGACGAAGCGCTGTGGGAGCGGCTCGAGGCCGAATTCGAAGCGTTCGACCATGCCGTGCTCAATGCCGGGATCGCCGGCGGCGGCCTGATCCCCGAGGCGTCGTTCGACGACTGGCGCCGCGTGATGTCGGTCAATCTCGACGGCATGTTCCTGTCGCTGCGCGCGGCGATGCGGCGCATGGCCGGCGGCGGCGCCATCGTGCTCACCGCATCTGTCGCCGGGCTCAAGGCCGAGCCGGGCGTGGCCTCCTACGCCGCCTCCAAGGCCGCGGTCATCCAGCTCGCCAGGGTCGCCGCGAAGGAAGGGGCAGCCAAGGGCATCCGCGTCAACGCCATTGCCCCCGGCGGGGTCGACACCCCGATCTGGGACCCGCTGCCGTTCTTCCAGGGTCTCGTCGCCCAGCACGGCGGCGACCGCGATGCCGCCATTCGCGCGATGGCCAAGATCGCCACCCCGCTCGGCCGTTATGCCTCGCCCGACGAGATCGCCGCGCAGATCGGGTTCCTGCTGTCCGATGCCGCCGCGACGATCACCGGCACGGTGCTGGTGAGCGACGGGGGGTATCTCCTCTGACCGCTCGGGCGGTAAGAGGCCAGGCGCGCCCGACATCGCGAACGGCTGATCAGGCCTCGGCCAGCCCGGAGAAATCCGTCAGCGCCGCATCGCGCAGGCCACGCCAGATGTTGCGCGCCTGCACTGTCTCGAACACGTCGTGGACGCGCAGCAGCTGGATACCTGCATTCATTCCCGTGACCGCCAGCGCGACGCTGCCGCCGAGCCGCTTGTGCGCCGGGGCCTCGTTGCTGAGCGCGCCGATGCTGCGCTTGCGGCTGGCGCCGAGCAGCAGCGGCTGGCCGAGCGCGTGGAACAGCGCCAATCCGTTCAGCAGCGCGAGGTTGTCGGCGAGCGACTTGCCGAAGCCGATCCCGGGGTCGAGGATCACGTTCTCCCGCTTGACGCCGCCTTCGATCGCCCGGTCGCGCGCGGCGGCGAGCCAGTCGAACACGTCGAGGACGACGTTGGCATAGGTCCCGCCCGCGTGCAGGTCCTCGCCTTCCCCCGGCGCGTGCATCAGGATCACCGGCTTGCCGCTGGCGGCGGCGAATTCGAGGCTGCGCGGATCGTAGCGCAGGGCGGAGACGTCGTTGATGATCTCGGCACCCGCGGCCAGGGCGGCTTCCATCACCGCCGGACGGCGCGTGTCGATGCTGACAGCGGCGCCCATCGCGACGCAGCGCTCGACCACAGGGAGGACGCGCTTGAGCTCATCCCCTTCCCACACCGCCGCGGCGCCGGGGCGCGTGCTCTCGCCGCCGACGTCGACGATCGCCGCGCCTTCCTCGACCATGTCGGCCGCGTGGGCGAAGGCTTCGGCCTCGTTGTCGAGGAACTTTCCGCCGTCGGAGAAGCTGTCCGGCGTGACGTTGAGAATGCCCATCACCTGCGGCTGGTCCAGGCGGATCCTCCGGTCGCCGAGCTGCAGCGGCGGGTGGGCCGTGCGCAGGTTCGCCCACTGTGCCTCAGCCTCGGGGCCGAGATCGTCGGGCAGGTCGGCCAGCACGTCCTCGATGGCATCGGCGGTGGCGAGCGCCCGTTCGGCGATCTCGCCGTCGCGGCGAATGATGATCGCGAACTCGCGCGCGTGGACCATGCTGCCGGCCAGCCGCACCGCGTCCCCGGCGACGGCCTGCGGTGAAGGCGCGAGCGTCAGCGGCTGAATGTAGAGGCGGTCAGGCACGTTGCGTTCCCCTTCTTCAAGCCAGACGTCCTTGGGCGAGCCGAGCTTCGCTTCCAGCATCCATTTCGCGGATCCGCGGCGACCGGTTTGTGGGGCACGATGGCCCCCGGACGCAAGGCCGGGCAATGCACCAAGAGGTCGTGGGTGATGGCTGGGGATCGCCCGTGGTCCATCCGCCGGCCATTCAACTCACCGGAAAAGCGTCGATCATGAGGCGAAAGAGACCTTGGGCCGTGGCTTTGCGTACCCCCTAGGCTGAATCGACATTCAGCACCAGAAGCTGATGGCGGCGAGGCATAGGGTTGCGAGGTAGTTTTGAGGGATGCGGTCGTATCGTGTGGCGATGCGACGTAGTTGCTTGAGCTTGCCGATGGTGCGCTCGATGCGGTTGCGCAGCTTGTATTTGACGGGGTCGAAGGCGCGTTTGCGGGGCATGCAGGTACGCTGCGGGATGATCGGCTGGGCTCCGGACGCCTCGACGAAATCGAGGATTGCGTAGGTGTCGTAGGCCTTGTCGGCGACGACGTGCCCGGCATCGAGGCCGGTCAACAGCGGGATGGCGAACTTGGGATCGCTCGCATTGCCGCCCGTGAGGATGAAGCGCACGGGTCGGCCGAGCGTATCGACCGCGATGTGCCACTTGCAGGTCAGTCCGCCTCGGGAGCGCCCCAGAGCCTGATCGCACGCCCCCCTTTTTGGCCCGTTGCCGCCTGGGCATGGGCACGCACGATCGAGCTATCGATCATCAGGTACTCATTGTCGCGGTCGCGGGCGAGCAAGGCGAAGATGCCCTCCCACACCCCAGCGCGCGCCCAGCGGGTGAAGCGCTTGTGCACCGTCTTGTACTTGCCATAGCGCTCGGGAAGATCCGACCAGCGCGCACCAGATCGCAAGACCCACAAAACACCGTTCACAAACAATCGATTATCCGTCGCCGTCCGGCCCGGATCGGACGCCTTGCCCGGCAGCAGCAGCTCGATCCGCTGCCACTGCTCCTCGCTCAACTCGTATCGCTTGATCCCCATGCGTGCCTCCACAAATCGCGGAAACCCATGAATCAGACATCACACGACTTGGGAATCCCCTGAATGTCGATACAGCCTAG
>Ga0207706_10001603_pt1 | contig 22433 bp, 24 predicted proteins | sample KBSC53metaG_FD_184318 | JGI IMG/M metagenome (GOLD analysis project Ga0207706, IMG submission 184318) | Corn rhizosphere microbial communities from Kellogg Biological Station, Michigan, USA - KBS C5-3 metaG (SPAdes) (version 2) | ecosystem: Host-associated > Plants > Roots > Rhizosphere > Soil ... | reverse complement strand
GCGGCAGCGCGGCGTGCGCGAGATGGACATGTTCCGCGATCCGGAGACCTGAACCCGGCTGGCGAGCGGCACATGGGTGCTCGGCATGGCAATCCCGATCGCTCGCGACGAGGCTGGGCGTGAAGCTGACGAGTTGTTCGGGTGGTGTCCCAGCTTGAATTTCTGGCGCGCGCCGCCCTGAATGTTGCGGCCGCCGTTCTTCGATGGCCCCCACTCCGAAGCCGCGCGGACCTACAAAAGACGCGCGGCCTCAAGAGCAGGAACAACTCGCTTCACGTTGCGTTCACTCCTGTATTGTACAACTCACTGTACGGCTCTATGTACAGCGCTGGAGGGACGACATGGACGTACTATCTTACACTGACGCCCGAGCGAACCTGAAGGAGGTGATGGATCGCGTCGTCGCGGATCGCACCCACGTTGTCGTTACGCGGCAGCGCGCTGAAGCGGTCGTCATGGTTTCGCTCTCCGAATGGAATGCGATGGAAGAGACTATGCACCTTCTCTCATCGCCAAAGAATGCCGCGCGCCTTCGCGCCTCCATTGAGCAGATGGAAGCTGGCAAGGGCAAGGAACGTGAACTCATTAAGCCGTGAAGATCGTTTTCTCGGATCAGGGCTGGGAAGACTATCTTTATTGGGTTGAGAACGACCCCAAGACGCTCGAACGCCTTAACGAGCTTATCGAAGAGTGTCGAAGAACCCCATTTGAGGGACGCGGCAAGCCTGAGCCTCTAAAACAGGACTTGAGGGGCTGGTGGTCGCGCCGCGTCAATGGCGATGATCGCCTTGTGTACCGCGTTGAGGGCAAGGGGCGAGACCAGGCGCTCGAAATCATCCAGTGCCGTCTTCATTACTAGCATGCCGCTCGGTCGGGCGGCAGGTCGAGCTCCAGAATTCAAACTGAGAGGCTACCGGTATTCGCCGCGGCTTGAGCCGGCCGGTTTCATTTGATACCGTTTCACCTGCAACCGGGCGGCCCAACCCGCGCCCGGGCAGTAGGCCAGCCATGCAGCTTTCCGATTACGGCCTGTCGCGCGAGCGCGGCTTCCTTTCCCATTACGAGATCGACGAGATCGTCCTCCCCTCGCTGCTCGACGAGGCGAAGCATGCGGCGAACGAGCTTTCCGACCTGCTTTCGAGCGGCCGCGTGCGGCATTGGCTCGAGCGGCTCGCCGATCCGCGGCTGGAGGATTGGGCGCGCGTCGCCCCGCAGCAAGAGGTCCGCACCGCGATGGTGCACTACAGCTTCCTGGTGCAGGCTTACGTCTGGGGCGAGCCCGAGCCGCCCCGGTCGCTGCCCGCCAATCTCGCCCGGCCGATCGTCGCCCTCGCCGACCGGCTCGGCCAGGCGCCGCTGCTGCCATACTCGGCCTACGTGCTCGACAACTGGGCGCGGATCGACAAGCAGGGGCCGATCAACCTCGAAAACATCCGCATGGTGCAGAACTTCCTCGGCGGCGCGGACGAGAACTGGTTCGTGATGGTCCACGTCGCGATCGAGACCGAAGCCGGGGTCCTGCTCGACGACGCGGCGAAGCTGGTTGCGGCCGCCGGCGCAGGCGATGTCGCCGAGGCCGAGCGCCTGCTGGCCGAAATGAACGAGGCGTGGGAGCGGATCTACGCCCACTTCGCCCGCATGCCCGAGCGGTGCGACCCGTACATCTACTTCCAGCGCGTGCGGCCCTACATCCACGGCTGGGCGAACAATCCAGCCCTCGGCGAAGGCCTCGTCTACGAGGGCGTGGAGCGATTCGAGGGGCGCCCGCAAGCCTATCGCGGGCAGACCGGCTCGCAGAGCTCGATCGTCCCGGCGATGGATGCGCTGTTCGGCGTCGGCCACAGCGATGATCCGCTCAAGCGCTTCCTCGACGAGCTGCATCATTATCGCCCGCAGCCCCATCGCCGCTTCGTGGAGGACCTCGACGCGCGGTCGAAGTTGCGGCCGTTCGTCGAGCGCTTCGGCTCGGCGAGCCTGAAGGAAGCCTTCAACGCCTGCATCGAGCAGGTCGCCCGCTTCCGCACGCGCCACCTCGAATACGCGGCGAGCTACATCAACAAGCAGATGGGCTCGCTGAAGGGCAATGACCCTGACGTCGGCACCGGCGGCACGCCGTTCATGAAATACCTCAAGAAGCATCGCGACGAGAATCGCGCGCAGGTCATCTGAGCGGACCCTAAGGAGCGCCGGCGCATTGTTGCGCCATGGCATCCGGCGGCAAGCTCGTGGTCCTGGCCGCGCTCGGCGGCAACCTCGCCATCGCGGTCACCAAGTTCGCGGCCGCGCTGATCGCCGGCAGCTCCTCGATGCTGACCGAGGGCATCCACTCGACGGTCGACACCCTCAACGAAGTGCTGCTGCTCTACGGCCGCCACCGGGCCGCCAAGCCCCCGGACGAGCGCCACCCGCTCGGCCATTCCCGAGAGCTGTATTTCTGGGCGTTCGTCGTCGCCCTTTTGATCTTCACCGGCGGCGCCGGGATGTCGATATTCGAGGGCGTCCGGCACCTGCAGGCCAACGAGATGCCGACCCAGCCGCGGGTCAATTACGCGGTGCTGGCGGCCTCGTTCGTGTTCGAAAGCATCTCGCTCAGCTTCGCCGTCCGCGAGTTCCTCCGCACCAAGAATCCGCACTCGGGCTGGCTGGAGGCGATCGAGCAAAGCAAGGATCCGACGGTCTTCGTTGTGCTGATGGAGGATGCCGCGGCGCTGGCCGGCCTGACCGTCGCCGGCCTGTTCATCGGGCTGGCGCTGCTGACCGGCCATGCGCAGTGGGACGGCATGGGCTCGATCGTCATCGGCCTGATCCTCGCCGGGGTGGCGGCGCTTCTCGGCCGCGAATGCAAGAAGCTGCTGATCGGCGAAGAGGCCCGGCCCGAGCTCCGCGAGCGGCTGCGCGCGACGGCCGATCACCACTCGGGCGTGTGCCGGGTGAACGATGTCGTCACCGTGCACCTCGGGCCACAGGACGTGATCGCGATGATGAACCTCGATTTCGAGGACGACCTGCCCTTGAGCGAGGTCGAGCGGATCATCGAGGACATCGAGCAGGTGGTGACGGCCGATTTTTCCGAGATCCGCTGGTTCTACGTGCGGCCGCAGTCCTGCGAGGCGGCGCGCGCGAGACGCGAGGCGGTCCGCCGCGAAATCGTCGACGAGTGGGCTGACTGAGCCGCGCTCAGTCGGGCTTCTTCGCCACGCCGACCATCGCCGGGCGCAGCAGGCGGTCCTTGATCATCCAGCCCGATTGCATTTCCTGCACGATCGTGCCGGGCTCGGCATCGGCCGAAGGTACCTCGAGCATGGCCTGATGCTGGTTCGGATCGAGCGGCAGGCCTTTCGATGCGATACGGCTGATGCCGTGCTGGGCGAAGACTTTCTCGAGTTCGCGCTGCGTCGCCTCGATGCCGGTCACGAGCGCCTTCAGGCGCGGGTCGTCGTGCAACTCGGCGGGAATGGCGTCGATGGCGCGCGACAGGTTGTCCCAAACGGACAGGACATCGCGGGCAAAGCCGGTCGCGGCGTACGTGCGCGCGTCCTGAATGTCCTTCTCCATCCGCCGGCGCACGTTCTGCACTTCGGCGCGAGCGTAGAGCACGTCCTGCTGCGCCTGCTCAAGGTCGCTGCGCAGCGAATTGAGCGCCTGATCCAGCGATCCGTCGCCGCCCTCGCCGGCAGGAGCGTCCTTCTCGAGCAGCTCTTCCGGCACGCCGGCCAGTTCCTTTTCGACCGCTTCGTCGCGCGGCTTGTCGTCGTCGATCATCTATCCCTGCTATCCGATGAGTCTGCCCAGCGATCGGGCCGTGAAATCCACCATGGGCACGACTCGCGCGTAATTCAACCGAGTCGGGCCGATGACACCGAGAACGCCGACGACCCGACCCTCGCGGTCGCGATAGGGCGACGCGATCACCGACGAGCCCGACAGCGCGAACAGCCGGTTCTCGCTGCCGATGAAGATGCGCATCGCGTCCGCCTGCCGGGCCGAATCGAGCAGTTCGGCGATCGACTGCTTGTTCTCGAGATCGTCGAGCAGCCAGCGCACGCGCTCGATGTCGCCGAGCGCGGTCTCGTCGAGCAGGTTCGCCTGGCCGCGCACGATCAGCACCGGCCTGCGCGCGGCGTCCGTGCTCCACACGGCGAGGCCGCGTTCGACGAGATCGCGGCTGGCTTCGCCGAGCTGCGAGCGGCCGGCGGCGATCTCGCGGCGCACGGCCCGGACCGCTTCGGCCAGCGTGCGGCCGGCGAGCCGCGCGTTGATGAAGTTGCCCGCCTGCTCGAGGACGCTCGCCGGAACCGCCGCGGCGAGATCGAGCACGCGGTTTTCGACATGGCCGTCTTCGCCGACGAGCACGGCCAGCGCGCGCTCGGCGGAAAGCGGCACGAAATTCATCTGCGCGAGGCGCGGCTCCCGGCGCGGCACCATGACCATCCCGGCAGCGTTCGACAGGTCGGAGAGCAGCACGCTGACGGTCTCGAGCGCCTGCTCTATCGGGCCCGGGTGCGACAGCCGCCGCTCGATCGCGGCGCGTTCTTCCGCCGTCGGCTCGGCGACCTGCATCATGCCGTCCACGAACAGCCTCAGCCCGCTTTCGGTCGGCATCCGCCCGGCGCTGGTGTGCGGCGCGCTCAGCAGCCCCAGCGATTCGAGCTCGGCAAGGACCGAGCGGATCGACGCCGGCGAGAGGTTGAGGGCCCCGTCTCCGGCAAGCGTTTTCGACCCCACCGGGTGACCGCTCGAGAGATAGCTCTCGACCACCAGGCGAAAGATCTCTCGCGCGCGGCTGTTGAGCTCGGTGATGGGTGGTGTGGGCATGACAGCGGGCTATCTAGTCGCTAGGCGGGCTCACGAAAAGGAGACCCCCATGCGTCCATCCGGCCGCGCGCCCGACGAAATGCGCGCCATCGACCTCGAAACCGGTTTCACCAAGCATGCCGAGGGCTCGGTGCTCGTCAGCTTCGGCGATACGCGCGTGCTCGTCACCGCCAGTGTCGAGGACAAGGTGCCGCCGTTCCTGCGCGGCAAGGGCCAGGGATGGGTGACGGCCGAGTACTCGATGCTGCCGCGGGCCACGCACACCCGCGGCCAGCGCGAGGCAGCAAAAGGCCGGCAGAGCGGGCGAACCCAGGAAATACAGCGCCTTATCGGCCGCTCCTTGCGCGCCGTGACCAACCTGGAGAAGCTCGGCGAGCGGCAGATTGTGCTCGACTGTGACGTCATACAGGCAGACGGCGGGACACGCACCGCATCCATATCCGGCGCCTGGGTGGCGTTGCGCCTGGCGGTGGACAAGCTGCTCGCCGAAGGCAAGCTCGAAGCCGATCCGATAGAGCACAAGGTCGCGGCGATATCGTGCGGCATCTACCAGGGCACCCCGGTGCTCGACCTCGACTACGCGGAAGATTCAACCGCCGATGCCGACGCCAACTTCGTCCTCATCGAGGGCGGCAAGATTGCCGAAGCGCAAGCCACCGCCGAGGGCGCCTGCTACGACGAGGAAAGCCTTCTGCGCCTGCTGCGCCTCGCCCAGATCGGCTGCGCGCAGATCTTCAAGGCGCAGGACGAGGCGGTGAGGTGACCTTGTCCCTTCATCGTCCCCGCGCCCGCGGAGACCGAGGCGCGGTTGCGCGCCGTGCGCGCGCCTTGACTGGCGCGCTGCCCGCCGTCGCCTCGATGGTGAAATCGGAGGCGGTGACGTGAGCCGCAAGCTCGGCTCCGGCAAGCTGGTGATCGCCACGCACAACGCGGGCAAGCTCAAGGAAATCGCCGCGCTCATGGCGCCGTACGGCGTCGATTGCATCTCGGCAGGGTCGCTCGGGCTGCCGGAGCCGGCCGAGACCGGGCGGACCTTTGTCGACAATGCGCTGATCAAGGCCCGGGCGGCGGCAGAGGCGTCGGGACTGCCGGCGCTTGCCGACGACAGCGGCCTCTCGGTGGCGGCCCTCGAGGGGCGCCCTGGCGTCTATACCGCTGATTGGGCCGAGAAGCAGTGGTTCGAGGGCGCCGCGGGCCGGGACTGGTACATGGCGATGGGCAAGGTCGAGGGGATGCTGCAGGCAAAAGGCCCCGACACGCCGCGCGATGCATGGTTCAGCTGCGTCCTCGCCCTCGCCTGGCCGGACGGCGAAACCGCCGTTTACGAAGGGCGTGCCGACGGGACGCTGACGTGGCCGCCGCGCGGGACGATGGGCTTCGGCTACGATCCGGTGTTCGTGCCCACGGGCCGGGAGCAGACCTTCGCCGAGCTCGACCCCGCGGTAAAGCACCGCATCAGCCACAGGGCCGATGCGTTCGCCAAGCTGGTGGCCGATCAGTTCGCCTAGTTGACGGGGTGGCCGTAAACGTTGCCGGCCGGGAAATAGCGGCAGACGAGGAAGTCGTGCTGGCGATTACGCGCCACCGCGCAGCCGACCTGTTTCGTTCCCGGCCAGATGATCTGGGTGTAGTGCCCGACGTCCTCCCAGCGGCCCGTCTTCGAAACCTGCGGGAACGTGCCCGGCTTGAATTTCTTCCGTTCCGCCAGGAAGCCGTCGATCATGTCGTCCGCGCTGTAGTAGCCGACCGAGCCGACCCACAGGTTCTCGCCCGCGCCGTGGCGCGATTCGCGGTCCGAGTGGTACATGCGGTCATCGCGCGCGAGCCGGTCGGCCCACCCTTGCGCCTGCTGCGCAAGCTCGTGGCTCCAGGTCAGCCGATCGACGCCCTTGCGATCGCGCTCGGCGTTCTGCTCCGCCAGCAGGCGCATGGCGAAATTGTTGATTCCCTGCTGCGCGCCGGCAACGGCGGGCACGGCTATAGCGAGAGCGCCGGCAATGGCGGCGATAATCGACCCCGTCCTCATGGGCCCATCTTGACTTTGAAGGGTTAACACGGGCTGAAAGGCCTCGTGGCCCAGGCGCTCTACATCCACTGGCCGTTCTGCCTCGCAAAGTGCCCGTACTGCGACTTCAATTCGCATGTGCGGGAAGGCATCGACGCGCGCCGGTGGCGCGATGCCCTGCTGGCCGACATGCGTCACGAGGCGCAGCGGGCGGGCGGAGAGCCGCTGAACTCGGTATTCTTCGGCGGCGGCACGCCGTCGCTGATGCCGCCCGCGCTAGTGGGCGCCCTGCTCTGCGAGGCGGAGCGGCTGTGGGGCTTTGCGCCCGGGATCGAGATAACGCTCGAGGCCAATCCGTCGTCGGTCGAAGCGGGCAAGTTCGCCGACATGCGCGCCGCCGGTGTCAACCGGGTCTCGCTTGGGCTGCAGGCGCTGGACGACGCCACGCTGCGCTTCCTGGGGCGGCTGCACGATGCGCGCGAGGGCCTTTCGGCACTCGAGACGGCGCAAAGCGAGTTCGCACGAGTGAGCTTCGACCTGATCTACGCTCGCCCGGGCCAGGGCGCCGCGCAGTGGGAGGCCGAGCTGGCGCGCGCGCTAGGCTTCGGCACCGGCCACCTGTCGCTTTACCAACTGACGATCGAGCCGGGCACGCGCTTTGCCACCGACGTCAGGCACGGCACGTTCACTCCTCTCGCCGACGACCCCGCGGCCGACCTTTTCGCTCTCACCCGGGAGCTGACGCAAGCCGCCGGCCTTGCCGCCTATGAAGTGAGCAACCACGCGCGGCCGGGCGAGCAAAGCCGCCACAACCTCGCCTACTGGCGCTACCACGACCACGTCGGCATCGGCCCGGGCGCGCACGGGCGCCGCGGGGGCGTGGCGACCATGCGGCACAGGAAACCGGAAAACTGGCTGGAGGCCGTCGGCGAGCGGGGCCACGGGATAAGGGAGGAGCGCCCGCTCGGTCCCCGCGAGCAGGCCAGCGAGGCGCTGCTGATGGGCTTGCGCCTGGCCGAGGGCGTCGACCTCGAGGTTCTCTCCCGCAGGTTCGGCATTCGCGCGGATGCCCTCATCGATCCGGCCAAGATGGCGCTTTACGAAGGCCTCGGCCTCACCTCGGCGAACGGCACGCGCGTGGGAGTGACGCCGCGCGGCATGCCCGTGCTGGACGCCCTGCTCGGCGAGCTGGTGCCAGGCGACCTGGTGACAGCATGAGCAAGGCGTCCCTTCTCGAGCAATGGGGTGATCATCTCGCGCGCTCGCGCCGGCGTTCCCCTCACACCGTGCGGGCCTATCTTGCCGCAGCCAACAGGCTGGCCGAGCGGATCGGCGCCGAGGACTGGCGCGATGTGGCGGACATCGACGCCGGAGCGCTGCGCAACCAGCTGGCGGTCCGCCGCGCGGAGGGCATCGGCAATGTTTCAGCGGCGCGCGAACTGTCGGCGCTCAAGGGCTTCATCGCCTTCGCCCGCGAGCAGGCGGGCCACGTTGAAGCTGCCCCGCCCCGCCTGCGCGGGCCGCGTATCAAGAAGGGCCTGCCCCGCCCGGTCACCCCGGACGACGCCGCCAATCTTGCCGACGGCGTCGCCTCTCTCGCGAGCGACCACTGGATCGGGGTGCGCGACCGTGCCGTGCTGCTGCTGATGTACGGCGCCGGCCTGCGCATCGCCGAGGCCCTGTCGCTGACCGCCCAAGACCTGCCGCTTGGCGAGACGCTGATCGTTACCGGGAAAGGCGGCAAGCAGCGCGTTGTCCCCTTGCTGCCGGTGGTCCGCGCCGCCGTGGCCGATTATGCCCGGCGTTGTCCGTACGCACTCGCGGCCAAGGAACCTCTGTTCAAGGGAGCAAAAGGCGGGCCGCTCGGCCAGGGCATGGTGCAGAAGGCGATGGCGAAGGCTCGCGTCGCCCTCGGCCTGCCGCAGACGGCGACGCCGCACGCGCTGCGCCACAGCTTCGCAACGCACCTTTTGGGCGCCGGTGCGGACCTCAGGAGCCTGCAGGAATTGCTCGGCCACGCGAGCCTCGGCTCAACGCAGATCTACACCAAGGTGGATGCTGCCGTCCTCCTCGACACGTACCGCAAGGCGCACCCAAGGGAACGAAACTAGGCCGCCCGCTCCGTGCGAGGCCGCCAGGTGGCGAGGCGCCACGCGTAACAGCCCGCGCCGAGCACGGCCATGCCGATGACCGACCAGTCGAGCAGGTGCTGCGACGTGGCGAAGGCGCCGGCGAGCATATGCCCGCCGGCAATCAAGAGCACGTTCCACAGCGCCGTCCCGATCATCGTGAAGGCGATGAAGCGCCAGAGCTTCATGTGCGCCAGGCCGGCCGGAAGCGAGATGATCGTCCGAAAGCAGGGCGAGCAGCGCGCCGCGAGAACCACCCACTGGCCATGCCGGCGCAGGAACGCGCTGGCCCGTTCGAGGTCGCGCCAGTCGACGGTCAGCCAGCGGCCCCAACGCTCAACGATCGGCTTGAGGCGCCTGTAGCCGAAGCGGTCGCCGATCCAGAACCAGAAGTAGTTGCCCGCGGTCGAGCCGATAGTGCCGAAAACCAGCAGCGGCCAGAAATGCATTTCCCCTTTCGCGACGAGCACGCCGCCAAGACCCATGATCAGCTCGGAGGGGATCGGTGGAACGACGTTCTCCAGCACCATCAGGAAAAGGATGCCGAGGTAGCCACCCGCGATGATCGTCTCGATGATGAAGCCATGCATTGCCGCGCCAACGCGCTGAAAAGCATTCGGGTTCGGCGCATGCGGCGAGTCGTGCTCTTTAAGCGAATGCAGCGCCGGCCCCGTCAAATGCCTCTGGACGATAACTCATTTCATCTATAATAAAGCACGGTTCGTCGCAGCCGTGACCGGCGATCGTGACCGGTGGCTGCTCGTCAAGCGGACGAACGCACGGGTTCTTCCCCACATGATCAAGCAGCTGCAGGACAGCCGCGCCGTCCTTCTGGGCGCGGTGGCGATTATGGCCGTGGGCCTGACGACCAGCGGTTATGCGCTCGGCGATGGCCTCAGGCGCTCGAAGATGGCCGAGCACAGGTCCGTCACGGTGCGCGGCGTTTCGGAGCGCAACATCACCGCCGACCTTGCCACCTGGCCAGTCAGCTTCTCGCACCAGGGCACGGACCTTGCGACGGTCCAGCAATCGGTCGACCAGCAGGCACGGGCCGTGCGAAACTTCTTCCTGCGCGCGGGCTTCGGGCCGCAGGAAATCACCGATCAGGACGTATCGCTCAGCCGCGACCAGCCCACTGACCGCGACGGCAAGCCGGTCGGCCCGCAGAGGCTCATCGTCAGCCGGTCGATCCAGCTTCGCACGTCGGATATCGCCCGCGTGCGCGCGGCTTATGCGCGGCAGGCGGAGTTGCTGCGCGACGGCGTCGAACTCGTCGGCAGCGGCAGCAACGTCACCTTCACCTTCACCCGGCTCAACGCGCTGAAGCCGCAGATGATCGCAGAAGCGACGCGCAACGCGCGCGAGAGTGCCGAGCAGTTCGCCCGCGACAGCGGCGTCTCGGTCGGCAAAATGAAGACCGCCAGCCAGGGCTACTTCTCGGTCGGTCCGCGCGATGGCGAAGATTGCGACGATTGCAGCTCGTCGGGTGGCAGCTCGCCGTTCCAGAAGGTCCGGGTGGTGACGACGATCGATTACGATCTCGGCTAGGCCCGGCCTGACATCGCCGCGCGGCGCGCCTCGATCGAGTCCCAGATGCGCGCGGCGGTGTCGGTGCCGTTGAACCGGTCGATGCTGACGATCCCGGTGGGGCTGGTGACGTTGATCTCGGTCAGCCACTTGCCGCCGATCACGTCGATGCCGACAAAGACGAGGCCACGCTTCTTCAGCTCCGGGCCCATGGCGGCGCAGATTTCCTCCTCGCGCGATGTCAGGTCGGCTTTCTCGGCATAGCCGCCGACCGCGAGATTCGAGCGGAATTCGCCCTCCCCCGGCTTGCGGTTGATGGCGCCGGCGTATTCGCCGTCCACCAGCACGATGCGCTTGTCGCCATCGGCCACCTCGGGAAGGAACGGCTGGACCATGTGCGGCTCGGGCCAGGTCTTGTTGAACACCTCGATCAGCGCGCCGAGGTTGTCACCGCTTTGGGGAATGCGAAAGATGGCCTTGCCGCCGTTGCCGTGGATCGGCTTGATCACCACCGCGCCGTGACGCGCCATGAACTCGCGCACCTCGGCCACGCTGCGGGTCACCAGCGTCGGCGGCATGAAGCGGCGGAAGTCGAGCACGAAGACCTTTTCCGGCGCGTTGCGAACGCTCGCCGGGTCGTTGACCACCAGCGTCTCGTGCTGGATCCGCTCGAGCAGGTGCGTGGCCGTGATGTAGCCGAGGTCGAACGGCGGGTCCTGCCGCATCAGCACGACGTCAACGTCGCGGCCGAGGTCGATCCGCCGCGCCTCGTCCTTTTCGAAATGGCTGCCTGCCACACGCCTGACACGCACGGGACTGGCAAGAGCGGTCAGGCGGTCGTCCTCGTCGAGCGTCAGCGAATCGACATGATATTCCCACAGCGAATGCCCGCGCGCCTGCGCCGACAGCATCAGCGCGAAACTCGAATCACCCGCGATGTTGATCGTCTCGATCGGGTCCATCTGGACGGCGACGCGCAGGCTCATGCAAATTCCCTCAAGGCTGCCAGGCATTGCCGATGTGGCGTGGCCTGCGGCCCGGCGCAAGCACGAGCCCATCGATTCGCGCGGGGTGCCGGCAGCGCGCAGGGGGCGGCGCGCGACCGGTCAAGCCGCAGCCACGGCGTGGCGAAGCGCTCGCCCTTGCCGCTTCTCCTCTCAGCGACCTGGCGATTCACGAAGCCTGCAGTTCAAGGGCGCGGGCGTAGAGCGCCTTGCGCTCGAGACCTGTGGCGCGCGCGACGCTGGCGGCGGCCTGCGAGGGCTTTTGCGTCGTCAGCGCCTCGAGCAGCAAGGTGTCGGCGTGAGCGGCGTCGGCGATGGTCTGCGCCGGCGGCCCGACGAGCAGCACGATTTCGCCTCGCGGCGGATGGGCCGCGTAGTGCGATGCGAGCCCCTCGGGAGAACCGGTGCGGCACTCCTCGTGCAGCTTGGTGAGTTCGCGTGCGACGGCGACTTCTCGGCCAGGCAGTGCCTCGCCGATCGCCGCCAACGCCTTGAGCAGCCGCGGGCCAGTCTCGAAGAACACCAGCGTCGCCCGCACCTTCGCCAGCTCGTTGAGCGTGTCGCTGCGGGCCTTGTCCTTGGGTGGCAGGAACCCGGCGAAGAGGAACCGGTCGCTCGGCAGCCCGGACACGGTGAGCGCCGCGAGCGCTGCGCTTGCCCCCGGCAGAGGGGTGACCGCGATTCCAAGGGATCGCGCCTCGCGCACCAGCCGGTATCCCGGATCCGACACCAGCGGCGTTCCCGCGTCGCTGACCAGGGCGACGGCCTTGTCGCGCATCGCCTGGAGCAACCGCGCGCGGTCCTCGTGCGAGGCATGATCGTTGTATCGCCACAGCGGCTTCGACACGCCGAGGTGCTGCATCAGCTTGCGCGTGACGCGCGTATCCTCGCAGGCAATGGCGTCACACCGGCCAAGCACGTCCGCCGCCCGCCGGGTGATGTCAGCAAGATTGCCAATCGGTGTCGCAACTATATAGAGGCCGGGAGACAAGGGCTTGGCATCGAGGTCGCGCTGATCGCTCACGGCGCGCCTTGTGAACCAACAGCAGCGGGAGCGGCAAGCATGTTCGGTAACTTGAAGCGCCTTCTTGCGGCGGCGGTGCTCAGCGCGGCTCTGGCCGCCTGCCAGGTGGTTCCGCATGGCCCGCCGGTCGTCGCTCCGCCGACCCCCAAGCCGACGACCGGGCCGAGCGGACTGCCGGAAGACCAGAACCGTCACCGGGTTGCCTTGCTGGTGCCGCTGTCGGGCGCCAATGGCGCGGTCGGCCACTCGATCGAGAATGCGGCGACGATGGCGCTGCTCGACACCAATGCCTCGAACCTGCGCATCACCACTTACGACACCGCGACCGGCGCGAGCAGCGCGGCGGCGCGAGCCATCGCCGACGGCAACAAGCTGATCCTCGGTCCGCTCCTCGGCGACGACGTGGCGGCGGTGGCGGCCAAGGCGAGGCCGGCTCACGTTCCCCTGATCAGCTTCTCGAACGATCGCTCGGTCGCTTCGCGCGACGTGTTCGTGATGGGCGTGGTGCCCGAACAATCGATCGACCGCACGGTCGGTTACGCCCTCGCCCACGGGTCCAAGCGCTTCGCGGCCATCGTGCCCGAAGGCGAGTACGGTCAGCGCGCCGAAGCGGCGCTCAGGAGCCGCGTCACGTCCGGCGGCGGGGCTTTCGTCGCGACCGAGCGGTACCCGCGCGGCGCCTCCACCATCGTCAGCGCGGCCAACCGCCTGAAGGCGAAAGGAGGCTACGACACCGTCCTCATCGCCGACGGCGCACGCCTTTCGGCCATCGGCGCGAGCCAGCTCAAGAAGGTCGGTGCCGCCTTGCCGCGGCTGCTCGGCACCGAGCTGTGGAGCGGCGAAGAGGATGTCGCGCGCTCGGGCGCGCTGCGCGGCGCATGGTTCTCGGCGGTGTCGGACGCGCGCTGGAGCCGCTTCTCGGCAAGCTACAAGTCCCGCTTCGGTGCGCAGCCCTATCGTGTCGCCACGCTGGGCTACGATGCCGTGCTGCTCACGTTGCGCATTGCCCGTGACTGGCGGCCGGGACGCGACTTCCCGACGTCCCAGATGTTCGACAACGGCGGATTCCTCGGCATCGACGGACCGTTCCGCTTCCGGCCGGACGGCGTGGTCGATCGCGCGATGGAAGTCCGCCAGGTCGGCGCCGGGACCGTCTCTGTGGTCAGCCCTGCCCCAACGCAGTTCTGAGGCGGCGGATAACCGCGCAAGCCGCGCTTGAGTCGAGGGGAATCCGCCCCTTATAGCCGATCCATGTCCCCAGAAGACGCAAGTTCCCTGTTCGACAAGCTGCCCGACGGCGGCGGCGATTACGATGCTTCCTCGATCGAGGTGCTGGAAGGGCTCGAGCCGGTCCGGCGGCGCCCCGGAATGTACATCGGCGGCACCGACGAGCGCGCGCTGCACCATCTCGCCGCCGAGGTGCTCGACAACTCGATGGACGAGGCGGTCGCGGGGCACGCCAACCGCATCGAGGTGACGCTGGAGGATGGCAACCGCCTGACGATCGCCGACAACGGTCGCGGCATGCCGGTCGACGAGCATCCCAAGTTTCCGGGCAAGTCGTCGCTCGAAGTGATCATGACCATGCTGCACTCGGGCGGCAAGTTTTCCGGCAAGGCCTATGCGACCAGCGGCGGCCTGCACGGCGTCGGCGTGAGCGTGGTCAATGCGCTGTCGAAGCACGTTCGCGTGGAAGTGGCCCGCAACCGGGAGCTTTACGCGCAGGAGTTCTCGCAAGGCCACCCGACTGGGCCGCTGCGGCATCTCGGGACCACGCCCAACCGGCGCGGCACCACGGTCAGCTTCACACCCGACCCCGAAATCTTCGAGGATCGCCAGTTCAAGGCCGCGCGCCTGTTCAAGCTCGCCCGTTCGAAGGCCTACCTCTACGCCGGCGTCGAGATCAGGTGGAAATGCGCCGCCTCGCTCGCCTCGCAGGACGTTCCCGAGGAAGCCGTCTTCCAGTTCCCCGGCGGCCTTGCCGATCACCTCGCCGAAGAGATCGCCGGCCGCGAATGCGTGACCAGCCAGTTCTTCTCCGGGCGGCAGGACTTTCCCGACGACCAGGGCCGCGTCGAGTGGGCCGTCGCGTGGCCGCTGTGGTCCGACGGCGCCTACAGCTGGTACTGCAACACCGTGCCCACCCCCGACGGCGGCACGCACGAGCAGGGCATCCGCGCGGCGCTCAGCAAGGGTATCCGCGCGTTCGGCGAGCTCGTCGGGCAGAAGAAGGCCAAGGACATCAGCCCCGACGACATCGTCGCCAGCGCCGAGATCATGCTCTCCGTCTTCATCCGCGAGCCGCAGTTCCAGAGCCAGACCAAGGACCGCCTCACGTCGCCGGAAGCTGCCCGCCTGGTCGAAAATGCGGTGCGCGACCACTTCGACCACTTCCTCGCCGACAACATGGAGCGCGGCCGCGCGCTGCTCGGCGCGGTGATGGAGCGGATGGACGAGCGCCTGCGCCGCAAGGCGGAGCGCGAGGTCAAGCGCAAGACGGCGACCAACGCCAAGAAGCTTCGCCTCCCCGGCAAGCTGACCGATTGCTCCGGCGAAAGCGACGGCGAGACCGAGCTGTTCATCGTCGAAGGCGACAGCGCCGGCGGCAGCGCCAAGCAGGCGCGCGACCGCAAGACCCAGGCGATCCTGCCGATCCGCGGCAAGATACTCAACGTCGCCAGCGCCACGGCCGACAAGATCCGCGCCAACTCCGAGATCGCCGACCTGATCCTCGCGCTCGGCTGCGGCACCCGCAAGGACTGCGATCCCGAGGCCCTGCGCTACGATCGGATCGTCATCATGACCGACGCCGACGTCGACGGCGCGCATATCGCCACGCTCTTGATGACGTTCTTCTTCCAGGAGATGCCGGCGCTCGTGCGCGGCGGCCATCTCTACCTTGCCCAGCCTCCGCTCTACCGGCTGACCGCGGGCAAGGAGAGCCGCTACGCCCGGGACGAAAACCAGCGGCGCGAGCTGGAGGAGACCGTCTTCAAGGGCAGGAAAGTCGAGGTCAGCCGCTTCAAGGGCCTCGGCGAGATGAACCCGCAGCAGCTTCGCGAAACGACGATGGATCCGGCCTCGCGCAGCCTGATCCGCATCACCCTGCCGCCCGAACACGAACAGCGCTACGCGATCGCCGAGCTGGTCGACCAGCTGATGGGCCGCAATCCCGAGCACCGCTTCAACTTCATCCAGAACCGCGCGGGCGAGGTCGACCGGGAAATGATCGACGCCTGAAGCGGCTTGCCTGGGCGCGGCCGCAATCGTACCCTCGCCGCGGGTCGCGATCGCCGGGAGGGTGCTCATGGCGGCGAATCGGTCCGGGGCCGATCGGAGCAAGCTGGTCTTCTTCAGCGCGCTCGTGATCGCGTCGCTGTGGGTGATCTGGAACGACGAGCGCTTCCTCGTCAGGGCCGACGATCCTCACTGGCAGGTGATCGCCCCGTTCAAGCAACTCTTGCTGGTGCACGGGCTGTTCGGCGCCATCGCGCTGGCGCTCGGCGCGACGCAGTTCTCGAGCCATCTCAGGCGCCGTCCCGGGCTCCATCGCTGGACGGGGCGAAGCTACCTTGGCTGTGTCGTCGTCGCCAGCCTGTTTGCCGGCTATATCGGCTCCCATTTCGAGCCGGTGACGATCCGCGTCGAACAGTATTTCCAGTCCGGCGGCTGGCTCATCTCGACGCTGATCGGCTGGTGGTACATCCGCCGGCGCAACGTCGCGTCCCATCGCCTGTGGATGATGCGCAGCTACGCGTTCGCGCTGATCTTCCTCACCAGCCGCGTGCCCGACGGGATGCCCGGCTTCGCGTGGAACGACCAGCTCCTGTCGGACGTCCTGTGGGGCCTCGTCGTCGCGGCGTTCGTCGTTCCCGAGTTCATCGTCAAGCTGATCGCACCGGCGAGGTGGCCGCCCGAGCTGTTGCCGCAGCGCGCCGACACCGGCGGACAGGCGCCGCCAAGACCGGCCTGAGGCCCACCCATTCTTACGGCGATTGACTGTTTCAATGTCCGGCCACGGCTTGGAGCCTTCGCTATCCGTGCCACCACCTGGGACGCGCCGCACCGCAACGGTCCGCGGCGCATCACGCGCGGCTGGGTGCCGCGAACGTGTGACTTCCGCAATGTTTCCGCCTGGGCGCTCGTGGAACCACGAAAGGCAACGATCACAAGCAGGGTCGCAAGGGTGGTGCTTGCGTGACCCTCAAGGTAGCCGCTGCTCCCCGTTTCAGGCCCTCACCGCCTCGACCACGCTGACCGCGGAAGCGGTCGGCACGACACGGCTGACCTTGAACCCGTTCGGCTCGAGCAACTCGGCGTACTCGGCCGCGGTGCGCTCCTCGCCGCCCGGGACGAGCATCATCATCATGTCGAGCATCTTGCCCATGTGCGGCGCATCGCCCTCGGGCAGGACCATCTCGACGATCAGCAGCTTGCCGTCGGGCTTCATCGCCTCGCGGATGTTCTTGAGGATCGTGGCGTTTTCGCCGTCGTCCCAGTCGTGAATGATGTGGCTGACGAGATAGGCGTCATGGCCCGCGGGAACGCCCTCGAAGAAGCTGCCGCTCATGATCTGCACCCGATCGGCCACGCCGTGGGATTCGAGCAGCGGGGGCGCATCGGCGACGACGTGCGGCAGGTCGTACAGGACGCCCTTCACGTTCGGGTGCCGCTTCAGCACGTGGCCGAGCATATTGCCGGTCGCCCCGCCGACATCGACCAGCGAGCCGATGCCGGAAAAGTCGTACGCCTCGGCCACCGCCGGCGGCTCGCGGCCGTGGAAGCCGACCATCGTCTCGCTGAAAAAGGTCGCCATTCCGGGGTTGTCGCGCAGGTATTCGAACAGGCTCTTCTGGTGCGCCTTCTCGAACCCGGTGTCGCCGGTGAACAGGCCGTGGTCGAACTCCTTCCACGCCGGCTTCACCATGTCGCCGACCAGCGCGATCACGGCCGATCGCGCGGCGCCCGGCGCGCCGGTCTTGAGCGCCGCGCCCAGGTCGGTCAGGCGGAAGCTGTCCTTGCCGGCGAACTCGAGCAGGCCGATGCCGGTGAGCGCGCGCAGGAAGCGGTACAGCTCGCGATGGCGCATGCCGTATTCGGCTGCGAGCTCTTTCGCCGTGCGCGGCTCGCTGCCGGTAAACTTGTCGGCGAGGCTCATTTGCGCGGCTTGCAGCAGCAGCTCGCCCGTCCAGTGGGCGATCGTCATTTCCATCAGCCGCGATGCCGCGGCCGCTTCGTCCATCTTCTCAGCCATGAAGCTCCCTCTCCCGAACCTTGTCAGCCATGCGTAACGTGGCAGCAAGCGGATGTCACGGGGGCCAAAGCAAAGGGCGAAGTAGTTGCCACGCCCGAGCGCCGGCGGTAGCGCTCGCAAGGGGAGCCATCGATGGCCGAACATCCGAGCGACGAGATCGGCGAATCGCCTCCCCCGCCGACGGGCCACACCCGCTTTGCCCGCGTTCGCTCGCGCCTCGAGACCTATGTCCCGCCTGCGGGCTGGCCGAGCTGGCTCTACGAATTCGGCCTGTTCGTGTTCAAGCAGGGCTGGGCCTGCCTGTTCGGCGCGCTGATGCTGGCGCTGCTTTTGGGAACGCATTTCCTCTATCCGGCGCATCCGCCGATCGCGCGGTACGACTTCCTCGCCCTTGCGGCGCTCGCCATCCAGATCGCCATGCTCGCCTTCAGGCTGGAGACCTGGGAGGAAGCCAGGGTCATCATCGCCTTCCACATCGTCGGCACGATCATGGAAGTGTTCAAGACCAGCGCCGGATCGTGGATCTACCCCGAGGCGAACCTGCTGCGCATCGGCGGGGTGCCGTTGTTTTCGGGCTTCATGTACGGCGCGGTCGGCAGCTACATAGCGCGCGTCTGGCGGATCTTCGATTTCCGATTCGAACCCTACCCGCGCTCGCCGTGGCCGCAGCTCCTCGCGGTGGCGATCTACATCAATTTCTTCGCCCATCATTGGCTGCCCGATATCCGCCTCGCCCTGTTCGCGGCGATGGCGCTGCTGTTCTGGCGCACGCGGGTCTACTTCACCGTCTGGCGGCGACCGCGCTGGATGCCGCTCCTTGTCGGCTGGTTCCTCGTCGCAATGTTCATCTGGTTCGCCGAGAATGTCGGCACCTTCGCGCGAGCCTGGACCTACCCCGCGCAAGCCCACGCCTGGCACCTCGTTACGCCCTTGAAGCTCGGCGCCTGGTACCTGCTGATGTACATCTCGTTCGTGCTGGTCGCCGCGGTCCACGCGCCGCGCGCGCGGGAGATGATCGCCCCCCTGCCTCAGCCGAAGCTGTAGGCGAGCTCGACATCGCCCCAGCGCCGACCGCCAATGGTCAGCGGCACGTAGACGTTGCGCACCACCTTGTAGCTCTTGCCGTCGCCTTCCTGGCGGTAGACCGCCATCATGTAGGGCGCGCCACTTTCCTTGGCCTTGCGGTCGATCGGATCGAGGATCATGCGGCCGTTGCGGCAGTACCGGGTGTCGTGCGCCCTGTCGCCGGTCGGTTGGCGCGAGAGGGCGCTGAGGTGGGTCGGAAGGTGCCCATTCATGTCGGTGCAGGCGACCGCCATTATCTGCGGGTCGGAGCCGCAGATCCGGTCGTAGACGGGGCGCCATACGCGGTCCGCCCAGGGCATCAACCGGTTGGCGAAGCGCTTGGGATCGCTGCCGGGGATCTCCTGATAGTCGTAATCGAACAATTCGCCCTCGCTGAGCTGGCCGGCTTCCAGCGCCGCCTCGGTCAGCTCCGCAATCTCGCGCGCTGCCGCCTGCGCTCGCTCGACCATCATGCTGTCGGAGGGCGACAATCCCGCGCGTACGATGTTGTCGAACATCAGGTTGGCGGTCATCTCGAGCTGTTCCATGCGGGTGTGCGCGGTCTCGAGCATCGTCTCGTTCTCGAGTGCCGCGGTGTCGTAGCTGCCGAGCACCTTGCGCACGCCGTCGACGTGAACGCCGATGCCGCCGCTGGTGCGGGCGATCAGCGCGTTCTGGCGATCGACCTCCTCGACCAGCTGGATCACGGCGCTCAGCGTGTGCTCGATGCCGGCAACCGACGTCTTGGCTTCGTCGCTGGCGGCCGAGCCGGCCTGGATGCGGCTGATGACCTGTTCGGCCTCCGAACCGAGCGTGTCGATCGTGCGGCCGATCTCCTCGGTCGCGCGGCGGGTCTCGTTGGCGAGGCTCTTCACTTCGTCGGCAACGACCGTGAACGTCTTGCCCGCCTCGCCGGCTCGCCGCGCTTCGATCATCGCGTTGAAGGCGAGGATGTTGGTGGTGTCGGCGATCCGCTCGATGTCCTGCGAGGTGCGGCGCACCTGCTCCATCGCCGCGGCGAAGTCCGTAACGTGTTGGCCCAGCGTGTCGACGAGCGAGAGAAGATCGCCGATCTGGCCGAGCGACGAGCGTATGAGGTCGCTGCCCCACATCAGCCGCTCGACCGCCTTCTGCGAAAGCATGCGAGCTTCGTCGGAGGCATCGGTGACCTGGCGTTGCTCGGACTCGAGCAGGGCAACCGTCGCCGCCAGTTCGGCATGCTCGCCGCGCAGCCGCACCGACGTGCGCGCGACGGCCTCGACGATGCCGGCCACGTCCGAGCAGCCGACCGTCACCTCGCCGCAGTAGCGCGGGATGGCGTCGATGCCCGGCACCTCCGCTGCAAATACCTCACGCTTCATGAATGACTTACCTACCGATCCTCGCTCGCCAACGGTTCGATAACGGAGGATGGTAAGCGAAGCCTTAAGCAGTAAGCTCCCGCGCCTTGCCGAACCGCTCGCGCGGCACGTGGGCAAACATCTCCTTGGCCGCCGGGCGCTCGTTGATCTGGCGAATCCAGCGCACGAGGTGCGGGGTGTCACTCTTGTTCACCAGCTCGGAGAAGCCCATCTCCATGCCGTTGGCGATCGCGAAGTTGCAGATGTCGGCGAGCGTGTACATGCCGCCGGCCAGCCACTCGTTGTCGGCCAGCCTTTCGTCGAGCTTGCGCACGGAGACGCCGATCTTGCGCATTTCCTCGTCGAGCAAGTCCTTGGGAAAGCCTTCGCGCGCCCGCCGCCACTTGACCTGCTGCTCGGGCACCGGAACTCTCGCGACCATCTCCTCGAATTCGGCGTCGGACAGGTCCTTGACCATGTTGCCGACGTAGCGGTGCCACCCCACGGTCGAGACGCACCAGCAGAAATACTCGTCGACCCATTTGGTCCAGATCCGCATCTGCGCCCTGTCGAAGGCGTTCGCGGGGCGCAGCTCGACCTCGGTCGGATAGGCGTCCTCGAGATATTCGCAGATCACCGTCGATTCGGTGACGATCTTGCCCCCGTCATCCAGCGCCGGCACCTGCCCGCGGGGGTTGATCGCCTTGTACCAGTCGCTGTGGTGCTCGAACTTGGCGGGATTGAGCTGGTGATGCTCGAACGGAACGCCCTTTTCATAGAGCGTGAGCAGGGGCTTGAGCGAATTGGCGCCGGGCCCGAAACTGTACAGCCTCAACATGGGTCTCTCCTGGGGGTCCTTGCACCTAAGGAGCAGAAGCAAGGAAGAGCAAGCAAAATCCGGACTAAGTCAACGTGCGCGGCAAAATTGAATCCTCGCCGCCGGTTTGCTAACTTCTTCTGGCCAAGGAGAAAGCCCTATGCGTCTTGCCCTCCTGCCGCTGGCCCCGCTGCTTGCTGCCGCGACCGTCGCACCCCATCCTGTCGCCGGCGCGCACAAGACCAGGCTTGCGAATCAGGCAGAAAAGATCCGCAAGAATTGCCGCGGCCGCATCGAGGCGGTGCGACAGGCGCGCGGCCTGCCCAGGCTGGCTCAAGACAAGGGGTCCGACCGCGATCCGCTGCTGGTCCTCGCCGTCGATCGGTCGATCGACGGTTGCGAGGTGCTGGTCGTCAGCAATGACCTCAACGACATTCGCCCGCTGCCCGAGTTCAGCGACGAACCGGCCCGCCTGCGCCCCGCCCGCTGATGATCTCGCCAAGCCAGGAGCGGCTTCCCGCAGCCGCCCCTTGGCTGTCGGCCGAGTGCTGCCGGACTATGGCATGAGGTTGACGACAGTCACCACTTTGCTGGTGCCGCTGTCGACCACGTAGATCCGGTCGGCCTGGTAGATGAACCTGAAGGCATCGGTCATGTACTGGCTGGGAATCTGGGCCTTGGCCGCGTCCGGGATGGCGCTGAGGTCGGTGAAGAACTTCGCGTTGCCCGAAACGTGCTGCCCGACCCGGAACGTCCTCGTTGAAAGCCCGGCGCCGCTGGCTGCCGCAGAATGATCGACATCGGCTCCGGTCCGCTCGTGGGCGCGGACGCTCGCATGGGAATCGGTCTGGGCATGGAGTTCATCACCCGACTGGCCGCGGTTCTGCCCGGTCGCATTGGCATTGGCGTTATCGCCGCGTGGAAGGGTTGCGGTCGGCCCGCCAGTCGGCAGATCGATGCCGCCGCCGGGGCCGCCGCCAGGCACGCCGACCGGGGGGCCACCGCCGCCCGGACCGCCGCCACCAGGTCCCCCGCCGCCACCTCCGTGGCCTTGGGCGAGAGCCGTTCCGGATAGAACGACGAGGGCGGCGCCGGCCGCCATGAAGATCCTGCGCATTGTCTGGCTCATTGTTGCTAGCAAGAAGCCAAGGTTCCGCTGCAGGACCGGTTCCCCCTTTCACCGGCGCCGGTCGCGCGCCCGGACCGGCCTGCGGCGAAGCGATCAGCCCGTGCTGGCGCCCGCCTATATAAGACACACGGAAACCTGTGTTCAGCATGAATTCGTTTTCATAGGTCACGTTGTATTGTTCGAAACGCGGGTCCTGAATATTGAAGGGGATCGCGTTTGCAGCGATTCCCTGCAAACTAACGGTACCGCCGGAGAAAGGAGTGATGCCCCGCGGATTTATTCCTCCAGGCAATCCTGATGTATTTCGTTTTGTAATGCGCTGGT
>Ga0207706_10001598_pt1 | contig 22482 bp, 22 predicted proteins | sample KBSC53metaG_FD_184318 | JGI IMG/M metagenome (GOLD analysis project Ga0207706, IMG submission 184318) | Corn rhizosphere microbial communities from Kellogg Biological Station, Michigan, USA - KBS C5-3 metaG (SPAdes) (version 2) | ecosystem: Host-associated > Plants > Roots > Rhizosphere > Soil ... | reverse complement strand
GCGAACGGCGCGGTGTGGATCCCGCTGATCGTGCTGGCGGTCGGGATGGTCCCCGTCCGCTTCGGCTACATCTTCGCAACCTACGGCTGGCTCGGCGCGGACGCGATTTGGACCAGCTTCCCCGTCACCTCCTTCATCAACCTCGCGCTCGCCATCGGCTTCTACGTCCACGGCGGGTGGAAGAAGGCGCGGATGACGCTCGGCGAGCAGCCCTGCGAGGACGAGACGACCGAAGAAGCGCTCGCCACCCGCGAGCCCGGCGGAGCGCTCAACCCGGCAGGTTGACAGCTTTCCCGCCAACCGGCATTTCCGCTTGCATCCATCGAGACCGGCTGAGGGACAGGCCCGAAGACGCCGGGGCAACCGGGAGCAGCGAAAGCCGCTCCAAAGGTGCCAAGTCCTGCGGGGACCTGTGGTCCGCCGGCAGATGGTTGAGGCTCACCGCAGCTGAGGTGAGGCCCGCGCCCGCTGTCACCCCGCATGCCTCGCTGGAGGAAGTTGACTGGGCGAGCGATGAACTTGACGGATCGATGTAGCGGCGAAGCAGCGGAGCGCGGTGAGCTCGCGCTGACGCTTGCGCTGCGCCACGGCGGCCAGGTCGAGACAGCGCTGCGCTATGAGGTGGCCGGGAGCGGGGACCGGTTGCTGCTCGTCGCGGGCGGGATTTCTGCAGGACGCCACGTCGCCGCGACTCGCGCCTGCTCCGAGCCCGGCTGGTGGGAGGCGCAGGCGCCGACGTTCGATCTGGACAGGGTCAGGCTGCTCGCAATCGACTGGGTCGGCGCTGACGGCTCGATCGACCTGCCCATCGACCCCGCCGACCAGGCGGACGCGATCGCCGCACTCTTAAGCCATCTTGGAATTGCCCGCACGGACGCGTTCGTCGGCGCATCCTATGGCGGAATGGTCGCGCTGCATTTCGCCGCCCGGCACCGGTCGCGGTGCGGATCGATCCTCGTCATCAGCGCGTCCGCTTCCGCGCATCCGTTCGCGAGCGCCTGCCGCTCCCTCCAACGCCGGGCTCTATCGCTCGGAGATGCCGCGTCCGGAGTCGCGCTTGCTCGCGCGATGGCGATGCTGACCTACCGGACGCCAGCCGAGTTCGCGGACCGCTTCGCCGAGCCGCCGCGCGTCGAGGATGGCCGGGTCCGGGTCGCGGCCGAGTCGTATCTCGACTTCCAGGGCGAGCGCCATGCGGAGCGGATGAGCGCGACCGCATACCGGCGCCTGTCCGAATCGATCGACCTGCACCGGATCGACCCCGCGTCCGTCGCCGTCCCCGCCGCCTTCGCGGCGGTGGATAGCGACGCGCTCGTCCCGGCGCCGGACGTCGAGGCGCTCGCCGCCGCCGTGCCGGGCGCAGGCTACCACCTCATACACTCCCGCTTCGGCCACGATGCCTTCCTCAAGGAGGAGGCTCAAGTCGCCGGCATCATCTCCCAACATCTTCAATCGCTGGAGCCCAAGCCATGACCTTGAACCCCGCCACCCGCGCCGTCCGCGCCGGAATCGACAGCGACAGCGCGCATGCCGCCGTCATCCCGCCGGTCACCCTGTCCGCGACCTTCCGCTTCGCGAACCTCGATGAGAAGCCGCGCTACGATTACACGCGGAGCGGCAACCCGACGCGCGACGTGCTCGGACAGGCCCTCGCGGACCTCGAAGGCGGCGCGGGAGCAATCGTCACCGCGACGGGCATGGGCGCGATCGCAACCGTGCTTCACGCGCTCCTTGAACCCGGCGAGCGGCTGCTCGCGCCGCACGATTGCTATGGCGGCAGCTGGCGGCTGTTCACCGCGCTCGCCGCCAAGGGCCTGTTCGAGTTCGAGACCTGCGACTTCACCGACACCAAGCAGCTAGCCGCGGCGCTCGCACGCCGGCCGCAACTGGTGTGGATCGAGACGCCGTCGAACCCGCTGCTGCGGATCACCGACCTCGAAGCCGTGATTGGCGCGGCCCATGCGGCCGGGGCGCTGACCGTTGCCGACAACACCTTCCTCTCGCCCGCGCTCCAGCGGCCGATTGCATTCGGCGCGGACGTCGTCGTCCACTCGACCACCAAATATATCAACGGGCACAGCGACGTCGTCGGCGGCGCCGCCATCGCGCGCGACCCGGCGATCCTCGAGCAGCTCGAATATTGGGCGAATGCCCTGGGGGTCACCGGCTCGCCGTTCGACTCCTACCTCACTCTGCGCGGGCTTCGCACCCTCGATGCGCGGCTGCGCATCCATCAGGAGAATGCCGCCGCGTTGGCCGAGCTTCTTGCGAACCATCCAGCGGTTGCGGCCGTCCATTATCCCGGCCTCGCGAGCCATCCCGGCCACGCCATCGCCGAGCGCCAACAGGCGGGCTTCGGCGGAATGCTGTCGTTCGAGCTTGCCGGCGGCGAGCCTGCGGTGCGCGCCTTCGTCGACGGCCTGACCTGCTTCACCCTCGCCGAATCGCTCGGCGGCGTCGAAAGCCTCGTGGCTTATCCCGTGACGATGAGCCACGCGGCGATGAGCGCGGAGGCGCGCGCTGCGGCCGGGATCGGGCCCGGACTGTTGCGCGTCTCGGTCGGCATCGAGAACGTCGATGACCTGAGTGCCGATTTCGCCGCCGCACTCGGCCGCGCCGACGCCCTCAGCCGGGAGGCCGTTCGATGTTAGCCGCCGCTCACCTCGCGGCCGCGCCGCCGGTCGCGCGCCGGGATGCCCAAGTCGCGCGCCTCGCACTCCTCGGAAGCGGCACGGTCGGCCAGGCCGTGCTCGACCGGCTTCAGCGCTGGCGAGGGACGGAACGCGGAGAAGGGTTGAAGCTCGTCTACGCAGCGAACACCCGCCTCGCGCTTCACGACGCGCGCGGGCTTTGCCCCGCGGAAACCCGCGCTCAACTCGTCGACGCACCCGCCACCGCGAGCGGATGCGAGTCCAACGGAGTTCTCAAGGCGCTCGGCGGAAGCGGCGTACGAATCCTAATCGACGCAACCGCGGACGGGAGCGTCGCCCGGCGCCATCCCGAATTGCTGCGCGCGGGCGTGCATGTCGCGACCGCGTGCAAGCTTGCGACCGGGACTTCGCTCGCTTTGTGGGACCAAGTTCACGCCGCATGCGCGGGATACGGCGCCGGCTTCGGCGATCGCGCGACGGTGGGCGCCGGCCTCCCGCTTCTCCGCTCGATCCGCGAGCTTTGCGCCGGCGGAGACCGGATCCATGCCATCGCCGGGATCATGTCCGGTTCGCTTGCATGGCTGTTCGACCGGTTCGACGGCTCGCGGCCCTTCTCGGAGCTGGTCCGCGAAGCGCGTGCCGCCGGCTTCACCGAGCCCGACCCGCGCGAGGACCTTTCGGGCGAGGACGTCCGGCGCAAGATCCTGATCCTCGCGCGCGCCGCCGGCTTCGCTCTCGACAGCGGCGAGGTCGAGGTCGACTCACTGGTGCCCCCGGCGCTGCGTTCGCTTCCTCTCGCGCAGCTGGACGAAGCCTTGCCCGAGATCGATGCGCCACTCGCCGCGCGTCTCGCCGACGCGCGAGGGCAGGGAAAGGCGCTGCGTTTCGTCGCCCGGTTCGAGCAGGGCGGTGCGCGCGTCGGACTCGAGGCGATCGGGCGGGGCGATCCGCTGACATCGGGCAGCGGGACCGACAACCGAGTCGCCATCTGGTCGGACCGCTATGCCACGCAGCCGCTGGTGATCCAGGGCCCGGGCGCCGGTCCGGAGGTCACCGCGGCGGCGCTGCTCGACGACGTGCTCCACCTCAGGGCCGCGGCCTTGGCGCGGGCCTAACGTACGTCATTGCGAGGGGTCGAAGGCGACGCGGCAATTCAGCCGCGCACTGGATTGCTTCGCTCCGCTCGCAATGACGCTATAGGGCGTCGCATGTCAGCTTCCTTCCCCTCGCTCCGCATGCGCCGCGGCCGCTCCAGCGCGTGGATGCGCGCGATGCTCGCCGAGAATCGGCTTCACCCGTCCGACTTCATCTGGCCGCTCTTCATCTGTGAGGGCCGCGATTGCGAGGAGCCGGTAGGTTCACTTCCCGGGGTCAGCCGCTGGAGTGTCGACCGGCTCGGGGAGAAAGCGCGCGAGGCGGCCGGGCTCGGCATCCCCTGCATTGCGCTGTTCCCCAACACGCCGGAGAGCTTGCGCACCAACGACGCGCGCGAGGCGCTCAATCGCGAGAACCTGATTTGCTCGGCCATAAAGGCGATCAAGGACGCGGCGCCCGGCATCGGGGTCCTCACCGACGTCGCCCTCGATCCCTACACCGCGCACGGCCATGACGGTGTGATCGACGAGCAGGGCAACGTGATCAACGACGACACGGTCGAAATCCTGGTGCAGCAGGCGCTCGTCCAGGCGGAAGCCGGGGCCGACATCGTCGCGCCTTCCGACATGATGGACGGCCGAGTCGCCGCAATCCGCGAGGCGCTCGAGCGCGACGGGCACCAGAATGTCGCGATCATGGCTTATGCCGCGAAGTACGCCTCGGCCTTCTACGGCCCCTTTCGCGAAGCGGTCGGCAGCCAAGGCCGGCTCAAGGGCGACAAGCGCGGCTACCAGATGGACCCGGCGAATATCGAGGAGGCGCTGCGCGAGGTGGAGCTGGACCTCGCCGAGGGCGCCGACTTCGTTATGGTGAAGCCCGGGCTGCCCTATCTTGACGTGGTGACACGGGTGAAGGACGCGTTCGGCGTCCCGACCTTCGTTTACCAGGTCAGCGGCGAGTACGCGATGATCGAGCATGCCGCCGCTGCCGGCGCCGCCGACCGCGACGCGCTGATTCTCGAGACCCTGCTCGCCTTCAAGCGGGCCGGAGCCACCGCGGTCCTCACTTATCACGCCCGCGACGCCGCGCGCCTGATCGGCGGATGATGGAAACCGCGCGGCTGATCGTCCGGCCGTGGCGCGCAGCCGACCGCGCCCCGTATCTGGCAACCTGCAACACCGAGGCCGTCACCGCGCATCTCGGCGGACCTGCGAGCGTCGAGGAGATCGACGACGCGCTCGATCGAATTCGCGCGAGCCAGAAGCAGAACGGTTTCTCCTTCTGGGCGGTCGAGCGGAAGAGCGACGGCGCATTTCTCGGCTATTGCGGACTCAAGATCGCCAATGACGGCGGGTCGCCGATCGACGGCGAGGTCGAGATCGGCTGGCGGCTGAGCGCGGACGCGCAGGGGCAGGGCTATGCGACCGAAGCGGCGGCTGCCTGCCTGGAATGGGCGTGGGCCAATCTGGACATCGCGCGGATCGTGGCGATCACCGTGCCCGCGAACGTGCGTAGCTGGCGCGTCATGGAACGGATTGGAATGACCCGCCGCGCCGACCTCGATTTCGCACATCCAAGGTTTGCGCCCGACCATCCGCTCAGCCGCCACATCACCTACGTGAAGGAGCGTCCCGCTTAGAGACTCCGCCCGTCTATTCCGCGGCCGCCAGTCGGGTTAGATTGCCGCCGGGGGAGCGGGCATGGCGACGATGACTGAAGTCGGTGCGCGGGACGTCGGCGCGGTTCGGGCGCGGTTTGTCGCGACCATCTTCACCGGCTCGTTCCTGCTGTTCCTCGTCCAGCCGATGATCGCGCGAATGGCCCTCCCGCGGCTCGGCGGCGCGCCGAGCGTGTGGAACTCGGCGATGCTGGTCTACCAGCTGCTTCTCCTCGGCGGCTACGCCTATGCGCACTGGCTCGGCCGTTTCGGCCCGCGGCGCCAGGCCGCCATTCACTTCGTTCTGCTCGTCCTTGCGGGACTGACGCTGCCGATCGGCCTGATGTCGACGATCCCGCCGCCGGACGCCAATCCGTTCCTGTGGGTGCCGTGGCTGCTCTTCGTCTCCATCGGGCCCTTGTTCTTCGTCGTCTCGGCGCAAGCGCCCCTGCTCCAGCGCTGGTTCGCGATCGAGGGCGGCGGCGATCCTTATCCGCTCTACGCCGCCTCGAACCTCGGCAGCTTCGGCGGGCTGATCGCTTACCCGCTGCTCGCCGAGCCGCTTCTCGCGGTCAGCCAGCAGCGCTGGCTGTGGAGCATCGCCTACGGTCTTCTCCTGCTGCTCGTAGGCTGGTGCGGGTTCGGGCTACCGAAAGCGCAAGCCTCGAGGAGCATCGGCCCGGATGAGCTGCCGGCGCCGGGGTGGCGGCCGATCGCCAAGTGGATCGTGCTCGCCGCGGTCCCGTCGGGGCTGATTCTCTCGACGACGCTGCACATCACCACCGACATTGCGGCCATGCCCCTGTTGTGGGTGCTCCCGCTGGGCGCCTATCTGCTCAGCTTCACCGTAGCCTTCGCCGCCAGGCGCCGGCTCGCCAATTCGATCATGCGACTGGCGCCGGTCCTGCTGCTTCTCTCCAGCTTCGGCATCTTCATCCATTCCAGCTGGCTCGCGCTGGTGTTTGGCGCGATTGCCATTCTCAACCTGTTCGCCGTCTCGGTCGCGCTACACAGCAACCTGTTCCAATCGCGGCCGCCGGCTGGGCAGCTGACCTTATTCTATCTGGCCATGTCGGTCGGCGGTGCGCTCGGCGGGCTGTTCTGCGCGCTGATCGCTCCGCTCATCTTCAACTGGACCTACGAACATTTGCTGCTGCTCGTCGCCGCGGCCTGGTTGATGCGCAGCCGGAGCCCGTTCGATCGCTTCGTCACCCTTTGGAACGGCGACCGTCTCGCGCGGCAAGTGACCGTCGGAGGAATCGTCTTGCTTGCGGCCTTGCTCGCCGCCGCCGGCACAGGCCTCCTCGGCATGGAGCCCCAGGAAGGGATCAACCTGACCGCGCTATTCGCCACGCTGGGCATCGCCATCGTCGCGATCGGCAATCGCCTGCTGTTCACCGCGTCGGTGGCCGCACTGCTGATGCTGGCCGGCGGGTGGGAAAGGCTCGCCGCCCACAACGGCGACCTGACGCGCAGCTTCTTCGGCATCTATTCGGTGCGGCCGGGGGATCATTTCTCGCGCGTTCTGGTCCATGGCACGACAACTCACGGAGTCCAGAACCTGGGCTCGCCGCAGCGGCAGCGGATGGAAACGAGCTATTATGCGCCGCGCTCCGGAGTCGGCCTCGCGATGCAGGCGACGCCCCGCCTGTTCGGCGACCGGGCGCACGTCGCGATCGTCGGCCTCGGCGCGGGGACTCTCGCCTGCTACGCCCAGCCGGGGCAGGACTGGACCTTCTTCGAGATCGACCCGGTGGTCGTCCGCACCGCGCTTGATGCCCGGCGCTTCACCTTCCTGCATTTATGCAAGCCGGATGCGCATATCCTGGTCGGCGACGCGCGATTGCTGATCGAGCGCGCGCCGCCGGCTTCGGCCGACGTGCTCGTGGTCGACGCCTTCTCGTCGGACTCGGTGCCGATGCACCTCCTCACCCGCGAGGCCTTCGCCGATTACAAGCGGCTGCTCACTCCGAACGGGCTTCTTTTGATCCACATCTCGAATCGCTTCTTCGATCTTCGTCCGGTCGTCGCCGCGGCGGCCATTTCGGGGTCGTGGGACGCAAGCCTGCGCTCCTATTTTCCCGACGCCGCGGCCGAGGCGCGGAACGAATATCCCTCGCACTGGATCGCCTTGTCGCAGTCTGGCGCATCGCTCGACACTCTCATTCGCGGGAGCGGACAGCGGTGGCGGCCGCTCACGCCGCGCCCGGGATTCGCGCCGTGGACGGACGATCATGCGAGCGTCCTCCCGCTGATCAGCTTGCACGGGATCTAGTGCGCCAGCCGCGCCTGGACCGCCTTGATCCGGTCTGCCTGGCGCCGGTCGATCGAGGCCACCTCCTCAGCCGCGCTTTGGATTGCCTTGAGATCGTTGGGCGCGATCCCGCTTTGCGTCTGGAGCGCCGTCGCTCCGAGCGCGTCGATGTCTGAGAGTGCGAGCGCGGTCGGCTTGCGCGCCGCGATCGCCGCGGAAAGCGATTCCTGCGCGGCCATCCAGCTCTCGCTCTGCGGAGCGCCGGCCGCCGACGCCAACCGCTCCGCCTCCGCCGCCGCCGGAGCGAACGCCGCCTCGCCGCCGCGCGCCTGCTCGACCAGCGCCGCAAGCTGCCCGACCAGCGCGGGCGTCGCCGGGCGGTCGTTCATCGGCCGCACCGGCTGGAGCCGCGGATCGATCGCTTCCGCAGCGCGCGGCTGGAGCGAAGGGTAGGGCCCGCCCGCCGGCGAGCAGGCCCCGAGCATTGTGACGATGAGAAGAGGCAAGGCGGTCGCGCGCACGAGAAGCGCTTTATTGCACCCCTGCGGTCCCGCAAACCCCAAGGCTTGCGCACCGTGTCCGACCTCCCTATGTCGCGGCCCTCCGAGGCGCATGAACATTGCGCCGACCTGCGCGCCCGTAGCTCAGCTGGATAGAGCACCAGACTACGAATCTGGGGGTCAGAGGTTCGAATCCTTTCGGGCGCGCCATTCCTTCTCCACTGCCGCACGTGCGGGTTCGAGCGCACGGGAATCCATAGAACTTCCGTTTACTTGCGGATGATGAACGGTGCGATATGATGCGCTCGCCGACGAGGGCTGACACCGCGCCGGCACAAGGGGGCCCGTCCTCTCTGGCGCGAGGGCGGGCCTTCGAGCTTCAGGGCAGCGCGGCGAGCCCGACGATTCCGGCAAGGACGAGCAGGACGATGAGCGCGGCACTGATCGCGATGCGGCTTTGCTGACGCCGGTGCTCGCGCTCCGCCTTGTCGAAGCGGCGCCGGCTCTTCTCCAGGAAAAATTCTTCCCAATCCTCCATGCGGGGCGGGGTCGGATAAAATCGTCAACGAAGCAAGATCAGGTCGCGACGGCGCTTTCGCTGCAGGAAACGATGGCGGTGGAGGCGATGGCGCGCTGTGCGAAGTCCTCGGCAAGCTTGGCGTGCCAGGCGCGTGCAGTGTCGGTCATTGCCCGTTGCGCGGCCATCCGTTCCTCGACGGCACGGCGCCGATAATAACGCTCGTTCGACTCCACTGGTCCCCCCTCCGCTAGAGAACCTTCGGACCATCCACCCGGAATGCCTAAGAGATGGTTAATGCATGCGGCGGAAATGCCGCAGCCGTAACGAATCAGATTCCATAACGGCTGTTGTCCCGCGGTGGAACAGCCTTGTTGCACCAGGATGACACGGAGCAGCGGGAAGCGGATCATCCTTGAAACCTAACGACTCGCCGCTCGTTGAATGATGCAAAATGGTTTCGAAGGAACGCACCATGCTGAGTCCGATCGAGTCCCGCCGCAACTATTTCAATCCGGCTGCGCGCGGATATCATGCCGTCTATCACGACGGCGAAGTGAACCACTGCCCCGGTTGCGGCCGGACGCATTGGCTGATCGGCCGGATGTCGGCCGAATGCGCGTTCTGCTCGACCGCTCTCCCGCTCAAGGAGGCGGCGACCCACGGACCCGCAGCCGCGCCGGTGTTCTGGAGCGGCCGGCGCCCGAACTACGCGGAGCTGAGCGCCGCCTGAGGCGCGTCCCTAAGCCACTCGCAATTCTCCTTGTTCCTCCGTGGGCGCCACCGATGTATGGTGGCGTTCATGGCAAAGGGCCTTGCACTTCTGATTCCGCTGCTCGCGTGCGCCTCCGCGGCGCAGGCGGGCGCTTCGAGCTTTACGCTGGTGAACGGCACCGACGCGCAGCTCGCCGAGCTGTCGATCCGGCGCGCGGGCACCGACGAATGGAAGCCGCTCGGCAATGCACCGCCAGCGGGGGCGCGCGCCCCGATCGACTTCAAGAATCCGGATTGCGCGTTCGACATCCGCGCCAACGTGCCGGGTTCGGGCCCGGTGACCTGGGCCGGCGTCAATCTGTGCGACGTGAAATCGGTGACCTTGAAGCGTGACCGATCGGCAGGTGCGTGGGTCGATTACGACGAGTGACCGGACGGCGCCGTAACGGCGCGGAATAGGGGCCGGCGGCGGGCGCGGGATCCGGCGGCCGGACCGAATCGAGCAGCTTTGCGCCCGCGATGAATACGACTCCGGTGCACGCCGCCGCGAGCATCCAGCCGCTCCAGCCCTGGTAAGTCTCCAGATAAAGCCGTCCGCGCTCGACCGCGCCGAGCGCGATGGCGTAGATCACGAGCCACGCCTCGAGGCGGGTCTTGATCGTGAACAGCCGGGCGATCTTCCTGAGACTCATCATCCTTAACGCCTGAACATCCCAAGCGCGGTTTTGAGCCGTTCACGTCCTAAGAGACAAGGTTAAAGTGAGGGTAAGGAAGGGAAGGCTGTGCCGTTCCGGGATTCTTGGCGCGTCAGATCAGTTCGGACAGGCCGAGCTCCTGAAAAAGCGCCGCGCGGGCGCGCTCGATGTCGGCGATCAGCGCCGGCTTCTGGAGCTCGTCGTGGCCGATCTGCTCGGGCCATGTGCGGCGCACCACATCCGCGATGCGGTCGAGCTTCGACTCGTCGACAAGGAAACGCGGGTCGACCGCGGCCGGGTCGGCGACGACCCGGAGCCTGAGGCAGGCTGGCCCGCCGCCGTTCGCCATCGACTGGCGGACGTCGACGACCTCCACCCGCCGGATCGGACCGTTGCCCGCGACGTGCCGCTCGATCCACGACCAGACGGTCGCTGTTTCGCGCGCCTCGGTCGGGACGATCAGGGTCATCTCGCCGCCGGGCAGGGTCACCAGCTGCGCGTTGAACAGGTACGACTTGATGGCATCCTCGAGCGGCACGTCGGCCGCAGCGACCTCGACATATTCGAACCCCGGCACCTTTGCCGCGCACGCGTCGATCAGCGGCTGCCTGTCCGCGAACGCCTGCTCATGCGCGAACAGCACCCGCTCGTTGGCGACGGCGACCACGTCATTGTGGAACGCGCCCGCGGCGATCGCTTCCTCGGATTGCTGGACGAGGATCGTGCGTTCGGGATCGAGGCGGTGGAGCCGCGCGACGGCCTTCGACGCCTCAACATGCTGGCGGGCAGGGAAGGCGCCGCCGGACACGCCGTAGACGAAAATTTCGACACCGCGCTCGCCGTGGGAGGCGCTCACCCGCATGTGGTTCGCAGCGCCCTCGTCGCCGAATGCTGGCGGCACCGGCGGATGGACCTGGAAATGATTGCCGTCGCGGAAGGCGATCAGCATCTGGCCGAGCGTCGAGCGCCACTCGTTGCTTCGGTGGGGCATGGTCCGGAGGTTGGCCGGAGTCAGGTGGCACTTCCCGTCCGCCGTGTCCGGCGCGGGCGAAACCGTCGCGGCGTTCGCGGCCCACATCGCGGACGCCGACATGGCGTTCGCGGCAAGCGCGCGGTCCGCTTCCTCGATCGTCGTGCCGAGCCGGTCGAGCCAGCCGCGGTGCGGCCGCTGGTGCGGAAGAAGAACGCCCTGCGTGAGCCCCAGCGCGAGGTTGGCGCGCATCTTGTCGAGGCCCTGGAGCGCCGCCGCGCGGGGCTCTGACACCTGGCCGGCATGGCCCATCGAAGCGACATTGCCGAAGCTCAGCCCTGCATAATTGTGGCTCGGCCCGACGATCCCGTCGAAGTTGATCTCTTGGAACCTCATTTCGCCGCCGTCAGCAATGTGTCGCCGATTTCGACCTCGAGCAGGGCCGCCGCGAGCGGATCGATCATCAGACCCTTCTTCGGCACCCTCCTGACCGACGCACAGCAGGCGCGGAAATCGTTGAGCCGCCCCGCCGCGGCGAGCACTTTTTGCGTTCCTCCTTCGCCGATCTCGGCAATCTTGTCCTCGCGCGCTTCCCTTACCGTTCGGATGTCGTCGGTGCGCGCTGTGACCGTCGGCCCGCCGTCGAAGATGTCGATGTAGCGGTCGAACTGGAAGCCCTCATGTTCGAGCATTCGCAGCGCCGCCCGGCCACTCGGGTGCGGCTGCCCGATCACGCCTTTGGCCTCGTCGGTGAGAAGCGCGACATAGACCGGCGAACGAGGCATCAGATCGGCGATGAATTGCGTGCCGTGAACAGCATTGAACTCGTCGGCCTCGGGGAAGCTCATCCCGAAGAACCTGCCGGCAAGCGCGTCCCAGAAGGGCGCGTGACCGGCCTCGTCCATCACGCCGCGGAGCTCGGCCAGAGTTCGGTCGCCGAAGCGCGCGCGGTGAAGCTTCATGAATAGATATCGGCTGCGGGCGAGCAGCCCGCCGAGACCGCCGGCGCGGACCTCCGGATGAAGGAACAGCCCGCCGACCTCCGATGAGCCTTCGAGATCGGTCGTGAGCGACAGGCGCTGGTTGCGGAAGGTCTTTCCGAGCTCCGGGCTCGACTGCGTGAGCGTGCTCAAATGGTAGGAATAGAAGGGCTGGGTCACGCCGACTTGCCCGAACACCTGGCAGGTCCCGCGGATTTTCCGTGTCTTGGGGTCCTCGAGCACGAACATGTAGAGGTCGCCGGTCTGGCTGTCCTGCTTGCGCGAGAAGCTCTTCGCGGAACGCTCCAGCTTGGCGACCAGCGTCTGCCGGTCGGGCGGTAGGTTGGTGAAGCCGCCGCCCGTCAGCTTCGCCATCTGGTAGATCGCCTTGTAATCCTCGGCGGTCGCCGGCCGAACACGGTAGCTCATGGGGTCTCCATCAGACGCATGATTGTCAGCGCCGACAAGGCCGCGCGTTCGCCGAGACTTTCGGTGATCAGATATTCCTCCATGCTGTGGATCTTGCCGCCGCGGACGCCCATCGTGTCGACCACCGGCACGCCGCACGCTGCGATATTGTTACCGTCGCAGACGCCGCCCGAAGGCTGCCAGGCGATTGGCTGACCGAGATCTTCGCCCGCCTGCCTGACGAGGTTGAACAGGGCTTCGGCCTCGGGCGTCAGCGGCTTGGGCGGACGGCCGAAGCCCCCGCTGGGCTCGATCATGACGTCGTGCTCCGCGGCGACCGCGGCGACAGCCTCGTCGATGCCGCGCCTCGCCAGATCCTCGATCTCTGGCGTGCGCGGTCGCATGTTGACCCGAAGGATCGCGAGGTCGGGAACGACGTTGCTCGGGCTTCCCCCCTCGATCCGCGAGGCGTTCACGGTCAGGCCGTCGCGCCTGAGCTCGTCGAGCCGGAGCGCGAGATCGGCGGCGGCGAGCAAGGCGTTGCGCCCGTCCTCGGGATTGCGCCCCGCATGCGCCGAGCGCCCGTGGACGACGATCGCGAAATTGCCGCTTCCCGGCCGAGCGCCCGCCAGAGTGCCGTCAGGCAGCGCCGCCGGCTCGTAGGTCAGCGCGGCGCGCTTGCCCTGCGCCGCCTGCGCAAGCAGCGCAGCCGAGCCGAGCGAACCCACTTCCTCGTCGCTGTTGATCACGACCTCATAACCCAGCCGGTCCGCCTGCGGACTCCGCTCCACCGCCTTCAATGCGGCGAGCATCACCGCCAGCCCGCCCTTCATGTCGGCGACGCCCGGCCCGTTCAGGACCCCGTCCTCCAGCCAGCGCGTCTCCTGAAACGCGTGATCGCTCGCGAACACAGTGTCCATGTGGCCGGTGAAGAGCAGCTGCAGCGGCGCGGTCGGGCGCACCGACAGGTGGAGGTGCCGTCCGTGCTTGAGCTGGATCGTCTTGCCCGCGGCATCGACGGCTTCGACCGGCTGCGGCTGCTCCAGCCTCAGAAGGCCCGGAAGTGCGGCGAACGCGTCCGCCAGCAAATCTGCCATCCGCTCGAGCCCGCCGAGGTTGCGCGAGCCGCTGTTGACCGCCGCCCAGCCAAGCACCTGGTCGAGCATCGGCTCGGCCGACGCCCGCTCCACCGCAGCTTGTTCGCTCGACGACAATCCCCGCATGCGAGCCGTCCTAGCGGCGCCCCCTGCGGAAGGCTACACCACTGCAGTTCAGGCTGCGCTCTGCTATTCCGCCGCCTGGCTCAGCCCGAGCCGCTGCTTGGCCGACGACAGCATCGCGACGAACCGCGGATGCTCGCGTACCGGCTCCATGTCGGGGTCGATCTCCGCATGATGGACGTTGCCGGGACTCTCCAGCCGCTCGAAATATTGCTCGAGCAGGTCAAGCGCGCCGTCGAGGTCGAGGTTGCGGAAGGTGAGGCTGCACGCGGCATTGTACAGGACCATGATGTTGTCCGGGTCGAGCAGCAGCGCGCGCTGAACCCAGTCCTTGCCGCGCTCGACATCGCCGAGCATCATCAATGCGCTTGCGCCTGCGGCCAGCGCGCCGCCGTTGTTCGCGTCCTTCGCGAGCACGGTCTCGACGGTTTGAAATGCCCGGCGAGCGGCATCCAGCGCGCCTTCCTCGTCCCCGACACCCAGATAGCATGTGATCAGCATCATCGAGCTGTGGAAGTCGCCTTCCATCAACTGCGAGGCCTTCTCGTAATAGCGGATCGCATCGGCCATGCGCTCGCGCTTGAACATCAGCCGCGCCGCCTCACGGTTCACTTCCCAGCTTTGAGCGCCGAGCTGGACGGCGATCTCGAGTTCGTTGTCGGCTTCCTCCCGCCGCCCCTGCTGCTCGAGCTCGCGGACCTTCACGCAATGAGGCTCGGCCAGGTTCGGGTTGATCTGCAGCGCGCGTTCGACGGCGGGAATCGGGTCGATATCCTTCCCGTGCCAGTGGCGCAGCTCGGCTTGCGCAAGCGCCATCAGCGCCCACGCCTCCGCATAACCCGGATCGATCTTCACCGCCTGCTGGCAAATCCGGACGATGACCTCGTCGCGGCGGCTGTTGCCGCGGCGGCCCCAGGTCCATTGCTGCCGCGCCATCAGATAGAGGTTGTAGGCCTCGACGCTCGATGTCCCGCGCGCCTCGATCGCCGTCTTTTCCTTCGGCAGCAGCCGGACTTTCAGCGCATCGACGATCGCCTTGGATATCTCGTCCTGGATCTCGAAGATGTCGTCGAGATCGCGGTCGTAGCGGTCGGCCCACAAATGCTTGCCGGTCGAGCCGTCGATGAGCTGGGCGTTAATCCGGACCCGGCTGCCGGCTTTGCGGACGCTGCCCTCCAGCACATGGCTGACGCTCAGCTGCTTCGCGACCTCCTTCACGTCGGGGCTCTGGCCCTTGAAGCTGAAGGCGGTGTTGCGCGCGACGACCTCCAGCGCGGAGATTTTCGACAGGTCCGTGGTGATGTCCTCGCTGATTCCGTCGCTGAAATATTCCTGCTCGCTGTCGCCGCTCATGTTCACGAACGGGAGCACGCAGATGGATGCGCGCACTGTCTGAGCCTTGCGGTCCGTGGACACCACGGAATCGCCGTCTCCAACTGTCTTCCTCGCCAGCGCAGAAAGGCTGCCCTCCAGCTTCTTCCAGCCGGGCGAGCTCGTGTCTCCGCCCCAGCCATTGAGGTCCGCGCACTGGATCTGGTTGAAGGGCATGGGCGGAAGCGCCCCGTCAAGCGTCGCCTGGACCAGCGTTCCCGCCTCCCGCGCCGCGTCAGCTTCCGCGCGCACCCAGTGCGACTTCGCCGACTCGCCGGACCACAGCACCACCACCGCCTTGGCCGATTTCAACCGCTCCTCGATCACGTCCGAATATGCGCGGTGCGCGGGAAGCTCGTCGTCGCGCCACACGCTAAAGCCCTGCTCGCGCAGCAGCTCGGCGATCCGGTGCGCTTCCTCCTCGCTCGGACGCGCATAGGAAATGAAGACGTCGCGGGTGTCAGCCATTGGCCGCCGCTTCGCTCATCCCGAGACGCTTCTTCGCCGAGGCGAGCATCTCGACGAACCGCGGATGCTCGCGGAGGCGGTCCATATCGGGGTCGATGTCGGGATGGTGGATGTCCCCGGGGCTTTCGATTCGGTGGAAATATTCCTGGAGCAGGTCGAGCGCGCCTTCCAGGTCGGCGTTGCGGAAGGTGAGCGCGCAGGCGGCATTGTATCGGACACTCAGATTGTCCGGGTCGAGCAGCAGCGCCCGATCGACCCATTCCCTGCCGCGCTCGATTTCGCTGAGGATGATCAGCGAGCTCGCCCCGGCCGAGAGCGCGGCTCCGTTCGCCGGATCCTTCGTAAGCGCCTTTTCTGCGCGGTCCAGCGTCCGCCGCGCGGCGTTCATCATCGCCTCGTCGTCGCCGGTCTCGAGATAGCAGGTCTGAAGCATCAGGCAGCTGTGGAAATCGGTGTCCAGCAGCTGCGCCGCCTTCTCGAAATAGCGGATTGCGTCGGTCATCTTGTCGCGCCCGAACATGATCCGTGCGGCTTCGCGATTGACCTCCCATGATTCGGGCCCGAGCCGCACCGCTTGCGCGAGTTCCTTGTCGGCCTCCTCGCTGCGGCCCTGCTGCTCCAGATAGCGGACCTTGACGCAATGCGGCTCCGCCAGCCGCGGGTTGATTTCCAACGCGCGCTCGGCCGCGGGAAGCGGGTCCTGATCCTTGCCGTGCCAGTAAAGAAGCTCGGCCTGCGCCAGCGCCATCAGCGCCCAGGCTTCGGCATAATCGGGGTCGAGCTTGACCGCCTGCTTGCAGATTCGCGTGATCGCTTCTTCGCGGCGTTCGTTCCCCCAATTGCCCCAAATCCACTGCTGGCGGCCCATCAGGTACAAATTGTACGCTTGCGGGTTCTGGGTGGCGCGCTTCTCGATCGCCTGCTCCTCGGACGCCATCAACTTCACCCGCAGCGCGCGTACGATTTCCTTCGAAATCTCATCCTGAATTTCGAAAATGTCCGTAAGATCGCGGTCGTAACGCGCTGCCCAGACGTGATCGCCCTTGGCTCCATCGATAAGCTGGGCCGTGATGCGGACGCGGTTGCCGGCCTTTCGGACGCTTCCTTCAAGCACGTGAGTGACGCCGAGCTTCTCGGCCACCTCCTTCACGTCGAGCGATTCCCCCTTGAACGTGAAGGATGTGTTCCGGGCGACGATGGAGAGCGCGGACACGTTCGACAGGTCCGTGATGATGTCCTCGCTGATCCCGTCGCTGAAATATTCCTGTTCCGGCTCGCCGCTCATGTTCGCGAACGGAAGCACGCAGATCGAAGTCTGCTTGGGCTTGGCCCGAGAGGCGGTGGAATCTGCCGGCTCCGCCTCATCGTCGACCGCCTTTATCAGTGCGGCGACGCTGCTTTGCAGCTTTTGCCATCCCGATGAACCCGTATCTCCATTCCAGCCCTTGAGGTCGGCGCACTGGATTTGATTGAACGGCATTGGCGGGATGGTGCCGTCGAGCATCGCCTGGACGAGCGTGCCGGCCTCCAGCGCGGTATTCGCTTCGGCCCGCACCCAATGCGATTTCGCGGATTCGGCGCTCCAGAGCACCACCACTGCCTTGGCCGATTTCAGCCGCTCTTCGATCACGTCCGAATAGGAGCGATGGGCGGGCAGCTCGTCGTCGCGCCAGACACTGAATCCTTCCTGCCGCAGCTGCCCGGCGATGCGATGCGCCTGTTCTTCGCTCGGCCGAGCGTAGGAAATGAAGACGTCGCGGGTGTCAGCCATCACTGGCCGCTTCGGGCATTCCCAGCCGCTGCCGGGCGGCCCCGAAGATCTTCTTGAAGCGCGGGTGTTCGCGGATGGGATCGACGTCGGGATCGACCTCGATGTGCCGCATGTGCGAGCTGCTGTTCACCCGCTCGAAGAACGGTTCGAGCAGGTCGAGCGCCTTGTCGTGGTTGTCGAGATCGCGGGAGAAAGTGCACGCAAGATTGTAGCGCATGACGAGATTGTCGGGATCAAGCAGGAGCGCCCGCCGAATCCAGTCGAACGCGCGTTCCTCCTCGCCGATGACCAGCAGCGCTTGAGCGCCTGCCGCCAGCGCCTGGCCGTTCGTCGGGTCCTTGCCGATCGCGCGCTCCGACCGCTCCAACGTGATCTTCGCGACCCTTCGCAGTTCCTTTTTGTCCTGCAGCGATTGGTAGCAGGTCGTGAGGAGCAGCGAATTGTGCCAGTCCGTCTCCATCAACGACACGGCCTTCTCGAAATAAGGAATCGCTTGCCGCATGTGGTCGTGCCGGAAAAGCATGCGCGCCGCTTCGCGATTCACCTCCCATGAATCGGGACCGAGCTTCAGCGCCTTGCGGATCTCCGCCTCGGCCTCCTCGGCGCGGCCTTCCTCCTCGAGGTATCGCGCCTTGATGCAATAGGCTTCCGGAAGCGCGGGATTGAGGCCGATGGCCCGCTCCGCCGCCGGAAGCGCGTTCTCGTCGCGTCCATGGGTGAAGCGCAATTCGGCCTGCGCAAGCGCCATCAGGCCCCAGGCTTCCGCGTAATTGTCGTCGAGCAGGGTTGCTTGCTCGCACAGCCTTACGATCGTCTCGTCGCGCCGCGGGTCGCCGAAATTGCCGCTGACCCACTGCTGCCGCGCCATCAGGTAGAGGTTGTACGCCTCGGCATTGCTCGTCCCGCGATGCTCGATCGCCTTCTTCTCTTCAGGGAGGAGCTTGATCTTCAGCGCCTCGACGATGGCTTTCGAAATCTCGTCCTGGATGGCGAAGATGTCGTCGAGGTCGCGGTCGTAGCGGTCGGCCCAGACGTGATCGCCCTCCGCTCCGTCGATCAGCTGCGCAGTGATCCGGACGCGGTTGCCGGCCTTTCGCACGCTGCCTTCGAGCACGTAGGTGACGCCGAGGGTCTTCGCGACCTCCTTCACGTCCACCGACTGGCCCTTGAAGGTGAAGGCGGTGTTGCGCGCGACGACGGACAGCGCCGAAACCTTCGACAAATCGGTGATGATGTCCTCGGTGATCCCGTCGCTGAAATATTCCTGCTCGGGCTCGCCGCTCATGTTGATGAACGGCAGGACGCAGACCGAGGCCCGCTTCTTGGCGACGCCCTTGTCCGACTTCTCGGCCTCTCGCGACCGAGTCTCCGTGCCCGATGTCCTTGCAACTGCCTCGAGCAAATCGTCGAGCGCGTCGGGCTTGCGGCTGCCGTCCCACGCGCCGAGCTCGATCGTCTGGAACTGGCGGAAGCCGAGCGGCGGTTTCGCAGAAGACAGCGACACGGGCACCAGCCGTCCGGAATCGCGGCCTTCCGCCGCCTCGTCCTGGACCCATGCGGAATCGATCGAAGTCGGCGACCACAGGACGACCACCGCCTCCGCATCCTTCAGGGCCTTGTCGATCTCGGTCGCGAAGCGCGATCCGCCGTGCAGGTGCCGGTCCCACCAGACCTCATGCCCCGCATCGGAGAAGCAGCCCGCGAGCTGTTTCGCGGCCTCCACGTCGTCCCGAGCATAGCTGAGGAAAATTCGAGCCAAACACTCTCCCCCGAAACCAGCCTTACTCTGCGCCGAAGAGCGTTAAGCTGCAAGGCTGGGCGGCGGTAAACGGCGGAGTTAATGGAAAACTCGCTCCAAATCGCGCGCAGGGCGGTTGAACTGTATGTGTGTTATCACTATAATACACTCTGAAGGAGTGACGCCGATGTTCGAAAACCCAGTCGCAAAGCGCAGCGCCATCGGGGCCGCGATCGGCGCGGTCATCGCCATCCCGCTTCCGTTCGTCGGACCGATCCTCGGCGCCATCGTCGGCGGCGGGATCGGCTATTTCACCGCCGAACAGCGTCAGCGCAGATAATCGCCGAACTCGTCGATCAAGCGCCGGTAAAGGTCGCGCTTGAAGGGGACGATGAGGTCGGGGAGGTGCTTCGGCTCGACCCACCTCCATTCGCGGAATTCAGGGTCGGCGGTCGCGATGTCGATGTCGCTGTCCTGCCCCAGGAAGCGGCACAGGAACCAGTCCTGCTCCTGGCCGGCCCACTTGCCGCCCCACAGCCGCGGACGCCATTCCTCGGGCAGATCGTAGCGCAGGCGCTCGGGGCAGCAGGCGACGCGCTCCACCAGCTCCGGAGCGATGCCCGTCTCCTCTTCCAGTTCGCGGAGCGCCGTCGCCCACGGATCCTCGCCCTCGTCGATGCCTCCCTGCGGCATCTGCCATGCATCCTCGGGATTATCGATCCGCGCCCCGACCCACACCTTGCCCTCGCGGTTGAGCAGCATCACGCCGACCCCGCGGCGGTAGGGATGGTCGTTGGTTGGGCTCATTGCATCGCCTAACTGCGCTCGCTTCACGATTTACTCGATAACTGGCGCTGCAACTCGCGCATCGGAATGGCGAGAGTCTCCGCGTTCGTCAGGAATGTCGCGACCGCCGCCAGGTGCCAGCGAAGCTCGCCGGCCAGTTGCGGCTGTGCGCGCAATGCGGCGGCGGTCGCGGCCGCCTTGGCGGAGTCGAGCTTTAGCGCGCAGCTCGTGGGCAGGACGGGCAGATAGATGTCGAAATTGCTCTTCATGTTGCGGTCGCCGCAGGCCTGACGGATTTCGTCCTGCATTTCGATCGGAATGATGCGCCGCACCTGTTCGCGGTAGGGCGTCGCGACCGCATTGAATTCGACCGGGCCGTAATCGGAGGTCAGCACTACCTCCAGATTTCGACGGACATTCGGATCTTCGATATTGCGGAGCTGCTCTCCGCCGAAGGTCAGCGCCCAGCTATCCGGATTGATGCCGATTCCGTTGATCTGGCTCGCCTGATAGGCGGCAATAACGAAGTCGCTGTCGGTCATTCGGTCGCCATTCCAGCCGGCGGCCGCCTGGTCGGCGTAGCGACGTGTCGTGCGATAATAACTCTCGATGTTCGCGAAGAACTGGAGTTCCGCGCTAAGCTCCGGGACGAGCTGCACGAGCATGCGCTGCGTCGCCTGTTTATCCAGCCGCGCCTGGTTCCAGTTGGCGACCTGGGTGCCGATGAAGACGCCGCCGACGACGATCAGGAACTCGATGGCGATCGCCGTCCAGTTCTGGACGCGCAAGTTCTCGGTCAAGCGCCGCAGGATCATCGCAAAGTCCCCCGCCGGCCATAGTGGCGACTTCGCGGCAGCGTGGGAAGCCCGCGCTGCTCATGGCGGTGAAACGGTAGCGGAAGCGATTGCAGTCAGCGGTGCAAAGAGGAAAGGCGGGTGCGGACAATCCGCGCTTCCCCTTCGTACTGCATAAGACTGTTGAGGAAGCTCGCTACGCCGGCAAGGTGGACCCTGAGCTCCCGCGCGAGCTCGGGATGCGCCCGAAGATCCGCGGCGACTCGCTTCGCCGTCGCTGGATCGAGCTGCAGCGGGCAGCGGTGCGGAAGCATCAGCTGGGTGGTATCGCCAGGAATTAGCTGGTCTCCGCACGACCGTCGGATCGCTTGCTGGACCGAGTCCGGAATGACCATCCGCACGTCTTCGCGGTAGCGTGACGCCACCGCGGTGGAATTGAGATTCTCGACGTCGAAGGCCATCAGCCGCGCCAGCGGGATGCGCAGCCGGTCATCGTCGACGTTGCGCAGCTGGTCCGCACCGAACACCGCCGCCCAGCTTTGCGACTGGCCAAGGCCATGGATCTGACTCGCTTGATAGGCGGCGATTACGAACTCGTTATCGCTCACCTTCGGGTCGCCGTTCCATCCCGCGAACGCCGTCTCGGCGAAGCGACGGCTGGTGGCGTAATAATCACGGGTATTGGCGGCGAAGTCGATGATCTGGTCGATTTCCGGCTCAATGCGCATCAGCAGATGCTGCGTATCGGCTCGACTGATCCGCGCTTGGTTCCAGTTCGACGCCTGGATGCCGACGAAAACGCCGACCACGACGATCAGGAACTCGATGGCGATCGCGGTCCAGTTCTGGACGCGCAGATTGGCGGTCAGCCGGCGAAGGATCATCCTCATTCCCCCGCCGGCATAGTGCCTTGTCGTCCGGCCGATGAAAAGCAGCCCGCAAATCCCGGCAACGAAGACAGTAGCGCAACACTACGCACCCGCTTAGATTGTCGGCCATGGCCACCGCGACGCACGAGCTGACCGAAAAGGAAGCGACCGCCCATCCGCCCGCCGAAGCGGTCGTCGTCCGCTTTGCGGGGGATAGCGGCGACGGCATGCAGCTCACGGGCGGGCAGTTCACCTTGTCCACCGCGCTCGCCGGCAACGACCTTGCGACCTTCCCCGATTTTCCCGCGGAAATCCGGGCGCCGCAGGGGACGACCTTCGGGGTCTCGGCCTTCCAGATCAATTTCGGCTCGTGCGCGATCGACACCGCGGGCGATCAGCCCGACGTGCTCGTCGCGATGAACCCGGCCGCGCTCAAGACGAATGCGGACGCGGTGCGCGACGGCGGGCTGCTGATCGTCGACGAAGGCGAGTTCACCGCTCGCAACCTCGCCAAGGCCGGTTATGAGCAGAGCCCGCTCGAGGACGGCAGCCTGTCTCGGTGGCAGGTCGTCCATTTCAACATCTCGCAGCTGACCCTCGACGCCGTGAAGCCGTTCGGCCTGGGCAACAAGGAAGCGCTGCGCTGCAAGAACATGTGGACGCTCGGGCTGGCGCTCTGGATGTTCGACCGCGACCGTCAGCCGATCGTCGACTGGCTCAAGCAGAAGTTCGCCAAGGCGCCCGAGCTCGCTGAAGCCAACATCGCCGCGCTCAATGCCGGCCACGCTTATGGCGAGACGGTCGAGATGGGCGTGCCATTCAAGCAACATCATATCGCGGCCGCCCCCGCGGAGCCCGGCCTGTACCGGACGGTGACCGGCGCGGAAGCGCTGGCGCTGGGCCTGGTTGCCGGCTGCCAGCTGGCGCAGGTCAACATGTTCTTCGGCTCCTACCCGATCACGCCGGCGAGCCCGCTGCTCCATCACCTGGCGCGGCTCAAGGAGTTCGGGATTACGACCTTCCA
>Ga0207706_10001595_pt1 | contig 22525 bp, 20 predicted proteins | sample KBSC53metaG_FD_184318 | JGI IMG/M metagenome (GOLD analysis project Ga0207706, IMG submission 184318) | Corn rhizosphere microbial communities from Kellogg Biological Station, Michigan, USA - KBS C5-3 metaG (SPAdes) (version 2) | ecosystem: Host-associated > Plants > Roots > Rhizosphere > Soil ... | reverse complement strand
GAGTGGAGATGGCACGGTTATGGCCATGCGGCATTTGCATGCCCCGGTGCATGGCATCCAGTTTCACCCCGAAAGCGTCGCTTCCGAACAAGGGCGTCCCCTTCTGGCAGCCTTTCTCGCCACGTGCCGCCTTCCCGCTTGACGGCAGTCCTTTTGTTGCCTACACGTTCTCTGTTCGTTCCAAATGGAGGGGCTGATGCTCACTGCCAAGCAGCATGAGTTGCTGAACTTCATTCACCAGCGCCTGTCCGCGACGGGCGTTTCGCCCAGTTTCGACGAAATGCGCGAGGCGTTGGACCTCAAATCCAAGTCCGGCGTGCACCGGCTGATTTCGGCGCTCGAGGAACGCCAGTTCATCCGCCGCCTGCCAAACCGGGCGAGGGCGCTGGAGGTCGTGAAGATGCCGGAGGTTTCGGCTCCCGCCCACACTCAAACGCGGCCGGTTGTTCCAGCCGCGGCCAACGACACGATCGAAATTCCGCTCCATGGCCGCATTGCCGCCGGCACGCCGATCGAGGCGTTGCAGGGCACGGAAGGCTTCGCGGTCCCAGCGGCACTGCTTGGGCCGGGCGAGCATTATGCGCTCGAGGTGTCCGGGGACTCGATGGTCGAGGAAGGCATTCTCGATGGCGACTACGCGCTGATCCGCAAGGTCGACACGGCGCGGGACGGCGAGATTGTCGTGGCGCTGATCGACAATGAGGAGGCGACGCTCAAGACCTATCGCCGCGAAGGCCAGATGATCCGCCTGGATCCGGCCAACCGCGCCTATGAGCCGCAGCGTTACGACGAAGGCCGGGTGACCATCCAGGGCCGCTTGTCCGGCCTGATCCGCCGTTATTGAGCCGGCGATGGCGCGCATTGATTATGTCGAATTGCCCAGCGTGACGGCGCATGAGCTGACGCGCGGTTTCTATGCCAAGGCGTTCGGCTGGGACTTCACGGACTATGGTCCCGACTATGCCGCGACGACCAGCGGCGATGTCGACCTTGGCCTCAACGGCCAGCCGAGCGAGGCGCTGGCTGCACCCCTGCCCGTGATCCGCGTGGATGATCTTGAAGCGGCATTCGACGCGGTGATGAAGGCCGGCGGGATCATCGCCAAGCCGATCTTCTCCTTCCCTGGCGGCCGTCGTTTCCATTTCATCGATCCTTCGGGGAGCGAATTGGCGGTTTGGCAATCGGCCTAGCAAGCGAGGACCCATGACGGTTGCACTGCGGGTTGGGTTGGTTGTGGCGTCCCTGACTGGCCTGATTGCCATGGCGGGATCGGCAACAGCCTTGCAGGGATCAACCGTAATCCCTTCGGTGACACTACGCGACGGCCAGCACGACTTTGACTGGGAAATTGGAAACTGGGCGACCCATGTTCGCGTGCGGCGCAACCCCTTGTCAGGCTCAGCGCCGGACTGGGCGGAATTTCGCGGGACCAGCCTGGTGAAGCCGATCCTCGGCGGGCGCGCCAACAGCGTCGAATTGTCCGTTAAGAACGACAAAAGCGCGATCGAGGGCGTGTCGCTACGGCTCTATAATCCGCAGGCGCGGCAATGGAGCCTCAACTATGCGACCGTGCGCGGCGGCGTCCTGACGGCGCCGGTCTACGGTTCGTTTGACGGCAATGGCCGCGGCCAATTCCATGGCCAGGACATGCTCGATGGACGAGCCATCATGGTCCGCTTCGTGATTTCCCAGGTGTCCCCCAATGAGGCGAGTTTCGAGCAATATTATTCCGCTGATGGTGGAGCCAGCTGGGAGGTAAATTGGGTGGCGGTCGACACCCGCCTGCCCAACTAACGCAGAGCGCTTATTCCGCCGTCGTCGGGTCGATGATCGTCTTGACCTCGGAAATCCTGTTTGCCGGGAAACCCGCCTGCTGCGCGTGCTCGCGGATCAATTCCTCGCTCGGTGCACGGTAGATGCAGTAGATTTTGTCATCGGTGACATAGGAATGGACCCACTGGATCTCCGGCCCGAGATCGCGCAGCACCTTGCAGCTGGTCTGCGATGCGCCTTTCAACTCGCCGTCACTGAGCCCACCGACCCCGGGCATGTCACGTTCGATCACATATTGCGGCATATCCCGCCTCCGTCGCCGACGAGCCTGCTTATCAGATCAATTACCGCCGGTCAGCCGCCCAGGGATGTTGGCCAATCCGCTCCGCTACGCTCGCCACCCGCGGATGATTGCCAAGGTAGATGGCCACGCCACCGACAGGTGCCAGCGCCGGCCGGTCGAGCTTGAGCCAGCGCGGACTACAGGCTCTTGGCAATGCCCGGTCGGCGACAACGATATCGGCATCGGCACAAGCCGTCGTCAGATCCTGCCAATCGATCCGGTTGCGGCTGCGTATTGCAAGCAGGCGCCATGACCTGTCACCATCGGCAATGTCGGCGATGCAGGCATCTCGGCTGCAGCGAGCGAACTTCTGTTCCTCCAGCGGAAGCGGATCGCCGTCAAACGCAGAGGCCTCGCTCATCAGATCACGAACAAAATCACCGCTTCGGCTCCGTAGCAGCAACGGCACCCCATCCGGGCGAACAAGAGCGAGATGCTGGCCATCCCCGGTGACCAGCAGATCCGGAGTCGGCGCCGTCGCCGCGCCAATCGCGCCAGCCAGGAACGGCACGATCCCCAATCGCCGCACACGCCCAGTCCACAGGCACAACCAAAGTCCTCCGAATATCATCAGGGCAAATGACCAGCGCGGAATGGTCGGCAGCATCGCCACGGCGCCTTCGGCATCGCCGACCCGATGAGCAAGGGCCAACATTGCGTCGATCGACCAGCCGGTCATGGCCCACAACGGCGCGCCGGCCCCGACCGAGTCGAAGGCAAGTGCCGCCGCCTCGAGCGGCATGATGACGAAAGTGGTGAGCGGGATGGCGATCAGGTTGGCGGCCACCCCGTAAAGGCCGGCGCGGTGAAAATGGTAGAGCGCGAATGGCATCAGGGCGATCTCGACAACGAAGCCGGTCAGCATGAGTCCGCCGATGGCGCGCAGCAGCCGCGACGGCCATGACTCTTCGCGCGGCGCGAGCCAGTGGCGCACCGGCGGCCACTGGTGGAGCGCGATGATCGAGGTCACCGCGGCGAAGCTCATCTGAAAGCTGGGGCCGGCGAGCGATTCCGGGCGAAACAGTAGCACCACCAATGCGCCGACCGCGACGAGCCGGAGACTGATCGGATCGCGCCCCAGCGCCAGTCCGCCGAGGACCAGCAGCGCGGCGACGCAGCTCCTCACCATCGGCACCTGGCTGCCGGTCAGCAGCGTGTAGCCGATGCCGGCCAACGCCCCCACGCCGGCCGCAACCATCACCAGGTTGAAGCGCAAGGCGAGCCATTCGCTGACCGCCAGCAGGCGCAGGGTCAGCAGCATCGCCAGGCCAACCGCGGCGGTGATGTGCAACCCGCCGACCGACAGCAGATGGGCAAGGCCGCTGCGCCGCATCGCGTCGGCATCCTCCTCCGAAATGGCGTTCTGGTCGCCGGTTGCGAAAGCGGTCGCGACGGTTCCGGCTGAGCCGGGAAGGCGTGCCCGAATGTGCCGGTCGAGGCGGACCCTTAGCCCGTCAATTCCGGCTGGCTTGAGCGGATGGATCGCTTCGACCGGCCCTATTGCCCGCCCGGTGGCGCCGATCCCCTTGAACCAGAAGTCGCGCGCGAAGTCATGACCGCCGGGAAGCGGCATCGGCGGCGGCGGCATGAGCCGCGCACGAATCCTGATCTCAGCGCCCGGCGCCAGCCCCGCGGGCGTCTCCTTTTCCGGCACCGCCACTCTGACCCGTGGCACAAGGCCCTCGTCCAACGGCGCCAAGGTGAGTCTCATATCGCCCTTGGCAGCCAGCGTTTCGACCGTTTCGACCCGCGCGCGGAAGGTCGCCACCACGGGCTTTTCAAGCGCCGCCGCCGCAACCAACTCGCTTCTCGACCAGACCAGGCCGCAACCCGCAGCCATTGCCAGGCTGCCGAGCAGCAAGACGCGGCCGATCCTTCCGCGTCCGAGCGTCAACGCCAGGCCAGCCAGCCCAAGCTGCACCGCGATGAACGCTTCCCACTGCCTTGGTCCCGGCATCCACAGCCAGGCAGCGATGCCGGCGCCAAAGGCGGCAACGAACCACAACGGCAGCTGCGCGCGCTCGCTTTCCAGAAAGCCTTCAACTTTCAGGAAAACTGCGGAAATTGGCTTGGGCAAAAAGCGTCGATGCGCCGGTTCCAGCGGCGCGTCCTCTGTGATAGGGGCGCTCGTCCAGTCCATCGGCACCATCAGACAAGAGGAAAGATCGGTTGAGCGCAAGCGGCAAAATTGAAGGCGTCGTGACCCGCTTTGCGCCCTCGCCTACCGGTTATCTTCACATCGGCGGCGCCCGCACCGCGCTGTTCAACTGGCTGTTCGCCCGCCATCATGGCGGCAAATACCTGCTGCGCATCGAGGATACGGACAAGGTCCGCTCGACCAAGGAAGCGATCGACGCGATCCTTGACGGCCTCGATTGGCTGGGCATCAGCGGAGACGGTGAGCCCTATTTCCAGTCCCAGTTCGAAAAGCGTCACGCCGAGGTTGCCCATCAACTGCTCGACAATGGGGCCGCCTATCGCTGCTACATGACGCAGGACGAACTGGCGGCGGCCCGCGAGACGGCCCAGGCCGAGCGCAAGCCATTCCGCATCAACAGCCCCTGGCGCGACCGGACCGACTGGCCGGAAGACCAACCCTATGTCATCCGGATCAAGGCGCCGCAGGATGGCGAAACGGTGATCGACGACCTGGTCCAGGGCCGAGTCACCGTCGCAAACCAGGAAATCGACGATTTCATCCTGCTCCGTTCCGACGGTACGCCGACCTATATGCTGGCGGTCGTGGTCGATGATTTCGACATGGGCGTGTCCCATGTCATTCGCGGCGACGACCATCTCAACAATGCCTTCCGGCAACTGGCAATCATCAAGGCGATGGGATGGCCGGTACCGACCTACGCCCATGTGCCGCTGATCCACGGCTTTGACGGCGCCAAGCTGTCGAAACGACACGGCGCGCTTGGTGTCGATGCTTATCGCGACGAGCTCGGCATCCTGCCTGAGGCGCTGTTCAACTATCTGCTGCGCCTCGGCTGGGGGCATGGAGACGACGAAATCATCAGCCGCGACCAGGCGATCGAGTGGTTCGACGTCGATCATGTCGGAAAATCGCCGTCGCGCTTCGACCTCAAAAAACTCGAGAATCTCAACGGCCATTATCTCCGGGATGCCGATGACACGCGACTTGCGACACTGGCCTCGCGGAAACTTGGACTGAGCTATGAGGAACTTCAGCTGCTCGTTCGCGCTATGCCGGAGTTGAAGGCACGCGCCCATAACCTGAACGAGCTGGCCGAAGGGGCGGAATTCCTGTTCGCGCAACGCCCCCTTTCGCCCGATGAGAAAGCCGCGGCTCTTCTCACTGACGAAGCGCGCCACTATCTCGCACTTGCACACGCGGCGCTTGCTGCGGCGCCGCAATGGGAACACGATACGTTGGATGCTGCAGTGCGGGAGGTTGCGGAAAGCAACTCACTTAAGCTAGGCAAACTCGCCCAGCCGCTCCGTGCGGCGCTGACGGGCAAGGCGACTTCGCCGGGGATCTTCGACGTGCTTGTCCTACTGGGCAAAGACGAAAGCCTCGCCCGCATCGCCGATCAAATGCTGGAGCCGAACGAATGACCGCAAAGACTGTCAAACTCGCCACCGACGGCGGCGAATTCTCCTATCCGTTGCTGGAAGGCTCGGTCGGCCCGGACGTCATCGATATCCGCAAGCTTTACGGCGAAACGGACAAGTTCACCTACGACCCCGGCTTCACCTCGACCGCCAGTTGCCAGAGCGCCATCACCTATATCGACGGCGACCAGGGCATTTTGCTTCATCGCGGCTATCCGATCGACCAGCTGGCCGAGCAATCGAGCTTCATGGAGGTCGCCTATCTCCTGCTTCATGGCGACCTGCCGAAGAAGAAGGAGCTGGAAGAATTCAGCTATACGATCAGCCGCCACACCATGCTGCATGAGCAGTTGGCGACCTTCTACCGCGGCTTTCGCCGCGATGCGCACCCGATGGCCATCATGTGCGGCGTGGTCGGGGCGCTCAGCGCCTTCTATCACGACAGCACCGACATCACCGATCCGCAGCAGCGGCTGATCGCTTCGCACCGCCTGATCGCCAAGATGCCGACGATCGCAGCGATGGCTTTCAAATATTCGATCGGCCAGCCGTTCCTCTACCCCCAGAACGACCTCAGCTACACCGGCAACTTCCTCAGGATGACGTTCGGCGTTCCGGCCGAGACCTATGAGGTCAATCCGATCATCGAAAAGGCGATGGACCGGATCTTCATCCTCCACGCCGACCATGAGCAGAACGCCTCGACCTCGACTGTCCGCCTCGCCGGCTCGTCGGGGGCCAATCCGTTTGCCTGCATCGCCGCCGGTATCGCCTGCCTGTGGGGCCCGGCACATGGCGGCGCCAATGAGGCTGCGCTTAACATGCTGCGCGAAATCGGCGACGTGAAGCGGATCAAGGAATATGTCGCCCGCGCCAAGGACAAGAACGACCCGTTCCGGCTGATGGGCTTCGGCCACCGCGTCTACAAGAATTACGATCCGCGGGCGAAGGTCATGCAGCAGACCGCCGAGGCGGTGCTGAAGGAGCTGAAGCTCTCCGATCCGGTGCTCGACGTCGCCAGGGAGCTCGAGCATATCGCGCTCAACGACGATTATTTCGTCGAAAAGAAGCTCTACCCGAACGTCGATTTCTATTCGGGCATCATCCTCAATGCGATCGGCTTCCCGACCGAGATGTTTACCGCGCTGTTCGCACTCGCCCGCACCGTCGGCTGGGTCGCGCAGTGGAACGAGATGATCTCCGATCCCGAGCAGAAAATCGGCCGCCCGCGCCAACTCTACGTCGGGGCGACCCAGCGCGATTATATTCCGGCTTCGAAGCGCTAGACTGCCGGCAGCAGCAGCGTGAAGCGCGCCCCTTGCCCGGGGGCGCTTTGCACGACCACATCGCCATCCATTGAGCGAGCCAGGCGGCGGGAAATAGCCAGCCCCAGGCCAATTCCGTCAGGCGTATCGCCAATCCGCTCATATCTTTCGAAGATACGCTCCTGGTCCGCCTCTTCGATGCCCGGGCCTTCGTCCGCCACGGTAACGGCAATTTGGTCGCCGCGCCTTTCGGCGATTACGGCGATCGTGTGCCGCTCCGGAGAGTGGCGAACCGCATTGCCAAGCAGGTTGACCAGAATCTGCACTGCGCCCCGCCGCTCGCCGGCAGCCGTCAGCACCTGGTCACCGCCGACAAACTCGATCTGGAGTAACCGTTCTTCCGCCCTGGCCTGAACCAGTTGAATCGCCTCTGACGCGGCCTCGGCCAGGTCCACCCGTTCCGAAGCTGCCTTGGTGGCCTCCTGGTCGGTCATGGTGCGGATTACCGACAGCAAATGGCGCCCAGCCGCGGCGATATCGCCGGCATAGGCGGCATAATCGCTGCGCAATGGCCCCTCGCTTCGGTCGACGATCCGCTCGGCCGCGGCGATAATTCGATCCAGTGGCGACCGCAGGGCTTCGTCAAGGGCGGGATCGAACATGGTCGGAGCCCCTGCCGCAACTGCACCAGGGCGATCAACTTCGACCTCATAGCCTTCGAAACGGCCATCAGCCGAACGGAGGGCCGTGCCCTTGAGCGTGACCAGAGATCCATCCTCTTGCCCACGGATACGGGCGCCCTGACCGGCAAAATCCTCCCGCCCGGCCAAGGAAGTGAGCAGCGGCATGACACCGTCACCACTGTCGGCCAGCAGGAAATGGAGAGTCAGCGGACGGCCGATTGCCTCCGAAGCCTTGACGCCGAGTAATTCTGCCAGCTCATCGTCGATCCGACCGATCCGAAGTTCCGCATCGGTGGTGAAGCCAAGCGGCTGGACGGTCTCGTCAATTTCGCCTGCCAGCGGATCGCTGGCGACCAGCGTCAGCCGTGGCGGGGCGGCCGGCCTAGCCTTCCACCCATCAATCGTCAGGCTCACCCCCTCGGCATCGGGCTCGGCCCGCACCCAGAGGTCAAGGTCGCGATCGCTCGACGCTGCGATGACCGAGCGGGAGAGCGGCACGCCGAGCTTCATCGCAGAACGGGCAACCGCCGCGATCTGCGGAAGTGCCAAGGGGGCGCCGAGCGAAGAGCCTGCTTCTTCCTGGAGCCGCAGCAACGCTGGGTCGGCAGCGGTTAGCCGCCCCTCGCGGTCGACACGGCCGCTAACCGGGCCGAGATCGAAGGGTGCGCTAGCCATCGGTGCGCTCCAGTGCCGTTCGAGCGGCGCGATAATGCGGATCGAGCCGCATCCACCGGCGGCAGCGTTCGACGGTCGCATCGTCGATACTGTCGAAGCGGTCGATAATCCTTTCCGCGGAATGGGCGCCCGACATCGGCTCGAACGCCGCGAGCATTTGTGCGGCCGTCGTGCGATCGCAACCGGCAAGGCGAGCGAGCATCATTGCCTCTCCGCCGGTGAAGAAATTCCACGCATCGAGCTGGTCGATGCCGGCGCGCCGAGCCAACAGGCCAACCAGCAAGGCGGCGTCGCCATCCTCGGCAAGACGGCGAACCAAGCCATCGTCAGAGCGATTATGGGTGTCGAGTACCCGGGCGAGCGCAGCGACAATCGCCTCAATCCTCCGCCCCTCGTCGTGGCGAGCCAACAAGGCATGGGCCGATGCCGCAAGCGCCTCGTCCGGTTCCTCCGGCAATGCGCTGCGCAAATCGGCCGCCACCGCGTGGACAAGCGCCACCGCATCTTCCGCGGCAAGGTCATTGAACTCCAGGCTGATCCGGCCGAATCGGTCACGCCGCCGGCCGCGAGCCAACGCCACCTCCATCGCTGCCTCCGCAATCGGTGCGCTGTCGTCGCTGATCAGCGATGCGACTGTCGGGTGATTGCGGTCGGCGCGACCCGACAATTGCTGCTCGTCGGCCCGTCGCAACAACAGGGCAACAAGGCCCTCCCGTTCCATCAACCCGGAAGCGCGGAGGCGGCGGTAAAGCCCTTCGCGGCCCTTTTCGGCCTGCGCTCCCAGCAAGGCGGGAAGGCCGGCGATCAGTTCGTCGACAATATCCCCAACCAGCCCACGGAGCATGGCCGCAATCAGCGACCTCTCCTCGTCGGTCAGGCGAGATGCGTCATCGAGGAAGAAATCGGCCATGGCTACGCCGAGCCGGTCGTGTCCCACGCGAGGGCGCGCGGGATCGACCGGGCGGTCGGCTGCTGATGCAGCAAGCGGCCATTCCACGGGCATCATGCCAATCGTCATAAAACAGTTCGGGTTAACGCGCGGTCAATTATGGCGAGTTCGCCGGTTCCACCGAGTGCCGAAAATGCTGGATGATGAAAAAGCTGGTGGCGGCATAGGTAGCGAGCAGCGTCAGGTAGAGATTCCACCACCCCCCAACCGCCAAGGGCGCCGCCAGCCAGATCGCATTGCGACGCGTGAAATGCCATTGGCCGCCGGGGATTTCCTTCCCTGCCTTTTCGATGCGACCCGCCTCGGCGAAGCTCGTCGCGGCAAGCGCAGCCAGCATCGCACCCCATCCTGCCCCATGCCGCATCTCGAACCAGCCGAGCGCCAGCAGGGCCAGCCCCGCGGCGGGCCACAGTAGCCGGCGCGACAGCATGGACGGGCTGAGCGGGCGCAATCGCAACATCGCCAACCGCTGGGCGACCCGGTCGAACGGGGTCGACAGGAGCAGCAGGGCCAGCGCCGCCCAGTGCCATCCGCGGGTGAAGCAGAAAGCGGCCGCGAGAGTCATGGCCAGCGCAGCCTGGACCAGCCAGGCCGGCTTCACGCCCGTTTCCATCAGGCGCTCGGTGGCAATCTCCTCGACGACCGGCAGCAGGTAACGGCTAACGGCATCTTCGCGCGCGGTCCGCGAGGCCACCAGCAGCCGTCTTTCATAGCTCGCCATCGCCTCCGCGCCGCTGGCGAGGAAGGGGCCCCTGCCTTCGCCCGAATTTGACGGAATCAGTCGCGCCCCGGCCTGGATTGCTCGGCGCAGCAGGGTCGACTGAAGATCCCAGTCGCCAAGCATCGCCGCAGTGGCGCCCAGCATGTTGGCGTTAACCTTGGCCAGGCCAGCCCACCGATGTTGGGCATCGATCCGCTCGAACCCGCCATGGGCTTCGTCATCGGGTACGGTGATGACGGCGCCGTCGCCTTCCTCCAGCAACAATTCCAGGTCGCCCATGTCGGGCGCCATTCCATCCGCCAGCAGGATCAGCTGACTGCCTGCCTCGAACCGGCTGGCAGCTTCATTGCCGTCGCTGACCGGGACCACGGCAATTCCCTCGCCACGAAGCCGTTCGAACGCCTCGTTGAGCGCGGGCGGCACCCGTTCGACCAGCACGGTCAAAGGCGCAGTACCGGCGGCTGCCAAACAACGCGCCTGATATTCGATCAGCGTGCGCCCGGCGAGCGGCAGCAGGGCGCGCAAGCCCCCCTCGCCATCTTCCTGATAAGCACCGATCAAGGCGCCGAGCGCCATGGTTTACCCCGCGTTCCGGTAAGATCCCCCCAAGGATCGCGACCATATGACAGCGCGCGTCCCAATTTCCAGTGTCGACTGTGCCCATTTGTCGCTTTCGCCCGACAACAAAGGTGGTAAACTCTCCGATCATGAGCACCAACCCATTCCGCGCCCAAGGCAACCGCTACCCCGACGATCGTGAGGACCAGGTCCCGATTGTCGAAGACGAAGTGGTTGGTTCAGAATCGGGCTTCGGCCAAATGGATTGGGCTGAAATCCGCGATATCCAGGGAGCGGCCAGTGAAGGCGGCAGGCAGGTGCTTGGCTGGGCGTTGGCGATCCTCGCGCTGCTCTGGACCGGCTACACCGCCTGGTCTGCGGGGCGGGTATTAGCCGACCAGCCGCTGACGAGCCCGGCAATCGCACAATGGGTCGCAATCCTGGCCGGCCCGCTGGCGCTGATGGGGCTGGTGTGGCTGATGTTCGGCCGAACCCGGCGCAAGGAGGCGGAGAAATTCACTCGGTCGGTCATTGCGATGCGCAAGGAAGCCCGGTCGCTCCAGGACATTCTCGCGGCGCTGTCGCATCAAATCGGTGAGAATCACCGCACGCTCGGAGTTATGGCCGGCGACTTGATGGGGTTGGGCGACCAGGCCGCCACCCGTCTCGGTGCCATTACCGCCGACCTCAATCGAGGGTCGCAAACCCTGGCCGAACATGGCGCGGCGCTGGATCGAGCCGCGGAAGCGGCTCGAACGGACATCGGCGTATTGCTCACCGACCTTCCCCAGGCCGAAGAGAGTACCCGCCGCATGGCCGAAACGCTGCGCGAAGCAGGCCGTACCGCGATCGAGCAGGCCGGAGGGTTTGAAACCCAGGTCTCCAGCCTCGCCGTCCAGGCGCAGCAGGCCGATCAGATTGTCCGTGAAGCGTCGGAAAAGCTGCTGGCCAGCCTGGCAAGCATCGAGAGTGCTGGAACGGCCGCGACGCAGAGCGTATCCCAAGCGCGGAACGAGACCAGCTCCACCGTCGATGTGCTGCTGGGCCGGTCGGCCGAGGCTCTCGCCGAAATCCGCACCGGCATCGACGCCCAGGCCGCCGCCATTTCGGCGCTGGTTGCGCAGAGCCAGGCCAGCATCGGTCGGGCGGGTATCGACGCGTCCGAGTTGCTCGGCGAGCGGCTGGCCCATGCCAGTGGCGCTCTTGACGGCCTCACCTCGCGGATCGCGGAACAGGAACGTGCGTCGCAGCGACTGGTCGCCGACCTGGATTCCGGCCTTGCCGGACTTGACGAGCGGTTCCTCGACCTTGCCCGGTCGGGCGACGAGCGCGCCAACCATGTCCAAACGGCGCTGGGCCGGCTCCGGACCGAACTTGAAGGATTGTCGGCAGCGACCTCCGCTCACGACAATAGCCTCGATGGGCTGGCGGATCGCTCGCAGCGGCTTCGCGAGGGAATTGACCGGCTCGGCGAGGTTCTTGCCGGCGAAATGACCGCGACCCTTGGCGAAGCGGAGGCCGGGGCGGCCCGCATGCTCGCTTCGGCCGAGGCTGCCCGGCCGCAAGTCGAGCAGATGCGCGATGCCGCGGTTGAGGCCCAGACCCGGATCGAATCCGGCGCGTCGATCGTCGAACGTCAGCAGGAGCACCTTGCCACGCTGATGACCTCCGTCGACCTTGGCGTCCGGCAGGCCGAAGAGCGGCTGGCCGAGCTGGGCGCGGCAATCGCTGCCGCCAGCGACGAAGCCAATCGCCTGTCGGGCGAGACCGGTCCTGCTCTGGTGGAGGCCCTGGTGCGGGTCAAGGAGACCGCGGCCCTTGCCGCCGAGCGAGCGCGCGAAGCGATCGCCAAGGTCATTCCCGAAAGCGCGGGAATGCTCAGCGAACAAACCCGCGTTGCGCTGGAGAAAGCGGTTCGCGACAGTGTCGAAACCAAGCTTGCCGAGCTCGACCAGGTTGCCAGCCGCGCGGTTGAAACGGCGCGCGAGGCATCCGCCCGCCTGACTGCGCAGATGCTGTCGATCGGCCAAACCGCCGCCGCGCTCGAAGCGCATATCGAGCGTAACCGCGAAGCGCAGATGAAGGATAGCGGCGAGGAATTCGCCCGCCGCGTCTCGCTACTGATGGATTCGATGAACTCGGCGTCGATCGACGTTCAGAAAATCCTCAGCGATGAAGTCGATGACAAGGCCTGGAACCATTATCTGAAGGGCAATCGCGGTGTCTTCACCCGCCGCGCGGTGCGGCTGCTCGACGGGACGGAAGGTCGCGGCATCGCCGCCTATTATGAGTCCGACCTTGAGTTCCAGAACGCCGTCAACCACTACGTCAACGACTTCGAGGCGATGCTGCGGCGCGTGCTCGCCGAGCGCGACGGCGGAATGATCGCGGTGACGCTGGTGTCGAGCGACATGGGCAAACTCTATGCAGCGCTGGCGCAGGCGGTCGACAAGAGACGCTAGGCCTGCCGCTCAATTGTAAAAATCGAGTTCGTCGACGGTAATCCAGCCGAATTGGTAGTTTGCGACATAAAGCGCGGTCAGCAGGCAGGCGACCAATGCCGCCCGCAATAGGTGTCTCTGCAGGTTGAACTGATGGGGGGCGCTGTCCGCCTGCCCCGGGACGCGTTCAACCCCGGCCTCCTCGTGCGTCTTCACCCCGAACGGCAGGAGCAGGAAGGCAGAGAAGCAGAAGATCAGGAAATAGATTGCCAGCACCGAGGTCCACTTCATTGCGCGACCTCAAGCAGCATCACTTCGACCACGGGCTTCTTGCCGGTCCACAGCGTCGCGCAGCGGCGGACTGCCAGCCTTACCGCTTCGCGCACCTTTTCGACATCGCGCGCCGGATCATAAGCCCGTTCGGCAGCATCGGTCGCATCAGCCAGGAAGTCGTCGCGATCCTGCTCGATAGGCACCCCGAACGGCCGCACCAGCGGCTTGCCAGCCAATCGCCCATCTCCACCGACAGGCAAGGCCACGGTAATCAACCCGTTGATCGAGATTTTCCGGCGTTCATTGAGAGTGGCGCCGTCGGACGGGAGGATGACGTCGCCGTCCAGCACCAGTCGCCCGACCCGCTCCTCTCCGATCTTATCCGGTCCGTCGGGCGCCAGGCGGATGAGGTCGCCGTTGCGCTGGATGACCGCATTGGGAATGCCCTGCGACAGGCCGAACCGCGCCTGCTCGCGCATGTGGCGGATCTCGCCGTGAACAGGGACGAGGATTTGCGGCCGAATCCAGCGGTACATCGCCTCGAGCTCGGGCCGGCCGGGATGCCCCGATACATGGACATGCGCCTGGCGGTCGGTCACGATCAGCGCGCCCAGATCGCTGAGCGCATTCATGATCCGACCGATGGCGATCTCGTTGCCGGGGATCTGCTTCGACGAGAAAATGACGGTATCGCCCTCGGCCAGCTTCAGCTCATGCTGCCCAAAGGCAATCCTGCCCAAGGCCGCGCGCGGCTCGCCCTGGCCACCGGTGGCGATGATCAGCAATTCTTGCTTCGGCAGCATCATCGCTTCGTCGAAGCGGATCGGCTCGGGGAAGTCCTTGAGATAGCCAGTCGCCTTCGCGACCCTGAGGATTCGATCGAGACTGCGGCCCGCGACGCATACCTGCCGCCCCGTCTCCAGCGCTACACGGCCGATCGTCTCCAACCGCGCCGCGTTGGACGCGAAGGTCGTGACCAGCACGCGGCCCCGAGCCCCCAGCACCGCTTCATAGAGGCCAGCATGGACCCCGGCTTCGCTGCCCGACGCATTGTCCTGGAACACGTTGGTCGAATCACACACCAGCGCCAGCACGCCGGCCTCGCCGATATCGGTCAGCGTTTCGGCCGAACTGGGATGGCCGAGCACCGGAGTCTCATCGATCTTCCAGTCGCCGGTATGGAAAACATTGCCGAACGGCGTTTCGATCAGAAGCCCGTTCCCCTCGGGAATCGAATGGGCGAGGGGGACATAGGTCACCCGGAACGGGTCGAGGTCGATCGATCCGCCGCGCTCGATAATTCGCAGGCTGACCTGGCCGGTAAGCCCTTCCTCCTCCAGCTTGCCGGCAATCAGCCCCGCGGTGAACGGCGTCGCGTAGAGCGGCACCTTGAGGTCGGCGGCCATGTAGGGAAGAGCGCCGATATGGTCCTCATGTCCATGGGTGAGCACGATCCCAACCAGGTCGGCCATCCGCTCCTCGATGAATTCGAGTTCGGGAAGGATCAGGTCCACGCCGGGGTAGTCGCTATCGGCAAATGTCAGGCCGAGGTCGGCCATCAGCCATTTGCCGCGGCAACCGTATAGGTTGACGTTCATGCCGATCTCGCCCGACCCGCCGAGAGCGAGGAACAGCAGCTCTTCGCCGGGAGTCATCTTGATATCCGTGTCATTTGCCGGCCCGCGCAGCCAGCAGCGCCAGTCCCTGAATGGTAAGGTCGGGCTCGATCACATCAAAAACGTCCGTATGCTTGTCGAACAGAATGGCGAGGCCGCCAGTTGCGATGACCGTCACCGGCCGGCCTATTTCGGCCTTCATCCGAGCGACCAGGCCCTCGAGCATCGCTACATACCCCCAGTAAACGCCGATCAGCATCTGCGTTTCCGTGGTCCGTCCGATGACGCTTTCGTCCTGTGGCGCGGCGATGGCGATGCGCGGCAGTTTCGCAGCGGCGCCGACCAAGGCGTCGAGGCTGAGGTTGATACCCGGCGCAATGATGCCGCCCTTGTAGGCGCCGGAGAAATCGACCGCGTCGAAAGTCGTCGCGGTGCCGAAATCGATGACGATCAGGTCGCCCTTGTGTTTGGCGTGTGCAGCAATGGAGTTGAGTACCCGGTCGGCACCCACGCTTTGCGGCTCGTCCACGTCCAGCGCAATCGGCCACTCGGCCTTGCCTTGCCCGGCAACCATCGGGTCGACACCGAAATACTTCTTCGACAGCACTTCCAGATTGTGGAGGGCGCGGGGCACGACGGTGCCGATAATCACCTGGTTGACGTCGCCGCGGCCATAGCCCTCCAGTTCAAGAAGCTGATGCAGCCACACCGCATACTCGTCTGCGGTTCGCCGAGGGTCGGTGGCGATCCTCCAGCGCGTCCTGATCTCGCCATCCTCGACGAGGGCGCAGACGATATTCGTGTTTCCGGCATCGATCGCAAGCAGCATGGCGGCGTGACTAGCCTCAACAGCAGCCAATTGTCACGCCAGCGTGACATCCCCGGCGCGGATGATCTCGATCATCCCGTCCCGCTTCAGCCGCATGGCGCCGTCGGGTTCGATCCCGTCAAAGGTCCCCGCGACCTGCTCGCCCGGGCTGCCATGCACCTCCAGCGCCGTCCCAATCGGATGCGCTCTGGCCATCCACGCCTGGGCGAATTGGGCGGGTTCCGACGAGCGCCAGGCCGCGAGCAGCTCCATAAATTTGCCGGCGAGCACCGTCGCAAAGGCCTGAGGGCTGATTTCCGCCGCCGATTGCAGCCCGGCGGTCTTGCGGCCCGCGATCTCCGGAGCCTCTGCCAGATTGACTCCAAATCCGGCGACGATCCGGTCACCCGTCCGTTCGAGCAGGATACCCGCCAGCTTGGCATCGCCGAGCATCAGGTCATTGGGCCATTTGAGCGAGGTCGGCACATCGGGTGCAACGACGTCAATTGCCTCGATCAGGGCCAATCCCGCCGCCAGCGCCAGCGAGGGTGCCGGCGGATCGCTTGGCCGGAGCTGGACCAGCGTCGAACCGGTGAAATTGCCGTCAAGGGAATGCCAGGACCGGCCCTGCCGGCCCTTGCCGCCCTCCTGCTTCAGCGCGACGAGCCAATCGCCTTCGACCGCCAACTCATCGGACAGCAACGCGCTGTTGGTCGAGCCGAGCCGGTCGACGATGCGAATACGGCTCAGAACAGGCTTCCAGCGGCCCGATTGGTCACGTCGCCGAGCGGGCCGATCAGCAGGTAACCAAGCGGCGACACGAGGATGGCCGCGATCGCAATCAGCGCGCCTTCAACCATCCCCTGCCCCTTGCCATAGGGTTGCGCTGGCGCGTCGAAATACATCACCTTGACGATGCGGAGGTAATAGTAGGCGCCGATCACCGTGCCGAGGATGCCGAACACCGCTAGCGAGAAGAAGCCCTCGGCAACCGCGGCCTGGAACACCAGCAGCTTGGGCCAGAAGCCGAATAGCGGCGGGAGCCCCGCCAGGCTCAACATGAATGTCGCCAGGGCAGCGGCAAGACCCGGGCGGGTTTGCGCCAGGCCGGATAGCGTGTCGATCGCCTCGACCGGTTCGCCATTCGCATCGCGCATCCGTTGCACGCAGAGGAAAGCGCCAAGCGTCATCACGACATAGACGGCCATGTAGAACAGCACCGCGCTCGCACCCGCCGGACCGCCGGCGACCAGGCCAATCAGCGCAAAGCCGACATTGTTGATCGAGGAATAGGCCAGCAGCCGCTTGATGTTGGTCTGCCCATAGGCGGCAACCGCACCGAGGAAGATCGAGGCCAGCGCGGCAAAGATCATGATTTGCCGCCACGCATCGATCGCCGGGGCGAGGGAGTCGAGACAGACGCGGACGCCGAGCAGTACAGCCGCTACCTTCGGAGCCGAGGCGAACAGTGCCGTGACCGGGGTCGGCGCACCTTCGTAGACGTCAGGCGTCCACATGTGGAACGGCACGGCGCTGATCTTGAAGGCGAGGCCGGCGAGCAGGAACACCAGGCCGAATAAAAGGCCGATCGACTGGGTGCCCTCGCGGGCGAATGCCGCGGCGACGCCTTCGAACTGGATTGTGCCGGTGAAGCCGTAAAGCAGCGAAATGCCGTAGAGCATGATGCCCGAGGCGAGCGCACCGAGGACGAAATACTTCAGCCCCGCTTCGGCCGAGCGCTCGTCGGTGCGGCGGTAGGACGCCAGTACATAGGCAGCGAGGCTGTTGAGCTCGACACCGACATACAGCGTCACCAGGCTTGTCGCCGACACCATCACCGACATGCCGACCGCGGCCATGAGGATCAGCACCGGATATTCCGCGCCATGTTCGAAATCGCGCTCGAACCAATTGTGCGCCATGACGATGGCAACGGCCGCGCTGAGATAGATGATCAGCTTGCCAAAGGCGCCGAAGCCGTCGGCGACGAGCTGGCCGCCGAACAGCATGCCGGCGCTCGATGATTCGCCAGCCAGCGCGAGCGAGGCGCCCAGCAGCAGGGCGATCGACGCCCAGCTGCACAGCGCGCTTCCCTTTCGGCCAAGGAAGGCCGCGACCATCATCAGCGCGATCGAGCCGATCGTCAGGATGAGTTCGGGAAGGATGGGAGCGAGGTTCATCAATGCGCTTCCGCGTGAGCTGGAGTGGCGGCAGGCTTGCCGGCGGTGAAATGCGCGTCACCTGGCGGCGCGGCGCGCTCGACCCGCTCGAGCAGGCGGCCAACGTCGGCGCGAATCGGCCGCAGGAAGCTTTCGGGATAGATGCCCATCCAGAAGACGCCCGCGGCGATCGGTCCGAGCAGCCAGACCTCGCGCAGGTCGAGGTCCGGCATGGCCGCCGCGTCGGCATGGACCAGCCGGCCATAACAGATGCGCCAGTAGAGATAGAGCATGTAGGCGGCGCCGAGGATGATGCCGGTCGTCGCGACGATACCGGCCCAGCTGGACACGGCGTAGGTCCCGACCAGGCTGAGGAACTCGCCGACGAACCCGCTGGTACCTGGCAGCCCGACGCTGGCCATGGTGAAGACCATGAACAGCAGCGCATATTTGGGCATATTGTCGCTAAGTCCGCCGTAGCGCGCGATTTCACGGGTATGCAGCCGGTCGTAGATGACGCCGACGCACAGGAACAGCGCGCCCGAAACCAGGCCGTGGCTCAGCATCACCAGCATCGCGCCCTCGATGCCCTGCCGGTTGAAGGTGAACAGGCCGAAGGTGACGAACGCCATGTGCGCAACCGACGAATAAGCGATCAGCTTCTTCATATCGGTCTGGGCCAGCGCGATCAGCGACGTGACTACGACGGCGATCCCGCTCAGGGCATAGACGAAGGGGATGAACGCGTTCGACGCTTCGGGGAACATGGGCAGCGAAAAGCGGATGAAGCCGTAACCGCCCATTTTCAACAGCACGCCGGCCAGGATCACCGAACCCGCGGTGGGCGCCTGGACGTGCGCGTCGGGCAGCCAGGTATGGACCGGCCACATCGGCATCTTCACCGCAAACGAGGCGAAGAAGGCGAGCCACAGCCACCATTGCAAGCTGGGATCGAAATCATGAGCCATCAAAACGGGGATGGAAGTCGTGCCGGCCTTGAGGATCATCACCAGCATGGCGATCAGCATCAGGACCGATCCGGCCAGCGTGTAGAGGAAGAATTTGTAGCTGGCCTTGATCTTCTCGGCACCGCCCCAGATGCCGATGATCAGGTACATCGGGATCAGGCCGCCCTCGAAGAATATGTAGAACAGCAGCAGATCCTGCGCGGTGAACACGCCGATCATGAGCGCCTGCATGATCAGGAACGATGCCATATACTCCGGCACGCGCTTGTCGATCGCGCGCCAGCTGGCGCCGATGCAGATCGGCATCAGGAACAGGGTCAGCTCGATCAGGACCAGCGCGATGCCGTCGATGCCCATCGCCCAGGCGACGCCGCTGCCGATCTTATAATGTTCGACGAACTGCCATTGCGGCCCATCGGGGTCGAAGGCAGTCCACAGCCAGACGCCAAGGCCAAGGCTGACCAGCGTCGTGATCAGCGCGTTCCAGCGAGCGCCATTGGCCGACTGGAACAGGGCGAGGATGCCGGCCACGAGCGGCAACATCACCAAGATGGAGAGGATCGGCACCGAGGTCATTGAATCCACCAGAAAACCCAGGTCGCGGCGCCGATCAGGCCGAGCAACATGACGAGGGCATAGCTATAGACATATCCCGACTGCAGCCGCGCAGTGATGCGATTGCCGACGCCGACCGCATAGGCCGCGCCATGAGGGCCGAAGCGATCGATGATCTGCTCGTCGCCGCGCTTCCAGAAGAAGCGTCCGAGAACCATCGCCGGGCGGACGAAAATGACGTCGTAGAGCTCGTCGAAATACCATTTGTGCATCAGGAAACGATGCAGGTGCGGGAACATGGCGACGAACGCCGCCGGCGCATCCGGCTTCACGATATAGTTGCGGTAGGCGATGCCGAGGCCAATCAGCATCACGGCAAACGGCGACCATTTCACCCATGCCGGGACTTCGTGCATCGCGTGCGCCAGATGCTCGCTGAAGGCGACGCTGCCGCGCCAGAATTCCGGCCCGCCCTCGGGCTGGATGAAGCTATGGTTGAACAGGAAGCCGGCGAACACCGCCCCCAATGACAACAGGATCAGCGGGACCAGGATGACCCACGGGCTTTCATGCGGATGATAACCTGCGGTACCCTCAACCGTCGCCGCGCCATGGTCCTGGGCGCTGTCGTGATCGGAAGCGATCTCGCCCGCATCTTCATGGACGTGATGAACGGCGTGCTGGATATGCTCGCTGCCTGCCCAGCGCGGCTTGCCATAGAAGGTCAGGAAAATGAGCCGCCAGCTGTAGAAGCTGGTCAGCAGCGCGGCGAACACGCCGAGCCAATAGGCGACCGTCCCGTGCACGGTGCCGCTGGCGAAAGCGCTCTCGATGATCGCGTCCTTCGAATGATATCCGGCGAAGCCGACGCCGAACAGGCCGACCCCGGTGATCGCCAGAGTTCCGGCGATCATGGTCCAGAAGGTGATCGGGATCTCTTTCCGCAGCGCGCCATAGTAACGCATGTCCTGCTCATGGTGCATGGCATGAATCACGCTGCCCGCGCCGAGGAACAGCAGCGCCTTGAAGAAGGCGTGAGTGAAGAGGTGGAACATCGCCGCGCCATAGGCTCCGACGCCTGCGGCGAAGAACATGTAGCCGAGCTGTGAACAGGTCGAATAGGCGATCACCCGCTTGATGTCGTTCTGCACCGTGCCGACGGTTGCGGCGAAGATGGCGGTGGCAGCGCCGACATAGGTGACCACGGTCATCGCCGTGCCGCTGGTCTCGAACATCGGCGACAGGCGGCAGACCATGAACACGCCGGCGGTGACCATGGTCGCGGCGTGGATCAGGGCGCTGACCGGGGTCGGGCCCTCCATCGCGTCCGGAAGCCAGGTGTGGAGGCCGAGCTGAGCCGACTTGCCGCAGGCGCCGACGAACAGCAGCAGGCAGAGCAGCGTCATCGTGTCGACCCGCAGGCCGGCAAAGCCGATGGACGATCCGGCCATGCCCGGGCTCGCGGCGAGGATCGCGGGAATCGATACCGTGCCGAACACCAGGAAGGTACCGAAGATACCAAGGCTGAAGCCGAAGTCGCCGACGCGGTTGACGACGAACGCCTTCAGCGCCGCGGCGTTGGCGGAGGGCTTGTGGTACCAGAAGCCGATGAGGAGGTAGGAAGCGAGGCCGACCCCTTCCCAGCCGAAGAACATCTGCACCAGGCTGTCGGCGGTGACCAGCATCAGCATGGCGAAGCTGAACAGCGACAGATAGGCGAAGAACCGAGGCTGGCTCGGATCCTCCTCCATGTAGCCCCAGCTGTAGAGGTGAACGAGGCTCGACACAGTCGTCACCACCACCAGCATCACCGCGGTCAGCGTGTCGACGCGCAGCGCCCAGTCGACATCGAGCGCACCCGACTTGATGAACTCCAGCACCGGCACGACGGTCGGCTCGGCCGAGCCGGCGACGTAGGACAGGAAGATCGGCCAGCTAAGTAGTGCGCCGACGAACAGCGAGCCGGTGGTAACCACCTTGGATGCGGTCTTGCCGATGACTCGGCCGCCCAGCCCGGCGACGATCGCGGCGAGCAGCGGCAGGAAAACGATGAAGATTATTGGGTGCATCAGCCGCGCATCCGGTTGACGTCGTCGACCGCGATCGAGCCGCGGCGACGGAAGAAGATGACGAGGATGGCGAGGCCGATCGCGGCCTCGGCGGCGGCAACGGTCAGCACGAACATGGCGAACACCTGCCCGACCAGGTCGCCGAGGAAGGCGCTGAATGCGACCAGGTTGATGTTGACCGCCAGAAGGATCAGCTCGATCGCCATCAGCATCAGGATGATATTGCGGCGATTGAGGAAGATACCGAGCACGCCCAGCGTGAACAGGATCGCCGCGACGGCGAGGTAGTGGGTCAGGCCAATCACAGCTTCACCCCTTCGCCCACCGCGGGCTGCTCGAGCTTGATCGCTTCGTCGGGGCGGCGGTCGACCTGCCTCCACACCTTCTGGCCGCGGACGTCGCCGCGGCTGCGGTGAGTGAGCACGATAGCGCCGATCATCGCCACCAAGAGGATCAGGCCGGCGATTTCGAACGGGAACAGGAAGCGGGTGTAGAGCAGCTCGCCAATCGCTTCGATATTGGGCTGGGTCACCTCCGCCGGCTGGACATTTCCAGTGACCGGGCCAGCCTTCCATGCCGACACCGCGACGATGATTTCAGCAAGAAGAACAAGCGCCACCAGAAGCCCGAACGGCAGATTCCTGGTGAAGCCGGATCGAAGCTGCGCGAAATCGATATTGAGCATCATGACGATGAACAGGAACAGCACCGCCACCGCGCCGACGTAGACGATCACCAGCAGCATCGCGATGAACTCTGCGCCCAGGATCAGCATAAGGCCGGCGGCATTGAAGAAGGCCATGATCAGCCACAGCACGCTGTGAACCGGGTTGCGCGCGAAAATCACGGCCACCGCCGAAGCGATGGTCAGCGTCGCGAACAGGTAGAAGGCGAAAATTGCTATCATGAGGTTGCGCGCCGCCTACCGATAGGCCGCATCGGCGGCAAGGTTGGCTGCAATCGCCTGTTCCCAGCGGTCGCCATTCTCGAGCAGCTTGGCCTTGTCGTAGAGCAATTCCTCACGCGTTTCGGTGGCGAACTCGAGGTTTGGTCCCTCGACGATCGCGTCGACCGGGCAGGCCTCGGCGCA
>Ga0207706_10001593_pt1 | contig 22538 bp, 19 predicted proteins | sample KBSC53metaG_FD_184318 | JGI IMG/M metagenome (GOLD analysis project Ga0207706, IMG submission 184318) | Corn rhizosphere microbial communities from Kellogg Biological Station, Michigan, USA - KBS C5-3 metaG (SPAdes) (version 2) | ecosystem: Host-associated > Plants > Roots > Rhizosphere > Soil ... | reverse complement strand
GTGGCGAACCAGGTCAGCTTCCCGAAGTACAATTGTTCCTTGAAAGTGGCCGGGAAGCTGCCGTTGTAAGTGTTCCGAGCGGTAGTGGCATATGCCTGCGCAGCCGCTGAAAGGCCGGGGAATGTGCCGTTGTAGACGTTGACGTCATGAGATCCGAAGACTTTGTCCGTGGCTTCGTAGTCAGCGAAGAAAGTCAGCTTGCCCGGGATGATCGGGCCGCCGATATTGCCGCCATAGTATTTCGTGTGGAAGTCCGGCTTCTTCCGAGCTCCCGTCGGATTGTTCCGATGCCCCGGCCGATCGTCGTAATTCTCGCTGATGAACGACCCCGGCTGCCATTCGCCGAAGATCTCGCCGTGGAAGTGGTTGCCACCGGTCTTGGTGATCGATGAAATCACGGCCGAGCCGGCTTGCTCATACTCGGCCTTGAAGTTCTGGGTTTCGACATTGAACTGGTCGACCGCTGAAGCCGGGAACGGGTTACCGGAGGAGTAATTCTGCCCAAGCGTACCGCCGTGGTTCACCAGGTTCTTGATGCTGATGCCGTCGATGAACGTATTGGTGAAGTCCGAACCGATCGCGCCGGCCTGAACCTGGCGAGCGTTTCCGCCCAGCGTCGGCGGGGACACGGTGATACCCGGCGCAAGCGCCGCGAAGTTGAGGAAGTTGCGGTCGCCGTTCGGCAGGTTTTCGATCTGGAATCGCGAAACGCTCGTCGACACTGACGGCGTCTTCACGTCCTTCGTGCGCGCACCGACCACGACGATCGAACCGGTAGTGGCTGCGGCGGGACCGGCGAGGTCGACGGTCACCGCCTGACCCAGCGGCACGACCACGGTTTGCGCAGCGGACCCCGATTGCACGCGGTAAGTGCTCGGCGGCAAACCGACGATTTGATAATTGCCGCTCGCGTCAGCTTTCACGCTGTCGCTGTGGCCGGTGTTCACATCGGTAGCAGTGACGGTCGACCCGGCCGCTGCATGCCCCTGAAGAGTTGAAGTCGTTTGCGCATTCGCGGGGGTCGCAAATGCCAACGAGCCGGCGATTGCGAGAACGGAAATGCCAGACGCGAGCTGGCGCTTGCTGAAAGTCGTGCTCACACGTGTCCCCTCTTCCAAGCCCGGTGATGTAACCGGTTACACATACAGGTCGGCCATTTGGCTCGTAGGAGCAAATGAAACGCCTTCGTGACGCTCAAGTCAATTGCGTGAGCCAGCCGGACTCTACGGGTTTCGGTACGCTGTGGCTTTCCGGTCACGAAACGGTGACCGGCCAGGCTAGCTGACGGTCTCCCCACGCTCGTAGCGGAGCGTGAACGTCGCCCTCGGCGCGGGCTCCGGTCGCTGCTGTTCAACAGCCTCGCTGCTCGTCGGAAGTCGCCTTACGAAGTCGCCATGATCGGGAAGCCTGGCTGCGACATCCTCGATCACTTCCGCAAGGTCGCCAAGGAATCCGGCGAGGTCGTCGTCAGGGACGAACTCCGTCACCGGATCCGCCTTCATTTCGAACCCCTGCCCCAGTAGCACCTGGACCCAGCTCTCCTCGGCGAAAAGCTCCTGGGCGTTATGCTTGAAGAAGCGCCCGGACGACCGGAACAATTCGAACCGTTCATTGAGGCTGTCGGGCACGTCCATCGTCCGAACATGATCCCAGAATGGATCCCCAGAGCGACGCGTCACTTTGTAGTGAGCGATGATGAAGTCGCGCACGTCCTCATATTCCACGCGCGCCTGGCGATTATATTCGTCGATGTCCGGCTCCGAGAAACCCGTCGACGGAAACATCGCCAATAGCCGGTGAATGCCGGTCTGAATCAGGTGGATGCTGGTCGATTCCAGGGGCTCCAGGAAGCCGGATGACAGCCCGATCGCGACCACATTCTTGTCCCAGCTCTTGAGACGCCGACCGGGCCTGAACTTGACAGGCCGCGGATCGGCCAGTGCCTCGCCGTCGAGCGTCCCGAGCAGCCCTTCCGTCACATCGTCGTCGCTGATCAGTTCGGACGCATAGACGTAGCCGTTGCCAATCCGGTGCTGCAGCGGAATGCGCCACTGCCATCCAGCCTTGCGCGCCGTCGAACGCGTGTAGGGCGTCAGCGGCTCGACGCTGGCGCACGGTACTGCCTGGGCACGGTTACACAGCAGCCACTGGTTCCAGTCCTCGTACCCATTGCCGAGAGCATCGCCGATCAGCAGGGCGCGCATGCCGGAGCAGTCGACGAACAGGTCACCATCAACCTCGCGCCCGTCGCCCAGCCGCACCTTCTCGACAAAGCCCGTCTCCGGGTGGACGTCCGTCTCGACGATGCGCCCCTCTATCCGGGTAACGCCCCTCCCCTCGCTCTCCGCGCGAAGGTATCGCGCAAGCAGCGACGCGTCGAAATGATAGGCGTAGTCGATGTCGGCAAGCGGCGAGTGGGGATTGCGCGGATCAGGGAATGCGAACTTGTTCTGGTGGCACGCGACGCAGTTCAGCGAATAGTTGTCGAAGTGCTCCACCCGATCCGGGATGCGCGCCTTCGCGGCGAGCCAGAGCTGGTGCGGATGGAGCCACAGCATGTCCCTGCCGATCTTTCCGAAGCCGTGGATGTAGCTTTCGCCCGGTGCTCCCCAATCGACGAACTCAATGCCGAGCTTGAAGGTGGCCTTGCTCTCGCTGATCATCTTCAAGGGATCGATGCCCGCCAGCGCGAGGAAGTTGCGGATGTGCGGGATTGTCGCTTCGCCGACGCCGATGATGCCGATCTCATCGGATTCGATCAGCTTGATCTCGACCTTGCTCAGCCATTGCGACAGGACGGCCGCTGTCATCCACCCGGCGGTGCCGCCCCCAACGATCGTCACCTTGCGAACAGGTTGTTCGGCGCCCGCCAAATGATCCTCCAGCCGATGAATGGCTGGAACCGTTTACAGCAAACCCGCCTTCGACCAATAAGCTTCGTCCAAGCTGCGCTCGGTTGCCGCCCGTCGGCCTCGCTCGCCGGTTCGTCGAAAGGAACGGACAACCCTGACGAAAGTTAACCTAGCGGCCCGCCGATGTTCATGTTTCCGGCTTCACAGGCGGCCGAGACTTGCAATCCGTATCGACAATCGGAATTGGCCGCTTCTGTGAATACCAAACTCTCGCTGCGCCACAGTCGTGGTGCCTTCTGGACGCTCATGGCGCTCGTTGTCGCGTGCGCCGGCTGCAGCGGCGGCTCGAGTGGACAACAGGCTGGCGGCCGCGGGGGTCGCGGAGGTCCGGGCGGGCCCGCGACCGTTGGCTTCGTGGTGGTGCGGCAGGGCAGCGCGCCGTTGCAGCAGGAGCTGCCGGGTCGAGTGGCCGCATTCCAGGTTTCCGATGTCAGGCCGCAGGTCTCGGGCGTGATCCAGCGGAGGCTGTTCCGCGAAGGCTCGATCGTGCGCGAGGGCCAGACGCTCTACCAGATCGACCCGAGCATCTACGCAGCCCAGCAGGCGCAGGCCGCCGCGAACCTGCAAAGCGCCCGCGCCAATGCCGTAGCGGCGCGGACGCGCGCGCAGCGTTACGCACCCCTGGCCAAGATGGAGGCGATCTCCAAGCAGGACTACACCGACGCCGTCGCACAAGCGCGGGCGGCGGATGCGTCGGTTGCGCAGAGCAGCGCGACGCTTCGCGTGGCGCAGGTCAATATGCGCTTCACCCGAGTTCCCGCGCCGATCACCGGCCGCATCGGCCTGTCCAACGTCACGGAAGGCGCTCTCGTCACGGCCAACCAGCCGGATGCGCTGGCGACGATCACCCGCCTCGACCCAGTGTTCGTCGACATCCAGGAGTCCGCAGCGGATCTGCTCCAGCTCCGCCAGGCGCTGTCGCAAGGCGGGGCGGTTCCGACCAGCGCGCAAGTGCATTTGAAATTGCCCGACGGCTCAATCTACGGCTTCACGGGCAGTGTCGAGTTCAGCCAGGTCATCGTCGACCAGAGTACCGGCACGGTCACGATCCGCGCCCGCTTCCCCAATCCGCAGTCGATCCTGCTGCCCGGCATGTACGTGACCGCGCAGTTCGCACAGGCAGTACAGACCTCGGCCATCCTGGTCCCGCAGCAGGCGGTCAGCCGTGACCCCCAAGGCAATGCGACTGTGTTCGTGGTCGGCCCAGGTAATCGGGCGGTCCAGCGGGCGATCCAGACTGCCCGGACGCTCGGTACCGACTGGGTCGTGACCGGCGGGCTGGCACCCGGTGAGAAGGTCATCACGCAGGGCACGGCCAACCTCAAGGACGGCGCGCAGATCAAGCCGGTGCCGGCCAGCGCGCCGCAAAGGATCAAAGCACCGCCGCCGGGGGCGATGAAGAGCCCGCGCCAGGGCGGCTAGCGCATGTCCCGAATCTTCATCGATCGCCCGATCTTCGCGTGGGTGATCGCGATCATCATCATGCTGATGGGCCTCGGCGCGATCTTCTCGCTGCCGGTCGCACAATATCCCGACGTCGCACCTACCCAGATCAACGTCCGCGCCAGCTATCCCGGGGCCTCGGCCGCAACGCTCGAAAGCAGCGTCACCCAAGTCCTCGAACGGCAGCTGACAGGCATCGACGGGCTCCTTTATTTCTCCTCGTCCTCAAGCGCTCGCGGCCAGGTCAACATCAACGCGGTGTTCCAAAAGGGCGTCGATCCCGACATCGCACAGGTCCAGGTCCAGAATAAGATCGCGCAGGCGACTTCTCGCCTGCCGGCGCAGGTTCAGCAGCAAGGTGTGACCGTCACCAAGGGCGCGCCGGACCTCCTGTTGATCGTCGCCATCTACGATCAGACCGACCGCAGCACGAACTTCGATGTCTCCGACTGGCTGACCACCAACATGCAGGACGAGCTGTCGCGCGTCCCCGGCGTCGGTGACGTCAACGTGTTTGGCTCGTCCTACGCGATGCGGATATGGCTCGATCCGCACAAGCTCGCGAGCTTCGGCCTCGTCCCTGGCGACGTCGTCACGGCAATCCAGAACCAGAATACGGAAATCGCGGCGGGCGAGATCGGCGGCCTACCGCAGCCCGAGGGTCAGATGCTGAATGCGACGGTGACCGCTCAGTCGCGGCTGCAGACGCCCGAGCAGTTCCGAAACATCGTGCTGAAGTCCGATCCCTCGGGCGCGCGGGTGCTGGTCAGCGACGTCGCTCGGGTCGAACTCGGCGCGGACAATTATTCGGCAACGATCCGCGCCAACGGGCACCCGGGCGCCGGCATCGGCATCTCGCTTGAGCCGGGCGCGAACGCTCTACGAACCGCGACGCTCGTCAAGGCGAAGGTTGCCGAAATCGCCCCCCGCATGCCGGCGGGCTACACTTATGCCTTCGCCAATGACTCGACCAACTTCATCAAGCTGTCGATCTACGAGGTCGTGAAGACCCTGCTCGAGGCGATTCTGCTGGTCGTCCTCGTGATGTTCGTGTTCCTGCAAAGCTGGCGGGCGACGCTGATCCCGTTCATCGCAGTCCCGGTGGTGCTGCTCGGTACCTTCGCGATCCTCTACGCACTCGGTTTCTCGATCAACACAATGACCTTGTTCGGCCTGGTGCTGGCCACGGGCCTGCTCGTCGATGACGCAATCGTCGTCGTTGAGAACGTCGAGCGCCTGATGCACGAGAATCCGGAGATGACTCCGCGAGACGCGACCATCGCGTCGATGGAGCAAATCCAGATGGCGCTGGTGGCGATCGCGCTGGTGCTTTCGGCCGTGTTCCTGCCGATGGTTTTCTTCGGCGGCTCAACCGGCGTGATCTATCGCCAGTTCGCCGCGACCATAGTCTCCGCGATGACGCTGTCTGTGTTCATCGCTCTGACGCTCAGTCCGGCGATCGCTGCCAACCTTCTGCGGCGCCAGCACGCGACGGTGGAAGAGACCTGGATTGGCCGGCGCGCCCCGGCGGTCGCTCATTCCCTTGAGCGCGCGAGAGTGAAGTTCAACGAACGCTTCGACCAGTTCCGCGGCTGGTTCGTTGCATCGATAAGCCGCATCGTCGCTCGCAAGTGGCTGTTCCTCGGCATCTACGCCGGCGTTTTCGCGCTGCTCATCCTCTTGTTCTTCCGCTTGCCGACTGGCTTCCTCCCGACCGAGGACCAGGGGTTTGCCTCTGTCCAGTTCCGCCTTCCGGCGGGTGCGACGATGACCCGGACCCGACAGGTTCAGCGGGCGGTTGAGGACTATTTCCTGCACGGACCCGACAAACGTAACGTCAAAACATACTTCACAGTCGCGGGCGGCGGTCAGGGCGCGGCCGGGCAGAACACCGGACAGGCGTTCCTGAACCTCGCCGACTACGACCAGCGCAAAGGGTCGAAGAATAGCGCCGATGCAATTGTCCAGCGCGCGTCCGGCGCCTTCCGCGGCCTTCGCGACGCCCAGGTCTTCGCCCTCGTGCCGGGGGCTATACGAGGCCTCGGCCAGTCCACCGGCTTCACGATGGAGTTGCTCAACACGGGCGGCATGAGCCAGGAAGACTTCGGAGCGGCGCGCGATCGCCTTCTTGCCCAGGCTATGGCGAATCCGAAGCTCGCGTCCGTGCGGCTGACGGAATTGCCGGACGTCGCGAGCCTCAAGGTCAATGTCGACCAGCAACGCGTGGCGACGCTCGGCATCAACGCCTCTGACGTCAACAGCACCATCTCCACCGCCTGGGGCGGGCGGTACGTCAACGACTTCATCGATCGCGGCCGGGTCAAGCGCGTCTATGTCCAGGGCGACGCGCAATATCGTTCTCAGCCGAGCGACATCGACCAATGGTTCGTTCGCAACAACCAAGGCGGGATGGTGCCCTTCTCATCCTTCGCGCAAACGTCCTGGATCACGACGCCGACCAGCTCGTCGCGGTTCCTGGGCTACCCGTCGTTCGAGCTTAGCGGCCAAGGGGCACCGGGCGTCAGTTCGGGCGAGGCAATGTCCATCATAGAAAATCTTGCCAACCAGGTTCCCGGCGTCGGCGTCGCCTGGGCCGGACAGTCCTACCAGGAGCGTCTCTCGTCTGGCCAAGCGCCAATCCTTTATGCGGTTGCCCTGATAGTCGTGTTCCTGTGCCTAGCCGCGCTCTACGAGAGCTGGTCCATCCCTGTCGCGGTTCTGCTGGTGATCCCGTTGGGCCTCGTCGGCTCAATCTTCTTCGTAACGCTGCGCGGCCTGCAGAACGACGTCTATCTGCAGGTCGGCCTCATCACGACGATGGGTCTGAGCGCCAAGAATGCGATCCTAATGGTGGAATTCGCTGAGCGCGCCGAACGTGAGGGTCAGCGCGTCATCGACGCAGCCATCGAGGCAGCCAAGATCCGGCTGCGGCCGATCCTGATGACCAGCTTTGCCTTCATCTTCGGCGTTATGCCGCTGGCGATCTCGACCGGCGCGGGCGCTAACAGCCGGATTGCGATCGGCACTGCCGTGATCGGCGGCATGCTCACCGCCACCGCGCTCGCAATCTTCTACATCCCCTTCTTCTTCGTGCTGGTCCGCCGCAGCGTTCGTGATGGCCTGAAGGTGGTTCGAGAGCGCATCCGGCAGCGCCGCGAGGCAAATGCATGAGGCGGGCGGCAGCCACGCTTGCGCTTCTAGCCAGCGCCTGCACCACTATGGAGCCGCATTATGCGCGGCCCAGTCCGGCGATCCCGGCCTCGTGGCCCGTCGGCGATCCCTATCTCGCGCAGGCCGAGGCTGGGCTTCCGGTGCTCACCTATCAACAGGTGTTCCAGGACCCGCGCCTGCAAACGCTGATCGCCGAAGCTTTGGCCAACAATCGCGACCTGATGATTGCGGCTTCGAACATAGCCGCGGCGCGGGAGCAGTATCGCATCCAGCGCTCCCAGCTCTTGCCGACCGTGAATGCTGGCGCGGGCGCCACCGTCCGCGGCGACAAGTCGAGCACAGTAACCGCGGACTATGACGCTGGGGTTCAGGTGCCAAGTTTCGAGCTCGATCTGTTCGGACGCGTGCGCTCGCTGACCCACGTCCAGCTCGAACGCTATCTCGCAACCGAGGCCGGAGCGCGGTCAACCAGGCTTTCGCTGGTCGCGAACGTAGTCAGTGCCTGGCTTAATCATGCGGCCGATTTGAGCCTGCGACTAATCGCAGAGCAGACGGCGGCCAGTGCGCAGAAGAGCGTCCAGCTGACCAGGCTCCGGCTCGAAGGTGGAGTGGCGCCGCGCACCGACCTCGACCAGGCGCAGCAGATCCTCGCCACGGCGGAGGCGGACCTCGCGCGGCAGAGGACAGCGGTGGCGCAGGACGTAAATGCTCTTCAGCTTCTAGTCGGCGCACCGATCGACCCGAAGCTGCTCGCAGGCTCCATCGACGAAGCGGCGGGCAAGATTGCGTCGATGCCGGCCGGGCTTGATTCCTACGTGCTGCTTCGCCGGCCCGATGTGCTGCAGGCTGAGTATCAGCTGCGCGCGGCCAACGCCCAGATCGGCGCAGCGCGCGCCGCACTGTTCCCCCGCATCACGCTCACGGGACTGCTCGGCCTTGCGAGCAGCGCCCTAGCCAAGCTGTTCACCGGCGGGGCATTCGGCTGGAGCGCCGGAGCAGACGCGACCTACACCATCTTCCAATCGGGGGCGGGCCACGCGAACCTGAGACTTAGCAAGGCCCAGCGCGACGCTGCCGTCGCGACCTATCAGCGAGCCATCCAGTCAGCCTTTCGTGACGTGGCCGATGCTCTCGCCCGCCGGGGCACGATCAACGACGAGATCGCCGCTCGCCAGCGCTCGCAGGCGGCTTCGGCGGACAATTACACGTTAACGGAAGCGCGATACCGGGCGGGCATCGATCCGTTTCTGACGGTGCTCGTCGCACAGCGATCCTACTACACCGCGCAGCAGCAGATGGTGCAGACCAGACTCGCCGCTGCGCAGAACATCGTCGACACCTATCAGGCGATCGGCGGCGACGCGCTCTTGCAGGCGACGCCGGTCTGTCAGGCGCTTCCGGGCGACAGCAATGCGAGCAGTGCGAAGCTCGCGAGCCAGTGCTCCCCCATATAGTCGCCAGCGATATGCGGCAGCGCTGCGGCAAGGTGAGTATCGGCGAACTGCGGGTAACCTAGCTCCCGCCAGCACCAGGCGCGGCTGAGATTGAGTCCGTCGAGGTGCGCGATCTTGCCGTCACTGCGATCGCTGACGATCGCTGGCGTGAACAGGGTCGCAGGCTCACGCCTTTGGACCCGTGGCAGGAACTCCGCAAACCAGCGAGGGAACAGCGCGGGATGCGTACGCGACATGCACAGCGCCTCGGTCAGCGCTGGCGACAGGAACTCGTCGCCGCCCGGTTCCCAGGCCCGACAGTCACGGTCGCCGCCGAACCAGTGGAGCGAGCGGTCACGAATTTGCGCTGCAAGCACAGAATCGAACCTGTCAGCCCACTCAAGAGACAGGACCATCGCGAAGCTGGTGTTGAAATGCGTGCCCACCCTGATCGGGTACGTCATGATGTCGAGATACGCCCGAAGCCGCCCGGCAAACGCCCGCACCAATGGTTCGAGCTCGGCTGCCCAATTCTCTTCGTGGCGGGTTGCTTCGAGCTGCAGATACAATAGCCACGCCCAGCCGTAGGGCCGCTCGAACCCGCGGCTTGAAGGACGATCGAGATAGGCCAGCTCCTTCGCCACCTTCTCTCCGGTGAAAGTAGCACTCGCCAGCCCAGCGATGGGTGCGGCTTCCTCAATATGCGGAAAAAGCCGCCGGAGCGTCAGGAGCGTCCACCAGCCATGGACGCAGCTGTGCCAGTCGAAGCTCCCGAAGAAAATCGGATGGAGGACCCGTGGCGGCAATGCATCCGCGTCGCTCTCCACCACATGGTCGAGCTTGTGCGGATACTCCTTCGTCACGTGTGCAAGCGCAATGCGGGCCATCCACGATGCGAGGTCGGCGTCCACCTTGCTCACATGTGGAACCCCGCGACGTAGAGAATGAGGATGTTGGCTGCGAGCAACGCTAGCGCCGTCGGCACCTGGACGCGGATCACGCCATACTGGTCCTTGAGCTCCAGCAGCGCCGCTGGCACGATGTTGAAGTTGGCGGCCATGGGGGTCATCAGCGTCCCGCAAAAACCCGCGAGCATCCCGACTGCGCCAATCACGGCCGGGTTGCCGCCGTCCGCATGGATCAGGATCGGAACGCCGATCGCCGCCGCCATTACCGGGAAGGCGGCGAAGGCGTTGCCCATGATCATCGTGAACACGACCATCCCAAGCGCGTAGACCAGCACAGCGAGGAAGACGCTTCCTTGCGGGATGAACGCACCGACGATCGAGCCGATCGTCGTACCGACGCCCGCCGCCGCAAAGATCACTCCGAGCGAGGCGAGCATCTGCGGCAAGACGGCTGCCCAGCCCACGCCGTTCATCAGGCGGCTGCCTTCGTCAACAGCGGTAAACGCCGGTGGGCGCAACCAAACGTAGGACACGACCAGCGCGATGATCACGCCGCAGCCGAGAAGCACAAGAGTGACGGCTTTGGGATCGATCAGGTTGAGCAGCTTGAGCGGCGTGTAGTTGAACAGCAAGGTTCCGACGAACGCGGTGAAAGGAATGATTAGCGCCGGAAGGAACAGCCTGTTGCCGTGGCGAGTCGACGATTCTTCCCGTTCCTGGAGGCTGCTCGCCGATTGCTTCGAACCGCGGCCGATCAGGTTGAGACCGGCGATGGCGACGAGCGCCAGCACGAGGATCCCGTTGCCGATGTCGCCGAACAGATCGCCGAACCAGAAGCTGGCGGTCAGCAGTAGCCAGAATACGGCATTGCCCCAGCGATTAGGATTCGTTTCGTCGCGAGCGCTGCCGATGGCGAAGCCGGCGAAAACCGCGCCCGCAAGGACGTAGAGCCAGTGCAGGTTGATCATTGGCGCCGCCCCAGCCGCCGGTCGAGCAGCAGGAGCCGCGTGCTGTGGATCAAGAAGGCGCAGATCGCGGTCGGGATCGCCCAGACCGACAATTGGAACGGAGTCAGCTGGATCCCGAAGCTCGCGAGCGAGCCTTGGATCAGCAATATCGACGCGATCGCGAGGAAAATGTCTTCACCGAAGAACAGGCCGACATTGTCCGTCGCCGCCGACATGGCCTTGACGTGCTCGGAAGTTGCTTCGTCCAGCTCGCCATGCTGTTTTTCTGCCGCCGCAACGACCATCGGCGCGACCAGCGGACGAACGGTCTGCGGATGGCCCGCCACTGTGGTGAGCCCGAGTGCCGACAGGATTTGGCGAACGGCGAGATAGACGATCAGCAATCGGCCCGCGGTCGCGCCGCGGATGCCAGCGATCAGGGCTCGCGCACGTTCCTGAAGGCCGTAGCGCTCGAGCAGCCCTACAACGGGCAGGATGATCCAGATGATCGTGACGTAGCGATTCTCGTTGAAGCCGTGGCCCAGCGTTGCCAGCACCTTCAGGAACGGCATGCGGCCAAGCAGGCCGGTGACGATCGCAGCGACCGCGACCACCAGCAGCGGGTTGAACCGCAGCGCGAAGCCGACGACGACCAGTGCGATCCCGAGCAGCGGCCAGTAGTCGATCACTTGGCCCTCCCTCCGAAGCCGCCGCCGCCGGGTGTCTCGATCACGAAGCGGTCGCCCGGCTGGACCTCGGCATAAGCGGTCGCGCTCAGCATTTCGACGCTGCCGTCGGTGCGCTCGACCCAGTTCCTACCGGGCTCGGCGTCGCCCCCTCCCCGGATGCCACGCGGAGGCACCCGGCGGCGGTTGGCGAGGATGTTGGCACGCATCGGCTCGAGAAAGGTGACGGCGCGGATTACGCCGTCGCCACCCCGATGTGCGCCCTGCCCGCCCGAGCCGCAGCGGATCGCGAACTGGTCGAGCCGGACCGGCAGCCGCGTCTCCAGAATTTCTGGGTCGGTCAGACGGCTGTTGGTCATGTGCGTCTGAACCGCGCTGGTCCCATCATGATCCGAGCCGGCACCCGAGCCGCCGGCGATCGTCTCATAATATTGATAGCGATCGTTCCCGAAGGTGAAGTTATTCATCGTTCCCTGGCTGGGCGCGAGCCGGCCGGTCGCAGCGAACAGTGCGTCGGTGACGACCTGGCTCGTCTCGACATTCCCCGCCACCACCGCCGCTGGACTGCGCGGGTTGAGCATCGAACCTTCAGGAACGACCAGCCTGATGGGCCTCAGGCAGCCGTCGTTCATCGGGATCGCATCGTCGATCAAAGCTCTGACGACATATAAGGAAGCGGCCCGAACGATCGAGAATGGCGCATTGAAGTTGTCGGAAAGCTGGTCGCTGGTGCCCGTGAAGTCGAAGGTGGCAGAGCGCTCCACCCTGTCGACCGTGATGCGCACGCATACTTGCGCACCATTATCCATCTCATAGTCGAACTCGCCGTCGTCCAGGCGCCCCAGCAGCCGCCGCACTGACTCTTCGGCATTGGCGAGGACATGGCTCATATAAGCTGCGACGACTTCCGGCCCATAATCCTTTGCAGTCTGCGCCAGTACCTCCGCCCCGCGCGTGCAGGCCGCGAGTTGCGCCTTCAGGTCGGAGATGTTTCGATCGGGATTGCGCGTCGGCCATTCGCCAGAGGCGAGCAGCGCGCGCATTTCGGCCTCACGGAAATGTCCCTCATCGACGAGCAATGCATTGTCGATCAGCACGCCTTCCTGTTCGATATTTGTGCTGTCGGGCGGCATGGATCCGGGCGCGATCCCCCCGATGTCCGCGTGATGTCCGCGCGCGGCGACGAAGGCTGAAGGCTCGAGCCCCTCACCGTAAAAGACGGGGACGATGACCGTGATGTCCGGCAGGTGCGTTCCACCGCGATAGGGATCGTTCAGGACATAGGCATCGCCGCGCCGGATTCCGCGGCTGTCCCGCCCCTGTCCGCGTGTGTCGATGATGGTCCGGATGCTCTCGCCCATTGATCCCAGGTGCACCGGGATGTGCGGCGCGTTGGCAATCAGCGCTCCTTGCGCGTCGAATATCGCGCAGGAGAAATCGAGCCGCTCCTTGATGTTGACGCTGGTCGCCGTCGACTGCAGCGCGACGCCCATTTCCTCCGCGATGGCCATGAACAAGTTGTTGAAGATCTCGAGCCGAACCGGATCGACGCCGGTGCCAATCGCCTTGGCGCGGTCGAGCGGCGTTGTTCGCGTGAGCACGAGCGTGCCATCGCTTTCACGCATCGCTTTCCAGCCGGGCTCGACGACGATGGTCGAGGTCGGCGCGAAGATCAGCGCAGGGCCGATGGATTCCTCGCCAGCGCGCTGGGCGTCCGGAAGTTTTTCGGATGGGGATGTCGAATGGCCGACCGCCTCGATGACGAGGGCGTCGACGATTACCTCCGCACCTTCATCCCAATAACCGAAGCGCTGCCGATGGAGTGCCGAGAAGGCAGCGCGCATTCCGTCGACACCAACGATGGCGATTTCAATTGTCGTGTCGCTTCCGGCTGTCCGCAAGCGCGCACGGCGGAGGACTTCGATGCGCTCGCCAAGCAGGCCCTGCTCGACCAACGCATTCCGCGCTCGCCCCTCAAGTTCGGCGAGCGCTCCGAAAAAATCTTGAGAAAGAGGTTTCAGCCAACTCGTCTCACGGATCGCCTTCACGTCGGCGATGCCGATGCCGTAGGCCGAGAGCACGCCAGCCAACGGATGGATCAGGATACGCTCCATGCCGAGCGCGTCGGCGACGGCGCACGCATGCTGACCGCCCGCGCCCCCGAAACAGGCAAGCGTGTAGCGGGTCACGTCGTGGCCGCGCGCGATCGAGATCTTGCGGATTGCGGCAGCCATGTTGTCGACCGCGATTTCGAGGAAGCCCGCGGCAATCTCTTCGGGGCTCTTGTTGCCTACGGAATCGGCGACTTCCTGAAGCCGAGCAGCTGAAGCTTCACGATCGAGCGGCTGGTTACCATTCGGTCCAAACACGGCCGGGAATTGCTCCGGGTCGATGCGCCCCAGGAACAGGTTGCAGTCGGTGACAGTCAGCGGCCCGCCATTGCGGTAGCAGGCTGGCCCTGGGTTCGCTCCAGCACTCTCCGGCCCGACCCGAAAACGCATTCCGTCAAAGCGACAGATCGACCCGCCTCCTGCGGCCACTGTGTGGATCTGCATCATCGGCGCTCGAATCCGAACGCCCGCGACGACGCTTTCGTCGGCAAGCTCGAATGCGCCGGCATAGTGGGACACGTCCGTCGAAGTTCCGCCCATGTCGAATCCGATCAGACGTTCGGCTTCGTACGGCGCGCTGGCCGCGACCATCCCGACCACCCCACCCGCAGGGCCGGATAGGATCGCATCCTTGCCGCGAAACGCAGTCGCCTCAGCGAGCCCGCCGTTCGATTGCATGAAGTGGAGGTCGGTGCCCTCGGGGAGTCCGGCGGCGACCCGGTCGACGTAACGCCGCAGGACCGGCGACAGATAGGCGTCGGCCACCGTTGTATCGCCGCGGCCGACAAGCTTGATCAGCGGTGCGACCTCGTGGCTAACCGAGACCTGGCTGAAGCCGAGATCTCGCGCGATTTCGGCAAGCCGCGCCTCGTGTGCCGGATATTTCCAGCCGTGCATCAGGATGATTGCAAGGGCGTCAATGCCTGCGCCGCGTATGTCCTGCATCGCCTCGCGAGCTTGGCGCTCGTCGAGCCCGATCAGCACGTCGCCGTCGACGCCCACACGCTCGTCTATCTCAACGACGTGCTCGTAGAGCATCGACGGCAGCACGATGTGCCGGGCGAAGATATCCGGCCGCGCCTGGTAGCCGATCCGCAACGCGTCGCCGAAGCCGCGCGTGATTGCGAGCGCGATCCGCGCACCCTTCCGTTCAAGGAGCGCGTTGGTCGCCACGGTGGTGCCCATCCGCACCTCGGCAACCCCGCCGCCTTCCTCCGCCAGCACCCGACGGATGGCTTCCAGCGCCGCATCATCATACTGGCCGGGGTTCTCGGACAGCAGCTTCTCGACGCGCACGCGACCATCGGACGCGCGGGCAACCACGTCGGTGAAGGTCCCGCCGCGGTCGATCGCAAAGCTCCAGCTCGGCTTCATGAACTCGCCTGTAGGGCCATTGCGCTCAGGACTGCAGCCCCTAAGAAACGGCCATGGCTGTACTGGTCACGGGGGCTGCAGGATTCATCGGCGCATCCACGTCGCGCGTCTTGCTGGAGCGAGGCGACGAGGTCGTCGGGATCGACAATCTCAACGATTATTACGATCCGTCGCTGAAGCAGGCGCGACTGAGAAACCTCCAGCAGCAATTCGGCAACCGTTTCCGCTTTAAGAAGCTCGACTTCGCGGATTCGGGGGCGCTGAAGGGGTTCACCGATACGATCGACATCGACGGCATCGTCCACCTCGGGGCACAAGCCGGCGTTCGCTACAGCCTCGAAAACCCGATGGCCTATGTGCAGTCGAACCTGGTCGGCCATGTCAACATGCTTGAGCTCGCCCGACATCGGCAAGCGCGGCACATGGTCTATGCGTCGTCCTCTTCGGTCTACGGCGGCAACAAGGCATTGCCGTTCCGGGTCGAGGACCGGGTAGATCATCCGCTCTCGCTATATGCGGCCACCAAGAAGGCCGACGAGCTGCTGAGCGAAAGCTATGCCAGTCTCTACCGGCTGCCACTGACCGGCCTCAGGTTCTTCACCGTCTATGGGCCGTGGGGCCGGCCGGACATGGCAATGTGGATCTTCACCAAGGCGCTCTACGCCGGTAAGCCGCTGCCACTTTTCAACCGCGGGGAGATGCGACGCGACTTCACCTACATCGACGACATAGTCCGCGGCGTCGTTGCCTGTCTCGACGGGCCTCCCGACGACGATGGGGAACCCAAGGCGGGCGGTAGCTGCTCTCCCCATGCGCTTTACAATATCGGCAATAGCCGCAGCGAAGACCTGATGCGGGTTGTGGAGCTCCTCGAGCAGGAAACCGGCCGCAAGGCGGTCGTCGATCCGATGCCGATGCAGGTCGGTGACGTCCGCGAAACCTTTGCCGACATCAGCGCGATCGAGCGCGATCATGGCTTTGAGCCGCGAACCAGCATCGACGAAGGCGTCCCGCGCTTCGTGAGATGGTATCGCGAGTATCACGGGCTGTGAGCCTGCCACCGATCCTCCAGGGGCTCAGGATCCCGGTGATCGGCTCGCCGCTCTTTATCGTCTCCAATCCGAGACTGGTGATCGCGCAATGCACCAGCGGAATCGTCGGCAGTTTTCCCTCGCTCAACGCGCGGCCTGCCGATCTGCTCGACGAATGGCTGCACGAGATCACCGAGGCGCTCGCTTCCTGGGACCGCGACCATCCGGAGCGTCCCGCGGCCCCGTTTGCGGTCAATCAGATCGTGCATCGTTCGAATGACCGGTTCGAACATGACATGATGGCCTGTGCAAAATGGAAGGTGCCGATCGTCATCACCTCGCTGGGTGCGCGCGTCGAGCTGAACGAGGCGGTGCATTCGTGGGGCGGGATCACGCTGCACGACGTGATCGATGATCGCTTCGCAAGAAAAGCGGTCGAGAAAGGAGCGGACGGGATCATCGCTGTTGCCGCTGGCGCTGGGGGGCACGCCGGACGCTGGTCGCCGTTTGCCTTCGTTCAAGAGGTCCGGCAGTGGTTTGACGGACCGCTGATCCTATCGGGGGCGATCGCCACGGGCGGCGCCGTGCTGGCGGCGGAGGCCGCTGGCGCGGATCTCGCCTATGTCGGCTCACCGTTCATCGCCACCGAGGAGGCCAATGCCGCCGACGCCTACAAGCAGTCGATCATCGACAGCGGCGCGGCCGACATTGTCTATTCCGACCTCTTCACGGGCGTTCACGGAAATTATTTGCGATCATCGATCGTCAATTCAGGACTCGACCCTGACAACCTCGAGGCCGGCAGTCTCGACACCATGAAGTTCGGATCGGGAGGATCGTCGAAGGCCAAGGCATGGAAGGACATCTGGGGCTCGGGCCAAGGCATTGGTGTGGTCGACAGGGTGAGGCCTGCCGCCGATTATATTGACCTGCTTGCCGAGCAGTACGCTGTGGCGAAGGCACGCATTTGCGCTAGCTGATCGACTCCAAGGCGCGGCGCCAGTTACCAGGCATTTCAACGGGCCGTCGCGTAGCGCGATCAACCAGAACATGGACGAACTCGCCTTCGGCAACGGCTTGCTCAGAGCCGACCGCAAATACCCCGATCCGGTAGCGGACACTGGAATGACCGAGGTCCCCGACAGCAACACCCACTTCGACCTCCTGTGGGAATTGAAGCGGCGCGAAATAGGAACAGCGGGTCCCGACGACTAGCGCGATCGGATCCCCGTCTTGAATGTCGAGCAGCCCTTGCTCGACCAGCCAGCCGTTCACGGCGCTGTCGAACCACTCGTAGTAGACAGTGTTATTCACGTGCCCGTACGCGTCGTTATCGGCCCATCTGGTCGTGAATTGGCGCCAGACCCTGTAGTCAGACCGAAAAGTGGGCCGCTCACGGCTCACCAGGCGGCCTCGTAGAGCCGCTGCGCATCCCTCTCACTGATCTCGCAGGGATTGTTCACCAGGAGGCGGGTCTGGCGCATGGCTTCCTTGCCGAGCAGCGGGCACTCCTCGAAGGCAATGCCGTGATCGCGCAGGCGCAACGGCAAACCACTGCGACGCGCGAGATCGTCGAGCCGCTCGATCAGGAGCGCAGCGCGGGCCTGGCTACCCTGCCCCGCGCAGTCGGGTTCGACGACTTCGGCAAGCTCGGCGTAAAGCTCGCGAGCCGCTTCCAGATTGTGACCCAGGACGTGACGGAGCATTAGCGCATTACTCAGGCCATGCGGCAAATGGTGTAGCCCTCCGAGCGGATAGGCGAGCGCATGCACGCCGGCGACGGGCGCGTTGGAGAATGCCAGGCCGGCGAGGTGCGCGCCGAGCAACATTTCAGATCTAGCCACTACGTTTGACGGCTGCTCGATGACCTTGAGCAGGTTGGTGGTCAGTAGCCGCAGGGCTTCGCGAGCGAAGGCGTCCGACAGTGGGTTCTTGAGCCGCGCGGACGTGTAGGCTTCGACCGCGTGCACGATCGCATCGATGCCGGTCGCCGCCGTCACGTGGGCGGGAAGGCCGAGCGTCAGCGTCGCGTCGAGCACCGCCCAGTCGGCGATGAGCGGCGGCGAGTTGACGGCGAGCTTCACCCCTCCGTCGCAGGTGATCACCGAGATTGGGGTCGCCTCGGAACCAGTCCCGGCGGTAGTCGGCACCAGCGCGAGCGGTAGTCGGCGACCCTGAGCGACGTTCACTCCCCAGATCTCGTCCAGGACGTCCCCTGAACCGAGGAGGTAAGACGCGAGCTTGGCGACATCCATCGGGCTGCCGCCGCCGAAGCCCACGACGGAGGTTACCCCGGCGGCGCGGCCGGCATCGGTAGCGACAAGCAACGTCTCCTTCGAGGGATCGGCCTCGACCGAATCAAAGACGACGAGGTCGCGATCCTTGCCGATGGCGTCCCGGTAAGAGTCCACAAGGCCGAGCCGAACCAGGTCCTTGTCGGTGACGAGCAAGCAGGGTCCGGGCGGAAGCTTTTCGGCGAGCGCCGTCGCCTGGTTTGGGCCGGCGAGAAGCCGTGGTCCGGGATTGAAGGTGAACGGCCGCATCGGCGGCTTTGTTAGCCGGTCTGGCCGCCGAGTCCACGCTCCAGCCGACCCATCAGCGCCCGAGCCGGGCTCTGCGGAATGTCAGTCTCAATGCCGCCCTCATCGAGACGTTTCACACGCGCATAAAGGTCTGCGCTTGCATTGATCAGTCGCTGGGCAGAGGGCGGAAGCGCGGCGACCACCTCCCGATCGGTGTCCTGTGCGTGGCCAAGGCGGCGCTCCGGCCGGCGTCCGTCACGACCGGGAATCTCGCCTGATTCTATCGCGCGCTGGGTCAGCAGCCAGGCGACGATGTGCATGATGCGCGTCGTGACCTTGAGCGACTCGCATGCGAAGCCGACGCGGGCGAACGGCTCCAGCGTCGACCGCTCATCGCGGCCAGCGTCGTCGAAATAGGAACGCGCCTCATCGGCGAGCAGCATCGCCTCGGTGTAAAGCGAGTCGATCAGGCGCGATGTGATGCGCACCTGCAGCTGCGGCATGTCCGATTCGTCCATCATCGTGAGATTGCCATCGTTCATCGCCCCTGAAAACGCCCGAGCCGACCGCCCGTCATGTTCACATTGCGTGCTGTCCCCCTTCGGGACGCCCGCAAAACGCTCACGCGATGATGTCGGGGACGCTCGAATCCATCAGCCTTTGGATCTCGTCCTTCAGCATCAACTTCTGCCTTTTCAGCCGGGCAAGCTCGAGCTGGTCACCGGTCGGCTCCGAGGAGAGAAGGCGGATTTTCTCGTCCAGGATGCGGTGTTCGGCCTTAAGCATCGCGAGCACCTGCGCCGGATCGTCGTCGTTCATTTGATGCCTGTTTACTCCATTGATGCTGACCCCGGAACAGCAGGAATGTTCACGGCGAGCGGTACGGATACGCCGGTGAGCCGTGAGAAGGGTCAAGACATGCGCGACGATTCGTGATTTATTATGTGGTGGTGACACGCTGACCGAAAGGAACCGCACCAATGGACAAGGCAATGGCCGAGGAACTCGAGTCGAAGCATGCCGCTCTTCACGCACTGATCGAAGAAGAAGAGCATCGAGCCCACCCGGACGAAGACCTTCTCCACCGCCTGAAGAAAGAGAAGCTGAGACTGAAAGACGAATTGGCCGGCCACCTCACACACTGAGGCGGCCTTTTTTGTAAGCGGCGGTCGACCGATCGCCGCCCCTGGCGCCCTAAAAAGCGGCGCGACGCCAGCCTGCAATCCCTGCCCCTTAAGAATCCTTCTCGGGCTCGAGCAGTTTGGGTTGTCTCTTCGGATCGGCCTGAAAGGCCCGGGCCTGCTGATCGCTCAGGCGGTCGATGGCCTCGGATGCTGCCTTCTGCCAGTCGGCACAGCTGCTCCGCATGATCGCACTTTCGACCTCGCCCATCCGGTCATGGACGAAGCTGAGCCGGGCAGCGTGGCGATCCTCGATCGCGGCGACATAGGCATTCCAGCTGGCGAGAACCGCGGGCGGTAATTTCTGACCTGGCGCGAGACGAGGCAACTGCGCGGTCGCGGTGAACTTCAGGGTGGCGCCCGTGAGCGTGCACCGTCCCCCAGTCTTCGTGAACCTGACCGCGCTGCCGATCGACCAGTTCGAGGTCGCCGGTGTGACCTTGTGAGACTGTGAATCGTGCGGCCCGTGCTTATCCAGCCAGTCGTGCAACTCGCCCACGTTCCTTCCTATGACGTCGTAGTACTTCACCGTGACACCCGGAATTGCGGAGAGCTTCCTACCCGTCGCTGGGGTCTGCGGGATCTTGTAGGGCGCCTGCGGGATCTCATCTCGATTTGCCGGAGGCACGTCCATCGACAGCGGCGGCTCGCCAGCCGCAACCAGCGCAGCAAGAATCAGCATTCGAGCTCCCAACCGCGCCGAAGCGCAGGCAGATTAGTCGTCGCGACTAACGCGCTCGATCCGCTCGTGGCGCTCCTGCGCTTCGAGAGTCATGGTCGCGATCGGCCGAGCTTCGAGCCGGCCCAGCGAGATCGGCTCGCCGGTCACTTCGCAATATCCATACTCGCCCTCGTACAGGCGGCGGATGGCGCAATCGATCTTGGCGATGAGCTTGCGCTGGCGATCGCGGGTGCGAAGCTCGATCGACCAGTCCGTCTCGCTCGAGGCGCGGTCGGCCAGGTCGGGCTCGCGTAGCGAATCGACCTGAAGCTGCGCCATCGTCGCGCGCGACTCCTCTACGATCGCTTCCTTCCAGGCTTTCAGCTTGCGGAGGAAATAAGCGCGGTGCTTGCCGCACATGAACTCTTCGGCTTCCGACGGACGGTAAGCCTCCGGAAGAATGATCCTATCGAAAGGTTCGAAGTCTTCGCCGCCATAAAGGTCGACTAGAGCAGTTGCCATTGAGTCCCTCCCCGCACATGCCCGCGATTCCCCATCGCGGACGTCCCATACGCCGCCACCTGCTGCGGCCGGGCCACCGGTGCAGCCGGAGGCGATTCAGACTGACTTTACTTGGACTTATCCAGAAAGCCGGCCATCCCCACTCGCGCCTATAAATAGCGGCCGGACCGTTAACAAGGACTGACAGCTCTCAAGTGAACAAATCGCCAAGCTGTTGCGAATATGGCGCATTTTTCGCGCGTGCGCTTCGCGGTTGCGGCATCTCCGCGGCTCGCCCATAGGCTCAAGAATGCGGGTCCTGATCACCAACGACGACGGCGTAAACGCGCGCGGGCTGAAGCTGCTCGAGAGCGTCGTGCGCCAGTTCACCGACGACATCTGGATCGTCGCGCCTTCTGAGGAGCAGTCCGGCGCCGGCCATTCGCTGACGCTAACGGAGCCGGTCCGGCTGAGGCGCCACGACGAGCGTCGCTTCTCGGTGACCGGCACGCCGACCGATGCCGTGATGCTGGCGTTGGCGCATGTGATGAAAGATTCGCCGCCCGACGTGATCCTATCTGGCATCAACCGCGGCGCGAACCTCGCCGAAGACGTCACCTATTCTGGCACTGTCTCGGCAGCGATGGAGGGCGCGCTCGCTGGTGTCAGGTCAATTGCCCTCAGCCAAGCCTATTCGCGTGAGGGCATGGGCGACACGGTCCCGTTCGCTGCGGCGGAGGCATGGACCGCGCGCGTGCTACGACCTTTACTCGAGTTCGGGACCGAACCGCGAACGCTGATCAATGTGAACTTCCCGGCAATGAGACCGGAGGAGGTCAAGGGGATCCGCGTTTGCCGCCAAGGCCTGCGCGATTACGGCCGCCTGCGCATCGTTCAGCGGACGGACCCGCGTGGATATGACTATTATTGGTTCGGGCTGGGCTCGATGGTCCAGACACCGGGACATTTGACGGATCTAGAAGCCGTCGCCGACGGCTATATTTCGGTCAGCCCTCTGCACCTCGACCTGACGCACGAGAATTCGCTGAGTGCGCTGCATGAGCGCTTCGCGGCCACGTCGGAGAACGCAGCCGCGAAATAGCCGAGACTGAACGCCCTAGCGGCCGCGCTCGCCCTTCTGGCCTGCACTCGGCGGCGGCGGAGGCGGTGCGTTGGTCGATGCCGCGAGCCAGGTCTCGGCTGCGCCGCATGAACTGGTCAGAGCCATCGGCTGGCCGGCCTGGAACGGGCCGGCATAGGGCACGCACTCCTGCGCCATGCCGTTGCTGAGGCACAGTTGCCCGTTGGCGGCAGTCCACGTCCCGTTGACGATCTTGCCGCCCGGGGAAGTGATGGTCGCCTGCCCTCCTGGGCTGAGGGTCACGGTGTCGGTGACACCGTTGGTCGTGACGGCGATCGGCTGCCCGACGACTTCAGCGCCAGGGGTCCAGGCCTGCGCGAACGCAGTTCCGGAATAGGCGATGGTGAGACCGGCAAGAGCTAGATAAACTTTGGTCATATGAAACACCCCTCTGGGAGACCCAGAGGGGTGAACACCGTAACGATTGATCGGTTCCCGCTGATTAGGCCGGGCTGTTCGCGTTCCCGCTGTTGTTCACCGCAAGGAAGATCCCGATGCCAGCGGCAATCGCGATCA
>Ga0207706_10001592_pt1 | contig 22541 bp, 15 predicted proteins | sample KBSC53metaG_FD_184318 | JGI IMG/M metagenome (GOLD analysis project Ga0207706, IMG submission 184318) | Corn rhizosphere microbial communities from Kellogg Biological Station, Michigan, USA - KBS C5-3 metaG (SPAdes) (version 2) | ecosystem: Host-associated > Plants > Roots > Rhizosphere > Soil ... | reverse complement strand
CCTGATCGTTCGTTCCGTAGACCGAATACCGGCTGTTCCCAAACTGATAACCGGCGGAGAGGCTGGGCTTGCCAGGAAGGTTTTCGCTCCAGGTGACACTGAAGTTATCGCTGTTGCCGTGGGTCACGTAATTTGCCAATCCCGGGACGGCGTAGTTTCCTTCGCTGTTATAGGCCTTGGAGTAGCTGACTGAACCGGGGAAGTGGCTGCCGCCGAAGATGGTGCTCGTGACATCAATGCCACTGGCATCGGAGATGGACTGGAAGTTAGAATTTGCGCGCGACTGGTTCAGATAAAGGCCGACATTAAAGGACAGAAAGTTGGGATTATAGAAAGATCCAGAGAATGTGGCTGCGCCGCCTACCGTCCAGCTATGGTTTGAACTGGTGAAGTTGCCGTAATTCGCAGCGTAGCCGGTGGCTAGCGTGCCATTCAGATTCGTGCTCAGTTCCCCGAGCTTGACTTGTGACGAGACGGGCAATGCGAGCAGCAGAAGTCCTGCCTGCGCAAGCCAGGAAAATCGCAAAAGACCCGCCACTGTGTGCCATCTAAGCATGCTGCGAATAATCTCGTTGTGATACCCGGTACCGATTCAGCCATGCCGCCTGTCTTTCGAAATCAGTGGCCCACCGGGGCATGGGCTTCGAATTTATGTTCCCTTCGGAATCTTTTACAGCTCTTCTATCGTTGCGTTCTGTCGCAGTTTCTGATCGAGCGCGGCACGAATCTTGTTGCTCTTGTTCTGCTGCAGCTCTTTTTCCAATTGCGGTTTGACTTCGCCAAACTTTGCCTTGCCTGCCGGCATGTGCTGTTGCAGACGAATGATGGTATAGGCCTGCTCGATTTGAATCACGTTACTGACTTCGCCCACTTTCATGGCGAGCAGCGCCTTCACGACCTGGGGCGCAAGCTGGTCGATGGGGACGGGCTTGTGCTGGCCCATCATGACGCGGTAATCGTCTTCGGAGATCTTCTCGGCCAACAGACCGAATTCCTCGGCGGTCTTGGTTGCTTTCGCTTGTTGCAACTCCTTCTCCGCTCGCTCGCGTCCTTGTTTTAGCTGCTCGGCCGTGGCGTTGGCGGGCGGGAGGACAGAAATTGTCTGGAAAGTGAAGGACTCCGGATGTTGGAAGCGAGCGGGGTTGGCATCGTAATATGCTCGAACCTCGGAGAGGGTGACGGCACTCTTCACATCAACTTCGGATTTGAGAAAAGCTTCGATCAGCAGCGAGCGCCGGATCTTCTGCTGCAACAACTGCTCTGAGCCGCGAAATTCAGCTTGCATCAGAGCGTTGAATTCTTCCGGATTCGAGAACTGCTTGCGGAAGTCTGCTTCGGCGCGCTGCAGCTTCGCGGCAGACACGGTCATTTTGCGGCGAAGGGCTTCCTGATAAACGAGCTCTTCAAAGATGATCATCTTAAGAGCGCCGTTGCGAATTTGTGGCGCCATGTCTTTCGGAATGCCGCCATTGTGCTGACGCGCGTAGGGAAAGATCGTGTATTCCTCGCGCACCAGGTCAGCTTCAGTAAGAACCGCACCGTTGACGCGCGCTACCGGCTTGGCAGCGATTGTGTAAGCGGATGTGGCGGGCTTTTGAGAAGGCGCGGGAGTAAAGACCGTGGGTGTATGAGAGGCCACCTGTGCGCCGGCGGTCGTGAAGGCGATCAGGAGAAATGCGGCGATGGGGAAATTGTGCTTCATGGTTGTCATCCTGCTTCTAAAAAATAGGGAGGGAGATTGACTTCCCTCCCCGTGATGCAAACGGATCAGAACGTTGTTCCGGCTGTGCTGCCGGCCATTTCGTTCGCTTCTGCGCCGTGGCACTGGCGGCAGAATTGCGCTGTCTGGTTGCTGCCGACGGTGGTGCTGGCCGGGTTGTAAGGAGCACGCACGAAGAACATGGTGGCGTAGGTACCTGTCGCGAGGCCAGTGTTCTTGCCGTTTGTGACCTTGACGACGTCCATCACGTGCTGGTTGTGGCAGGTGGTGCACATGACGGTGGGCTGGTTAGCGTATGCGGCGGGCCTCACAAAGAAGCCATAGTTCGTAACGAACTTGCTGGAAGCTGCGCCGGTCATCTGAACCGTGCCGGTCGCGCTGATGGTGCAATCCCAGTCATACGTGCCACCGCAACCAATTACGGCATTGAGTCCCACCGGATGGTCGTTGAGGTAGTTGCCGACGGTGCTTCCGTCGTTTCCGAGCAGGGTCGGAATGGCGTTTAGGGTTCCGTAGGTTGAAGGCAGGGTCTCATAGACCTTGTTCTTCATCATGGCACCCGAAGCATAGTTGCCGTCGTGGCAGCTCAGGCACATGAGCACGCCCGCAACGTCAGGTGTCCCGGCAGACAAGCTGGTCGGGAGAGTTTCTACGAAGCTACCGTGTTCGCTTTGGCCGGTAGTGATAGTTTTGCCGTACAGGCTGCCAACATCCTCGCCCCAGAGAGCGATGTTGCCTGCAGTTGGATCGTCGTGCTTTGCGTTGCCGTTGCCATAGACGCCACTGTGTGGAGCATGACAGGCAGCACAGCCGCGACCGTAGTTGAGGTGAGCGCCGAGGACGTCAGTCGACGACGACACTATCTGGGCTCCCGCGAAGCTGGTGGCTGCGAGCGCCAACAGCGTAATCAAGAGATGCCGTTTCATTGAATAAAGCCTCCTAGAGCGAATTACCGGTCGGCGAAGAACGAACAAGATGAAACCCGAATGGATGATCGTCGTCGATCGTCTTCGTGAGCATAAGTGTGTGCTTGTCCGCCAAGATGTGACCGTTATCACCTTCTTTGTTGTATTTACCCGCGCTGATGTGATTCGCGTAGCATGTCCTGTTGTTTTCGCCTTTTTGCGTGTGATTGTCGCAACATTTTTCCTTGTGTTCGCCCGTATATATGTGCTGGCCGTCACAAGTTCATAGCGCGAAAAGTGCTACCTAATCTTGGGTTGCCCTATCCCAAGTGATCGAAATCACATTCCCGCACGAAGCGGAGTGGTCTTCTAGGTTTGGATCTTTTGAAAGTGGATTGGGAAAGTGCCGGGGCGTTCGTATAGCGACTTCTGCAGATGACATGATGCGAGGATGACGAATCGCAGGGACCAAGTACACGAGTAGATCTGATCGGGGGAGATCGGGAATGACAAACGAACCAGCCACGGCAGCGACGTCGAGCGAGTCTTCGCCGTGGACCCGGGTCTACCTGAAGGCGGCGATCTGCCTCGTGGTGGGCCTGGCAGTGGGATACCTGCTCAGGGGATCGCGATCGTCGGCGTCGTCGGTTTTGCCGGCAGCAAGCGTTGCGAAGTCATCTGTTCGCGCCGGCGCAATGGGCGCGAGAGAGATGCCGGGCGGCGCAGGACACATGCAGCAAATGGCAAATAAGCAGGCAGCACCGCTACTGGAAAGGCTGAAGAGCGATCCGAACAACAGCGCATTGCTCATCCAAGTCGGAGGCATTTACCACACCACGCATCAGTTCAAGCAGGCTGCCGAGTATTACGACAAAGCTTTGCAGGTCGATCCCAAGAATGTCGCCATTCGCACGAAGCTGGCCTCGAGCCTGTTTCGCATGGGAGATGCGGACGGGGCGATCGCGCAACTGAATCAGGCGCTGAGCTATGACCCGAAGGATGCGAATGCGCTGTTTGATCTTGGCGTTGTGAAGTTGAACGGGAAGCAGGACAGCAAGGGTGCTCTCGCGGCGTGGCAGCGCTTGTTGAAGTCGAATCCGCAACTGAGCGCGGATCGCAAGGCGACGGTGCAAAAATTGATGGCCGCTGTGATGACGACGCTGAGCGATCAAAACGGGATTGAAGGAGCCGGGAGCCATGACGGGCACAAGTCAGACATCAATTGAGCAAGGCTTCAACGTAAAAGTCAATTCCCTTCTGGCCGTGTGCCTGTTGGTGGGAATCGCCGGCGGCTGGCTGCTGCGCGGATCGCAGAATCGTGGAATGACGACAGTGCCTGCCAATGTTGCGGCGCCGGCGAAAGCTCCGGCAAGCGCGGCGGCTCAGATGCCCGATTCTACTCACTTGAAGGAGATGGCGGACACGCAAGCGGCGCCGCTACTGGAGAAGCTCAAGTCTGATCCAAATAATTCGAGTCTACTGAGTGAAATCGGCAATCTGTACTACGACGCGCAGCAGTATCCGATCGCGGTCGACTACTACGGGCGCGCACTCAAAACCAAGCCCGCGGACGCGGCTGTGCGTACCGATATGGCAACGGCGTATTGGTACATGGGAGACGCGGACAGGGCAATTGCGGAGTTCACCAAGGCGCTCACCTACGAACCCAACAAGCCAAATACTCTTTTCAATCTGGGCCTGGTGCGGTTGAAAGGAAAGATGGACAGGGCGGGTGCGGTGGCGGATTGGGAAAAGCTGCTGGCAACGAACCCGAACTACGAAGGAAAAGACAAAGTTGTACGGATGATCTCAGAAGCGAAATGACTTGGAGATTGCGAGAGCATGCGCCGTGCAATCTCCAAGGATTACCAGGTTGCGTCAGTGAATCGCGGCTTCTGCACTAATCCCAAAGGCTACTTGAGACTCTTGAAGTAAACAGACACTTCTTTGATCTGCTCATCGGTCAGTCCAGTCACAGGCTTCATTTTGCCTTTACCGTCTTTGACTGAAGCAATGATCTGCTCGACGGTGAGTTTTTGCGATTCGGGATCGGACGCGGCCTTGATTCCCATTGACTTGGCCATTCCTGCGCTTGGTGTTCCGGTGGCACCGTGGCAACTTGCGCACTTTGCCTTGTAGGTTGCCGCGCCAGATTCGGCAAAGCTTGCAACATTGGCCAAAAGAACTACAACTGCGAGAACCAGAACGTTACGAAGCGACTTTGTCATTGCGACACTCCTTTTGGGTTTTGTGCACAGGATGCGGGTAACCTGTGCCGCGTGGATTCTTTCACACACGGAAGCACAGAGGCAATCCGGAATTCGTCCGCTGAGCTGAAATTGACCTTTTTTCAAAGCTCTGGCCTATCTCCGGCGCGTCGGCGACGAATGCGGGACCTATCAATTCCGCAAGACCAGGCCAGCTTTCCAGGAACGTTTGTCGCCAAAAAGCTCACAGTCCGGCTAGACTCCTGTTGTCACTGAAATAGCCATAGCCGGAAGGTAGAAACCCAATGCCGACAAACCATCTGCTTCATTCGCACGCGTTTCGTCAATCACTCACGGTTGCAGCTTTTCTGGGCGTCCTTGCGATTCCTGCTGGGATGATTGCTCAGTCTGTGCCGCCAGCTCTGGAGTCTCCTGCGGCGGGGCCGCCCACGACTGGTTCACACGGCGAAAAGCTTGTTGGCATGCCGAAGTTTCACGACCCTGCGCCTTACGACATTGACGAGCACACGGGATATAGGCAGATTTTTGACGGAAAGAGTCTGGCGGGATGGGACGCGGACCCCACGATCTGGCGCGTTGAAGAAGGCGTGATGGTCGGCGAGACCGTCGAGGGCAAACCGAAGGGGAACAACTACATTGTCTTTCGCGGCGAGAAAGCACGCGACTTCGACCTGAAGCTGCAGATGAAGATTGAAAAAGGCGGGGGAGGCGGAATTCAATACCGGAGTGTGACGGGCGTTCCATGGACACGACCGCAGCCAGCCGGCCAGCCGCCTTATGACCTGAAGTTCATGATGACGGGCCCACAGGCGGATTTCTGGTTTCCCGTCACGGCGGAGACCGCGGCATACACGGGGCAGTGGTATTCAGAAAACACGATGCAGGGCATTCTCGCGTATCGGGGGCAGGTAACGCAGGCGCTGCCGGGGCAGACCAATCGCCTTGTCGCAAAGATCGGCGATAAGGACACGCTTGGTGGGCATGTGAAGGTCTCCGAGTGGAATGACTACGAGATCATCGCGCGAGGCGGCGTGATGATGCACATCATGAACGGCCAATTGATGGCGGTATTCATCGATGACAACAAAGACTCAGTGAACAACCAGGCGGGGCTCATCGGGTTTGAGATCGAAAGCCAGCCATGCAAGATCTCTGTGCGCGATATCTGGCTCCGGAAGTTCGATTAGCTGGAGTCGTTATTATCCTTGAGCAGTTTCTACAAGAAGTGCAATCGTGAGGGAGAGACTCAATGGGAGATAAAGTGCGGATCGCAATCAGCGCTAAAACCATGGAAGGCCTCGCGGCGGTCGATCCTGAGGTGAAGATCGACATCCTGGAGATCGAGCCGACTTCGCAGCAGATCGCCCACGTAGTCATCCAGGATTTTTCGGGCAGCGCCGTTGTTGAAATTCCAACTCCAGACACCTTTCCGACATGGCAGGTGAATGCTACATTTTCGCGCTTTGACGCTGGCTCGGGATTCGTATTTCAGCCGAGAGGAAACGCGAACCCTACGCATGTCTTTCAATGTTCGCGGCTGCCTAGTCGCTGGACACCGGTATTCGCGCCGATGAGCGGCCTTGCCTCGCCTCGCTTCAACGCTTTCAGGAAAGTGGTGGGCGTGAGCAACAGTGTCGATCTGAAGAATGGACCGGCGGTAGGCGACTTAAACGTCAAGTATGACGGGATGTCGGGGAATCCGCAGGTTCTGGCGAAGGCTGCGCTCCTCAATCTCTACGCGGTTCTGAGCGATGAACTCGATCCAGTTGATGGCGTGCCATGGATTAGCTATGTACGCAAAATCGTTCGCCTGGATCAGGAACGTTTTCTGGCCGAAGTGGATCCGACGTTGTTTGAAAATGTGCAAACGATCATCAACGAACTCGCCAGCACCTATAAGGCTCAGGGGTTCTTCACCGAAACTGCCGCCGGGATTTCGCTGCATATTCCGAATATTCCGACGGCGTATCACAGCGATGCAAATCTGGTGAGGATTATCTCGATAAAGAAGGAGTACGAGCAGGGAAACCTGCAATTGACAGTCTCATTTCTTCGGGTGGACGGGGCCGCGGTTCATCTTCTGGACTGCGATATGGATGAACACCGAAATATCGTTCTGCACAGCTTTGACGTCGTGCAGCATACAGCTTCGGGAGGAACCAACCCGATATCGATGCATGAATACATTGTCGAAGACTCTGCGCAACAGGCCGCTGATGGTATCGCAAAGATTGATCTGGGGTATCGACTCACTTGAAGCGTGCGACGTTGAACAAACGGGCGCGTGCGAGGGGACGGCGCGTTATTTTATGACTTCGAGGCCTGGTTTGATGAATCGGAAAATCGTACTTCCGATGCCGGGAAATTCATAGGCGAGCCACGTGAGAACCGGGACAGCGCCAAACGCAATGATTCGAATGTAGAATTCGGCGCCAAGTTCATTTGCCTTGGTGTGGGTGATTCGATTGAGGATCGGGTCGCGATGCATCTGCGCGAGCACCAGAATCATACCGCCGCCCAAAACAGCCAATAGGCCGGTGAAGACCCAGTCGATAAGTTGACGCGGTTCGAAAGGATACGAGTTCCAGGCCACGATCGCCAAAACGAAGGAAAGAGAGACAAACACCATCAAATAGCGCAGATTCACGAGGACAGCGCGAATCAAAGACAGATAGCGAATGGCGAGAAACTCTTCAGCGACGCGAATGTATCTGGGGTCATCGACACTCGATTCCGGAGAGGTTTCTGCGGTTTCCGCTTCGACAAAGTCGCTACTTTTCGCTTTCCAGTGAGGGACCAAAACTCTTTGCAGCAACACTTCGCTGAAACTTGCATAGCATCTTTCGATAGCATTCATAAGTACCAAGCCAATATCAGCGTCAGCTAGTGGAATGTCTTTCTGAGTGAATAGATAGTTTCTTGCCACGCGGAGAATGCGCGATTTTGGCTTTATACCACCTCGGTGCATTATGAGTGCCTTAATGAAGAAGTTCATATGACAATCTATCTTCCGCAAGGGATTTATCGAGCGGCTAAGAGGTATCCATTTGGGATTAGGAGCGGTGCCTGAAACCATCGCTCTTCTGACGCGGAGATCGAGATCTGGATCGTTGACCATCTGACGCATGGATTCTGTGCATCGCGCCATATCTCGCCACTGTTCGTTTAGGCCTCCGCGACGCAGCATTGTCATCCAACCGGCTGCGTTAAGCCGGGTGAAAGCAAATCGAATCGGATAATTTTCCAGTCGGTCAAGCAGATTCCGCTTGAGAGCCGCCCAGATGAAAACCATTCGCAGCCAACCTGTCAGTGTGATGACGAGGAGTGGGAAGAACAAGGCGGTGATGAGGAATTCATACAGGGTTGGAAATCCGTGGGATGCCCAGAAGAAATCATCGAGACTCTTGACAGGGACTAGGAATACGAACAGACAAAAGAAAAGCAGGTAAAGAAAAGCCAGCGCGAGGTTGAATCCAACGTAGCGGTCTTTGAAGTTGGGTATCAGTGCCAGACAGATGCGCCGGATGACCTCTCTTGTGATGAACAGGCAGGTGATGTCTTTGTAGAGGCAAGGGCTTTGCGCACGATCGCATTTGCGGAGATCTTCATCGGCAACAAAGAGCGGATAGGAGGTATGAAGAGTCAGTCTACCGGGCAGGACGGGCCTGGAGTTGTCGGAGAACCGAAGCCTCCATGAATGAAAGACGGACCAGAGATACCAACTGAAAAGCAGGAGCAGTACAGGAACCAACGGAGAGACGCCGCTCTCGGGATGGATGCACCGATAGCTGAAACATAGACCTACATGAGAATAGAGAACTGAACTACCTGAGGAATTCCGGCAGCATAAGTAGCTCCAAAGCAAGGACACTGCCAGCAAGGTGATCCAAGCAACCATGTTGAGACACAAGTAGACGTTGTGCCTCAAGATGAGATTGAGGCGCAAGGCCCAACGGGGTGGAACCGCGGGATCCGCCATGATTTCCCACCTGATATATTTTTGCGTTTTCCAGAAAGTGACAGCCAGAGCCAAAGTGCCCATGGCAAGCGTCAAGCTGCTCGTAAAGATGCCGGCCCAGTCTGCCAAGCGAAACCGGGAAGTTGCGAAGAGGGGGAAGGCCACGACGAAAGCCATGCAAAAGAGCATGACGGTCCCCGTGTGGACGTACATGGCACGGCGGCGTGGCTGATCGTTGTCTTTGAATGCAAGTTCGCGCGTGGCGGGTGACCAGGGGTCAGCAACGCACAGGATCAGGCTATGGAGGACGCATAGAATGCACACGAAAATGCAGAGAAAATACCATAGATGTGTGGGCCTGCTCGTCAGGTTCTCACCGATTGTGTCCGAGTTACTCGCCTGATCTCCGGCAATGCCTAGCGGGTAGTATCCATCAGAGCCGATGGCGGTAACCCACAATGTCGGGTGCAGTTTATCGGAGGGTTCCAGAATGTTCCGATATCCCGCGATCGCGGGAGACTTCTCTGATTTCGGATCCCAGATCGTGTAGCTTGCAGCATTGAAGTAGGCCTGGGAAATGGAGTCAGGGTAGGCTCGCGATTGGTTACCACGAGCTAAAGCGGAGCCAGTGCCGATCAGAGGATAGGGCGTGAAGGTGAGAGTACCGACGAAGGGCACGTTGTCGATCTCACGCTCAAAAAGCAGATCGCCACTGTAGAAGAGGAGCCGCGCGTCAGGACAAGCTCGATGCAAGAACTGCGCAAGAAAGAGCTGATCGAGAACATTGGTGGCGCTGATGACGATGAATTCGGAACCATTACGCTGCAACTGACGTGCGATGGTCATCAGTTGTGCTTCCTGCGACAGGGGCGTGTTCTCGCGAGACAACTGAGGCACGCTGTCGAAAGAGTTTGCATCCTTGAGGGAGAGGCGTAGATAGGGACTCGCGGGCGAATCAGGTGAAGTTGGTTCCGATCTCGCATTCTCTGCCTGCGCATTTCGAAGCAGAAATATCCCACGGGGAAACCGAATATTGAGGGGCTCGATTGAGGCACCGCGCGTTATTGGATGGCTTGAGGCCGATCCAAAGGTTGTGCCATCCTCCGAGAGGACAGCCACCCTGGTCGGATTGCTCGAGGAACTGCTCTGTGTAAGCAGTTTGAGAAGTTGATTCAGTGAATACGTGGAATCGTACGAGAACGATCGATACTTCACCTTTTCGCTGACCCTGTAGCCTCGTTTGCTATCTGTGGAATGTTGAGTATCACTAGTGGCGGTCATGTGAAAAAGAGCGAGCTGAGTTCCGGTTGCTCCATTCACTGAAACTGAAGTGTCTTCATGGTTCTTCAGAAAGGTTTCGACAGCTTGACGAACGGAGGCGGCCGAACCGGTGAACGTGGGACCGATGAGAGAAAGATGGTGCGGATCATTTTTGAATGACCGGAATACCTTGGCGTTTGAGGTTGCCAGTTCATCCTGGTACTTGAAGGCTTTCTGAATTTGAAGTCCATCTATGCCCGATGTGGGTGTCTCTCCAACCAAAAACAAGTAGAGGACACGAGTGAAGGCACTTTCCGTCGAGGATTGGGGCGTGGACTGAGTGGGATCGGGTAGCCTGGGCGCGTATTTGAAGATGATGAGGCCGGGTTCGTGTTCACTCGTTGAATCCCGCTCTTTCTCAGGTGACGCTTCTGTAGAGCGGACGCGCGCCGACTGCTCTTTCCAGGGCACCCAGTAATAGCTGCTCATGTATTGGTACTCTCCGGCCGCCGCCAACAGGGAGTCGACAGTTCGATCGAACTGCAGGGCCATGTTGGTGCGAACCGGATCGGGGACGATGGCGATGAGGGTATTGATTTCTATTCCGGAATTGCCGGCGGGCAAGCCCCAACGCTCTTGGGTATCGGCTCCGCATTGAGGTTCGCGCTTGTCGGGCATATCTGGAAGGATTGCGGTGAGACTGTGCTGAGTGTGATCGAGCGTGAACGACAAGTTGGTCTGTCCGGATGAGTCAGACTCGGCGAAGGGACGCGCCGGCGCCCAATAATCGCATGATGCCGACCACGGTCCGTCTCCGGCACTCTTCTTGCCTGCTGCCGCTGGTGGCGAGTCGGTTGCGTGAGCGCCTGTGGGTGGATTTGACGTTGACCCGGTTGTACGCAGGAGGACTGCCGCAAATACCAAGGCACCCAGCGAAGCACCGAGACTCTTGTTCATGTACTTGTCCCTCTTCGGCTCATTCTTGGCTTGGGCCCCCTCTCAAAAGCAAGAGGATGAACGACGTGCAATTCGTCGCGGAGGAGACGACGGCCCAACGAGATTCGATGTCTTGCGCAATACGACCTGCGAGGAATGGGGAAGTCTTATCGGTGAAGCGATCCTCTCTCGCCTCCCTACCGTATTGCGGGCAAATCTACCCTCACTAACTTGTGACCGAAACCACGAATTCATTTCAACTTTTGATCGAGGCACCTTCAAAAATCAAAGGAGACTTAGATCAAAGTCACCGGGACCTGAACTTGTTTTGCATCTCCGGGTCGCGGAACCGGGATGACCTGGGTGGTGAGCAGGTCGCCACTGGAAATTGCGCCGTCCCCATCCCAGTCGACGTGAACTCGAAAGGCGAGCATTCTTCCGGTAAGTTCAGGAGCATCAATCTGAAATGCGAGATGATCGTTAGGCTTAATTTGTGCATTCGTAAGGCGCGATTGCGACAACATTTTGGACGGCGCATCCGCAACAGTTATGTCGTGCACCTCAATGGTGATTGTGTGCGCTTTTCGCCGGGGCGCGTTTGCAGGTACGACGATCTGGCCCTTGATGGATGGCATCCTGGCACCTCAAATCGGATGATCAAGGCTCGCTAACAAATCCGCCATGGCTTTCGTTATCGGCAGTTGTGTTCGTTCCTCAACGAATGCCCATTGGCCGGCTGGATTCACCTCAAGGAAATAGTAATCTCCTGCGGGAGTGCGGCGCATGTCGATGGCTCCATAGGCCAGGTTGAGCCGCCGTTGAAGCGCCAACAACCTCGCTTGCAAGTCGGGACTGAGCGTGACCGGCTGCACGAGAGCTTCGCCCACTACCATTCTCATATCGACGGGGTATCGAGTCTGCCGAGCATCGATCTCCGCCGCGAAAAAGGCGTCTCCGATTACGGTTATCCGAAGGTCTACGCCATCGATGTATTCCTGAAAGATCACCGGGGCGTACTTCACCAGTTCCAACTGCTTGATGTCAGATGCTTCGACGAGCCGTGTCTCACGCCAGTCTTGAGTCGAAGCCAGAAACGCTTTGAAGACGACGGCGCCGGGTGCAATTTGTGTAATGAAGTGTCGTGCCTGCGCTGGATTGTTCGTGACCAACGTTCTCGGCACCTGTAGACCGACCTGCTGCGCGACTGCCCATTGGTATGGCTTGTGGTGGGCTATCGAGTCGGCCTCTCGTGGATTGATCCATGTGCAAGGGAGCGCGTCGAGCATGCCGTTTACGGCCTGTGAAGTCTCGCTCTCAACGAATGCGATATCTGAACGACGTGTTATCTCCGCATGCGCGGCGAAGGGTCTAACTCTACGCCACCATCCGACATTGGCGCGCGACAGATCGAACACTCCATCGGAAGTACTCACTTCGTATTTAGCCGCACTGTCGTTGGACCAGGAGAGAGCGATATCGCTCCTGGCAGGAAAGTTGGCCAGGTCGATTTGGATAACTTCCCTGCCCTGGGCTCTCAGCAAGTTGACGACGCTTGCAGTGTGTTCCTCTCCTTCGTAGGAGATGACCAGTATCATGTCCGATCAACTTCCTTGAAGGAACTTGACTGCTTCATCATAGGCGGCCATCAATTCGGCAAGCTGTTGTTCAACCTGTCTGATTGCTTCTTCGAGTTCCTGCAAATGCTGCATGGCGTTTCCGGCTTCTGCGGTTCCGCCCGGAAATGCGCGGCTCGGCGATGCCAAAACGAAGGGTGACACCTGACCTTGCGGGTTAATAACGGGCCCCGGGCCTGGGCCCGGATCCAAAGCGACCTCTTTGGCGGTGGTCTCCGTGATCGGGTCCTTCCGAACCTCCTTGACCGTGTCTCGAACCGGCTCCTTGGAAACTTCCTTGAATGTGTGATCAACGATTGGATCCTTCCGCACTTCCTTTACCGTGTCCCGAACCGGCTCTTTGGATACCTCTTTGAGAGTCCGATCAACGATTGGATCCTTCGGCACTTCTTTAAAAGTTGTACGTCCGGGATACATGATCTGAACACCGGCGAGATCACCGGCGGAAAGGGCGCTGCGCTGCCCCATTACGACGCCGGCCGGCAACGCTTGCTTCGGAACAATGGTGTCTTGCCCATTGACCGAAAACGCATCGCGGGGATAATGCATGATCGACCCATAGTCGTAGGCACCCAGGTCATCTCCATCCTGGATGTGCTGACTGAAGTTGAATTGCATCGAGGGATCGATATTGGCCCATACGATAGTCACGAAGCTGTCTCGATCTTCGCGGCTCTGCTCGTGCCACAAGCCGACAGAATGACCGATCTCGTGGATTGCGTTTCCGGAGGTGCAATTGGCTGCGAGCGTGACGTTCTGCTGTCCCCCCTGACGTCCGACCATTGACGAGCAGCCGCCGCCGGGCACGAAGCGAACGAAATCCGGATACTGCGATTGATTGGCCGCAGTGCGGAGAACGAATCTGATTCGCGTGTGGGCCTCCCAATGGGCGATGGCATCCGTGACGCGTTGCTGGTTTGGCAAAGTCGGATCAATTTCATAGGGGATGGTCGCATTGGGCCACCGAAATTGCTGACCCGTGATGCCGATAGAGCGTAGAGGAAGGTCTTGCCCTTGCGCCTGCTTCAGGCTCTGCACAGTGCCAAGGACGATGTCACCTTCAAAGACGGCCAGACCATCCACCTCTGCGTAGAGGACCGGCTTTTGGGAAAAGGTCGCTCCATCGATCAGAGCGGTGCCAGCTATGGGACCAGACCGTTGTTCTCCGTGAGTTGAAGATTTACGACCACCTGGAACCCGGGTAGTTTGCTTTCTTCTTGCCATGTCGTTCCTCCTTCCCATTAAGTTTTGAACGAGCGGATGCGGGAACTTCGTTCCTTTTACAACTCGAACATTGTTTGCAGGGGGCGCTCAGGGTCTAGCGTTCGTAAGCGCAGAATATGAAACCGGAAAATCTTGCCACACAATTACCGGAAACGCCATCGAAAATTAGAGGGAGCCCTTTCGTTTTGAGCGAAGTTCCGAGCCAAAGCCTGAGACACACATATGCAGAGGATCGGGAGCCATGTCAGGCTCAATCCACGGTGAATTGCGATCAAGCGCGGCTTGTTCGTTTGCTGATTTCCAACTGGGATGTTGGAATGGACGACGGCCGCTAACGATCGATCTGTCGGTCCTATTTCCGCCTTTTTCGTGTCGCAGTCTTTTTGGCTGACGCGGGACGCGTGGACTTTTTGGGATAGATGAGTGCCGCGAAGCCGTAGTCTTTCTTGTCAATGTCTGTGCCACCGATGATCGGCTTACCGTTCAGAGTGATTTCGCCGGGAAGTTGGTAGCACATGATGGACCTGGCATCGACCGAGGTTCCGCGCAATGTCGATTCTTCAATGGGAGTCAGGACCTGGGCGCGAATCTCTTCTTCGCTCCATCCCTGTGTGCGCTCGAAGTACGCAATGGTCTTGGCGACATCGAGTTTCTTTACGAGGGCTCTGCGCATATGCTCGTGGGGGAAGCCGAGTGTGTGACCGGTCTCGTGCCGGACCACGCGATGAAACTCGGATTCGGGCATCCGCATTGTGAAGGCCTCAAGGTTCAGCGTTTGCTGGTTCTTGGGGATGTGAAGGATGTCGGTTCCGACATAGGACCAGTAACCACCGTTTGCGCCGCCTTCAAAGGCGATTCTTACCTGAGCATCCGTCCGTGTTTCGACGAATTTGATGTTTGCCGTTTTGGCCCATGCATTCATGTGAAGAAGGAGTCTCTTCTTCAGATCTGTCGGAGTAGTATCCATGAACCCTACGGTCAGGTTTACTCCCTGCAATCCCCAATACTTTGTCGTTACGACTGCGATGCGCTCGGGACTCGAAACGAAACCAGGCATCACGCCCGCTAAGCGTTCTACAGGCGCGTGATTCAAGGGGTTGATGGCAGTAGCGGTCTTGGCTGCGGCAACTCGCTTTTCAGGCGGCAGACGCTTTGGTGTGCAAACGAGATAGTTCATCGGTGATCCTTTCGACGGTAATGGGACATGAAGCCTGGCTACTTGATAAGTGATCGGGCGAGCGAAATCGTTTCAAGTGCGTGCAGGCAATCGAGACTCGCCAAGTCAGAGACAAGATTCCGATCAACGGACCGAAGTGCGTTCTATCGAGCCGACGACGCCTATCGTGAGCATCGCAGTTTCGACCGTGAGAGAACCGGTAGCCCGACGATGAGCGCGAACGCAGCTATGGTGAGACCAACTTTCCGTCTCATAGGATTTTCTCCTTCAGCTTCGGCCAATGACTGCGAGCGCATGACCGCACGATTTGGGGATGCCGGGCGCACTCGGAACCGGGCCGCCGACATGTGTGAGCATAATAGGCGAAAGTCACGAGGGCTGCAATTGGTCTTATGCACGCCGAGAAGCAAGGAATCTCCTTGGCCCGAAAAACCGTCTCGGAGCCTGCACTTCGCTGCCAGGTCTATTCGGTCTTGACTATTCGAATGGGCTTTCGCGGAGTATTCTTTCTCCATGCTTCCCCTGAGCATGCTCTTCTCCTACCTACAATTGTTTGTCGTAGCTGGTGTTATCCTCGGCGTCGGACAGCAGGCCTTTGCGTCAGGCGAGCAAGTGGGGCGCACCCTCGTTATTGACGGGTTGGGGCACGGAAAGGCAGATCTCGACGGTCTCTGGCAATTTCGAATAGGAGACGATCGCAATTGGGCGCAGGCCTCATTCGACGATTCCAGATGGGAGACGCTCAGCCCGGCCGCGCCATGGGGAACGCAAGGCCATCCCTCGTACGCAGGGATGGCCTGGTATCGCCGTCATCTGAAGATTGTGCCCGCACCCAATACGGACGGGGAATTTCGGATTCTTATTCCCAATGCTGAGGACTCCTACGAGGTTTATTGGAATGGGAGCCTCATCGGGCAATACGGAAAGCTGCCGCCTCACCCTGTGTGGTTTTACAGTGTGTTTCCCCGGTCATTCCCGCTGAGCGGCGACCCATCGGGCGTGCTTGCGATTCGCGTCTGGAAGGCTCCTCGGGACATTTTCTCGCCGGCAGAATCCGGAGGGCTCGCCTCAACTCCGATCGTGGGCGATCCGGACACGATTTCCCTTTACGAACGAGCGATCACCTGGCAGTACATTCAACTTGAGCTGTTCGAGTATTCGCTTGTGCTGTTGCGGCTTTTCATTGCCGTTCTGTGTGTGGTGCTCTGGAGCCATAACCGACGGGAGAAGTTCTTCATCTGGGTCGGAATTTTCACGATAGCGCCGGTGGCTTTGCATATCTTGCAGGGCATGTTCCTGATCCCATTCCCATACGGGTTGGCGCGCTGCATCAATCAACCTCTCTATGTTGTTTCAAACATCTCTTTGTGGTTTCTTCTCATCTGGCTGCTGCAACTCAATGAGAAACGGAAGGTAGTTTGGTGGACCAGGGTTTTCGCGTTGCTGAGCATCATTGCGGGCACTGCAGATGGAGTGCTTGCGCTTGTGTGGGGCTCGGCAGCGACCAAGATGAAGTGGGCAGACGGGTTTCTCGCCAGCATTATTTTGCTTTTCGAGGTTGTGCCATTCTTTCTGATCGCCGTAGGGCTGCGCAACCGGCTGGGTGTATCCCGGTGGGCGGTGGCGCTGACTGCGTTCATATTGCAGGCCATCCATTCAATCGCGGACATAAGCGCGTTTGGCCAGCGATTCACGCATTGGACTTTGTTCACCGCTCTCGTCGACACGCCTCTCTTCACAATTCGGGGAGTGGACTTTCAATTTGAAAAAGTAACTTCGCTCGCGCTGTTCGCGTCGATCCTTTTTGCTGTTTATCACTACGTTCTGGAGCAGCAGGCGCGAAACGCAGCACTCGAGCAGGAGATGCAGAGCGCGAGAGAAATTCAACAAGTTCTTATTCCCGAGGTGCTGCCGTCGCTGGAGGGGTACGGCATTACCAGCGCGTATACGCCGGCACAAGAGGTGGGCGGAGACTTCTTTCAGATTCTCGCGAATCGTGATGGCTCGACGATTGTTGCCCTGGGGGATGTAAGCGGGAAGGGCCTGAAAGCGGCAATGAACGTTGCAACGATCGTGGGTGTCATTCGCGCGGAGGCTACAAATACCTCCAGCCCCGGGGAGATGCTCGGCACGCTGAACAGGTGTCTCACAGGGCGAATGCAGGGAGGGTTTGCCACAAGCATCGTCTTTCGGCTCGACTCGAACGGTGAGGCTACGATAGCGAACGCGGGTCACTTGCCAATCTTTCTCAATGGCAAAGAGTTCTCTCTGGAACCTTCTCTTCCCCTGGGACTGGTGTGTGGAACTACCTACGACGAAGTTACTGTGCACCTGGAGCCTGGAGATCAGTTGAGTCTCTATACAGATGGATTGCTGGAGGCGCGAAATCCGAGCGGTGAGCTCTTCGGATTTGAGCGTCTTCGGACTTTGTTTGCAGGCCGTCCTACCGCGCAGGAAGCAAGTCAAGCTGCTGTCGCGTTCGGTCAGGACGACGACATTACCATACTCACGCTCACAAGGCTGGCCGCGGGCGAAGAATCAACCACCCAAATCGTCGCACCGATTCTGGATGATATTCCGGCGCGAATCTGAAGGGTCGATTGTTCGAGACTCGACCTGCCGAATACAGCAAGGGTCTGCCGAAATGCGCAGATCCTTGCTTTGTCGCGCGATTTTCAACTATCTCGCTACTTGAACTGTGATGGACGTGGTTCCAGTCGCGTAATTCGTTCCTCCGCTATACGTGGCAGTCATAACGTCTTTGCCATTTGGAAGAGAAGAAACCAGCACGGAAGTACTCGCCATGCCCGCGGCGTTCACAGGCACGATTGCGATCACGTTCGTGCCGTTCTTAAACGTCACCGAACCGGTCGCATTGGGAGGACCCGCGCTCGACGATTGAACGGAAGCCGATAGTGTAAGTGTTCCTCCGGTTACATACCAGGCCGAAGGAGTGAGCTGCACTACAACGGGAGCTGGAGTTACGGTGAAGCTCTGGACCTTCGGACCGGCCGCGGCGTAGTTTGTCTGGGCCGGGTAGCTTACGCTGAGGCTGTGAGTCCCGACGGGAGGCTTTGGCAAGGTGATAGTCGCTGCGCCGGAAACAAGCGGAACAGTGATGGGGCCATTCCCGTCGTAAATGTATGTGATGGATCCCAGCGGAGCGCCCGCGTTCGAACTGGCGTTGACGACACACTGGAAATTCGCCCCATAGGGATAGGGGGTATTCCAGCAGGAGAGCGCCAGAACAACTGGAACAGGCAGCACGTTCAATGTGACGGGCGCTGAAGTTCCGGCGGCGTTATAGCGATCTCCGGAATAGACAGCGGATAAAGTGTGCGTACCCGCAGGAAGATTCTTCAAGTAGTAGTAGGCAGCGCCGCTACTGAGATTGAGCGTTACGAGAACCGACCCCTTATCAATGATCTTCACGGTGCCTGTGGGCACGTGGCCATTGATGTTTGAGAGTTGAACAGTGAGGTTAGTTCCAAGCGGATACGTCACAGTACCTGACGACAGACTGAGATGGATCTGATTATCAATGGCATCGACCTGGTAATTCACCGGCTGCGATTTCTGGTTCCCTGCTGCATCTTTTGCAAGGACGGTGAACGTTTGTGATCCAGACGAGGAAGTGGGCACTGTCGCCGTTAACGTTCCTGTGTCGGCGATACCGGAGCCATACGTGTGGCTGCCGCATTGAACGATTCCGGAACGATCATCGGTGCATCTGTACGTGGCGGCGACGATCTGACCCTGGTAGTAGGGACCGGCAGGAGACAATGTTGGACCGGATGGGATTTCGGGCAGAACCGTATCTACGTTGATGGGGAAGGTGTAGAAGCTCGTTATCCAGCTGCCGGAGTTATCCTTGGCGAATTTCAACTCCTGCGTGCCTGCGCAATCCTGAGCGAAGTAGTGCAGGAGATAGTTCCCGTCCTCGAGTCCCGTCAGCGACTGCACTGGCGGAGTGAACAGTGCGGCGGGCGGATTATCGGGGCATTGCGCGGTGTTTGCGAGCACGATATCGGTTGCAATGCCTGCGCCGGGTACGGGTACGTTGTTGGCGGGCGAGATGCCGTAGGTGATGCTTCGAATGGGCGAAGCAACGAAGTTTGCAGCTCCAGGCAAACCAGTACCGGCCAGATTCGGCGGCTGACTCGACAGCTTGAAGTACGGATTAGGGTTGTTCGTCCAGTTTCCAGGTCCCAAAGAGACGGGGGCGCCTGAACTATTGGTTACAGTGACGCTGGTAAGGTCTTCTGGCACTTTGGCGATGGAGATGAAGGTCGAGTTTGGGCGCGTGGTTTGGGATTTGCCGTCATAAAGTCCCGGGCCGGTGAAGCTGGTAAGCAGATTCTGCGGGCAAGCAAGATCCTGCAAGGACGATGCGGGGTCGAAGGTGCATGAACCTTGATCCCATCCCTCGCTCGCCATCAGAAATCCCATTCCTTCGTGGAATGTCGGACCGCCTGGCGTTGGAATATCGTTGAGGTCGAAAGCGGGTCCGTCGAAGACATCGTGAAGCTCCTCGTTGGATAGAGTTGAGGACGGACATTGCGCTCCCGTTGCCGTATTGCCCGTGCCGGTGGTGCAAGTTAACGTGTAAAGCTTGCAGGCAGGCTGGCCATCGAGCAATTCGCCATTGTGTATTAGGCACATGGAGGTTGCAAAAGACGTTCCGCTCACTTTAAGCGGATAGGCCGTCAGAGGCTCAAGGGCCGAATCTCCAACCTGGGGATTGACGCCATTGGGATCGATCGTCAGCGATCCAGCGGACTGAGCGCCGCTCAAATTGTATTCGAAGCCGATCATCTGGTCATTGCCGGTGTTAAAGGTGAAGTCTTGATTTAACTGCTGCGTAGTCGGGTTCGTCGCTGGAATCGTATTGCCCGAGATCAATGCAGGACCCGTGACCCCTCCCGGCGTGCAATTTGTATTGAGATACAGGCTCGAGTTTGCGACGTAGCCACCTTCATCCACGAGATCAATTTTGACCTGCTGCGCGCCCTCGACAAGCAAAGAACTGATATCGATTGGGGGCACTCCGCCGGTGGCTACAAATGAATCAGGCGATTGCCCGGTGAGGGTGCCTGCACTCGCGGGATCCTGATAGGCGGAGGTAAAGCAATTCTCAAATGGGCCCTGGGAAGAGCCATTCACACCGCCCCTGCAAACGTTGACAGGGCCATTGCTGGTGGTCAGGTTCGTAATGTCAATGTTGTTATCGACCAGCACTTTGCCGGAACTATTTGCCGGGGACGCATTCGCAGCGGAAGAGAGAAACGCGATTGGAGCAGCGGGGCCGGTGAGGTTGAGGGTATTTGTGTTGAAGATGACCTGATCCTCGCCATAGCCAGCTCCGGATTGGGACGCCCGGACGTTGAGAGGAGAGAAGAGCTGGCTCGAATTTTGGGCTCTGATGTGTGACGCGGAGGTGAAAATACCAACTGCGACTATCAGGGAAAGGGGAAGAGAAGAGAACTTCATTTTTCTTAGCGACCTCCGCGTCGTCTTTGACCGTGCGCAAGAGATTTCGCCCCTGATACTGTCATGGGCAGACAGGACTTGAACACGGACTGAATGGGTGAATCTGGGGAAAGGGCATGGTCCCTCAGAGCTGCGCTGAGAGTAAATCTGTTGCAAGTCTGCCCGAAGGTTCCCTAGGTGTCAACTTGTGTAATAGTTGCAGCGGAAGTTTTCGGTTTTGTCACCTGCGTTTTTGTTGGTCGATCCAGATGTTGATGCGTATTTCGAGGATGTCCAGCGGAAGGGGCCCCTCACTTAGAATGGCATCGTGAAAGGCGCGAATGTCGAACTTTGGTCCGAGCGCATGGCTGGCTCGATCGCGTAATTCGAGGATCTGCATCTGCCCGAGTTTGTAAGACAGTGCCTGGCCGGGCCACGCAATGTAGCGGTCCACCTCTGTCGCGATGTTCTGACTGTCCATGGCGGTGTGCTCGCGGAAGAAGTCGATCATCTGCTGGCGCGACCAGTGCTTGGCGTGCACTCCGGTATCGACGACCAGACGCACCGAGCGCCACATCTCGTTTCCCAGGCGTCCATATTCGCTGTACGGGTCCTGATAAAAGCCTGCCTGCTTGCCGAGTTGCTCGGCATAGAAGGCCCACCCTTCGGAATAAGCATCGTATTCGGAGAAACGCCGGAAGGCGGGTAGATCAGGCAACTCCTGAGCGATGGAAAACTGCAAGTGATGCCCGGGAATACCTTCGTGGTAGGCGATGGCTTCAACGTTGAGAAGCAGGCGATGAGTCGGATCGTACTCGTTCACATTGATGCGCCCGGGGCGGCTGCCATCGCCTGCACCCACTGTGTAGTCCGCGGGTACTGCGTCTGGAGCGCGGTAGGCTTCCATCGGAACGACCTCCAATTTCGTTTTCGGAAGCTGTGAAAAGAACTGCGGCAGCTTCGCATACATCTGATCCGTGTAATGACGGTAGAGATCGAATATCTGCTGACCGGATTTTCCGAGGAGAGCGGGATCGTTGCGGATGTGCTCGTTGAAGCTCTTCAGGTCCTGGAATCCAAGCGACCGTGCCACCTGCAGCATCTGTGCTTCGATATCCGCCACCTGTTTCAGTCCCAACGTGTGAATCTGGTCGGGGGTTAGGCCGGTTGTGGTCATGTGACGGACGGCGAAGCGGTATCGGGCTGCACCGTCAGGCAGCGCCCACACGCCGTATTCGGTTCCTCCGTGCGGGGCATATTGATTGCGAACGAAGGCGGCGAATTTTGCGTAGGCAGGTTCCACTTCATCACGCACTGCGGCTTCAATTGACTCGGTGAACCTCTGCCTGTCTGGCATAGAGATCGCGGAAGGAAACTTTTGCAATGGCTTCGTGAAGGGGCTGTTGGCGAGCGCCCTTTCCGCGATGTCTGCGGCCTGGGAAGCAACTTTGTCGAGCAGATACTTTGGCGGCACGAGGCGGTCGCGAAGACCTTGCTGGATATTCGTTGTGACTTGTTCAAAGGCGCGGGGAACGGCATGAAGGCGCGCGAGGTAGTTCTCGTAGTCCTTTTTGGTTGCGAACGGCATTTGAGTGGCGAGCGTGGCCAGATCTAGATGAACACCATTCATCTGATTCACCGGCATCTCCCATGGGCGGAACTGTGCGCTCTCCACGCGGTCCCGTAGTTGACGAAGCATCAGTGTTTTGTTCAGTGCTTCCTGTTCGGGAAAGCCTGTGGTGTCGATCGCTGAGATTAAGCGGATTTCGTCTCGCGCATACTGCGTCTCGTGTTCCGACGCGGCAGCGGAGCGGTCATCGAGGAGATCGTTGTAGCGAGGATCGCCAATTGCGGTTGCGAATTCAGGATGGGTGCGCAGCTGGTGTTGCCACTCATCTTCAATCGCTGTGCGCAACTTTGCCCTGCGTGTGGCAAGTGATGGAGGAGTCTGAGATTTTGGTGCCGTGTGTTGACTCGGGGGCTGCTCCGCGGCAACCGGGGGCTCGCTCGGCGCCTGCTCCGGCTCGGGC
>Ga0207706_10001591_pt1 | contig 22542 bp, 18 predicted proteins | sample KBSC53metaG_FD_184318 | JGI IMG/M metagenome (GOLD analysis project Ga0207706, IMG submission 184318) | Corn rhizosphere microbial communities from Kellogg Biological Station, Michigan, USA - KBS C5-3 metaG (SPAdes) (version 2) | ecosystem: Host-associated > Plants > Roots > Rhizosphere > Soil ... | reverse complement strand
GCCAGCGCCTGGAGCTCTGCCGGTGTGCAGAGGTCGCGAAAGAACGCCCGGCACTCGTCCGTCGAGCGCAGGGTCAGGATCGCCTGGAACAGGCCGCGTTCCGCTGCCGCTTCCTGCCGGTGCGTGAGTCCCTTGTGCATCTTCATCGCCGGCCGTATCCATGTAATAACGTATTAGCGCATTATCACATAGATCCGTCCTGCCCGGCTACTGCGGCTGCGCGGCTCCCCGAAATGGCCCGGTGCTATCTTTTCGCGTACACTCGCATCGCTCATCGAGACCGGCTGAGGGACTGGCCCAGCGACGCCGGGGCAACCGACGGGACCTTCGTGTCCCGCACAGGTGCCAACTCCACGGGGACGTCAGTCCGCCGACAGATGAGTTGTCGTGAACCCGCCCGGCGCGGGATTCCATCCCACGGCAACCATCCAGCGGCGTGTCACAGGAGAACTCGAAACCGTCCGGCCACCGGGCCATTGGAGACCGTGAGTTCATGTGCGCCGCCGCCTCCAAAGCCGTTGCCTCCGAGACAGGCCCTTCCGAGGCCGCGGCGCCGAACGCTGTGCTCGACGGCGTGATCGTCCTCGAGGACGGGCTCGGGCTCGAGCACGGCGGACGCGTGGCGCCGCTCGCCATTGCCTGGCGGCTGCAGGGGCTCTCGGGCCCGGTGGTCGCCGCGATGGGTGGGATTTCATCCGGGCGTATCGTCTGCGATGGCCCGGATGCACCGGGCTGGTGGAACGAGCTCGCCGGACCGGGCCGGGCCCTCGACAGCGAGCGTTTCCGCGTGCTCGGCATCGATTTTCTCGGTGGCAGCCATGACAGCAGCGGACCGGCCCAGGGAGAGCGTTTCCCGAGCGTGAGCAGCTACGACCAGGCGTCGATCCTGCGGCGCGTGCTCGACCACTTAGGCGTAGTCGAGCTCGCCGCCTGCATCGGCGCCTCGTACGGCGGGATGGTTGCGCTTGCCTTTGCGGAGCGCTTTCCAGACCGGCTGCGGCAGGCGGTGGTGATCAGCGCGGCGCACCGCACGCACCCGATGTCGACCGCCTGGCGCAGCGTGCAGCGCGCTATCGTCCGCTACGCCCTGGCGCAGGGCGAGGGGCCACGAGGCCTCGTGCTGGCGAGGGCGCTTGCGATGGCCACCTACCGCTCGGCGCGCGAATTCGAGGAGCGCTTCGCCGGTGCGGCGGAGCGCGGCCCGGATGGCTTCCGGTTTCCCGTCGAGTCGTACCTGCTCGCGCGCGGTGAAGACTACGCCACCCGCTATCGACCCGAATCCTTCGTCTGTCTGTCGGAATCGATCGATCTGCATCGTATCGATCCGGCGGGCGTCCATGTGCCCACGACGCTGGTCGGGGTGATCGAGGATCAACTGGTGCCGGTCGCCGACATGCGCGCATTGCGCGATGCGCTCGGGGGCGGCGCACGACTGGTCGAGATCAGTTCATCGTACGGCCACGATGCATTTCTCAAGGAGAAAGAGGTCCTGGGCGGCGTGATCGCGCAGGCACTCGCAGACACATGACCCAGGAAGCAAACGAAACCACCCGTGCCGTGCGGGCCGCGCTCGAGACCGACACCCAGCACGGAGCGGTCGTGCCGCCAATACACCTGACCTCGACGTTCGCCTTCGTCAGGTACGGGCAGAAGCGCGGCTACGACTATTCGCGATCAGGCAATCCCACACGCGACGCGCTCGCGGGCGCGGTCGCCGACCTGGAGGGCGGGACAGGGGCGGTGATCACATCGTCGGGCATGGCGGCCGTGACGCTCGTCGCACAGCTCTTCCGGCCCGACGATCTCGCAGTCGTGCCGCACGATTGTTACGGTGGCACATACCGGCTCTTCAACGCGCTGCACGAGCGCGGCGCGCTGCGGGTGCGCTTCATCGAGTTCGGCGATGCGGCCGCGCTCGCTCGTGCCGTCGAGGAACGCCCTGCGCTGGTGTGGATCGAGACGCCGTCGAACCCGCTGCTGCGTATCGTCGACATCGCGCGGGTGGCGCGCGCGGGCCGCAGCGCCGGCGCGCTCGTCGTCGCTGACAATACCTTCCTGTCGCCGGTATGGCAGAAGCCGTTGCGGCTCGGTGTGGACGCGGTCGTACATTCAACGACCAAGTACCTCAACGGCCACAGTGACGTCGTGGGCGGGGCGGTTATCGCCGCCACTCCCGAGCTGCACGAGCGCTTCGCATGGTGGGGCAACTGCATCGGCGCGACGGGTGCGCCCTTCGACGCCTATCTGACTTTGCGGGGCCTGCGCACCCTGCATGCGCGTATGCGGAGTCACGGCGAAAACGCCGCCCGCGTGGCGTCGATGCTCGCGGCACATCCGGCCATCGAGCGCGTGTATTACCCGGGCCTTCCGCAGCACCCCGGTCACGAGCTCGCGCGGGAGCAACAACAGGGGTTCGGAGCGATGGTCAGCTTCGAACTCGCCGGCGGCCTCGCGCGCGTGCCGGCGTTTCTCGAAGCGCTGAAACATTTCTCGCTGGCGGAATCGCTGGGCGGCGTCGAAAGCCTGGTAGCGCATCCGGCCAGCATGACGCACGCGGCAATGGCGCCCGAGGCCCGGGCGCGCGCCGGCATCACTGACGGACTGCTGCGGTTGTCGATCGGCATCGAGGACGGTGGCGACCTGGTGCGCGATCTCGAGCAGGCTCTCGCCGTATCACGTTGAGCAGCTCGAAAAAAAAGAAGGCCGGCGGTTACGCCGGCCTTCCGGGACGGGACCCGAGCAGCCTCAGTCCGTGAGGCATTGACTAACCCGACTCAAGTCCGCATCACTCGTCGCGAAGAGAGCCCTGGGACCAGGGCGGCAGGGGTGATACCCCCGCGGACGCGCAGTATAGCGCCGGCTTTTTGACGGTTGTACATCCGGAATCCGGCGCGCCGGGCAGCCTCGAGTGGGCATCAGATCAGACTGTAATAAGTATCTGTAACCTATTGATCTAATAGCAGGAGGTGGACGACCTCATCACGCACTGCAGCGGAACCGAGCGCTCTCTGGCCCGGGCTGGCCATGTCGGCCGTGCGGGCGCCCGCGTCCAGCGCCCGGCCGACCGCGGTCTCGACGGCGCGCGCCTCTTCTTCGAGTTCGAGCGAGTGTCGCAGCAGCAGCGCGGCACTGAGGATGGCGCCATAGGGATTCGCTGTTCCGCGTCCGGCGATGTCGGGCGCCGACCCGTGTATCGGCTCGTACACACCGAGTCTCGTGGACCCGAGCGAAGCGGAGGGCAGCAGGCCGAGCGAACCAGCGAGCATCGACGCTTCGTCGGTGAGGATGTCGCCAAACATGTTCTCGGTGAGCAGGACGTCGAAGCCGCGCGGCGCGCGCAGCAAGTGCATCGCGGCCGCATCGACCAGCATGTGCTCGAGTGCGAGCTGCGGAAACTCGTCGCGGACCACGCGCTCGACTACCTCGCGCCAGAGTCGTGACGTTTCGAGCACGTTTGCCTTGTCGATTGATACCAGGCGCCGGCTGCGCACCATCGCGAGTTGCCCGGCGACGCGCGTGACGCGTTCGATCTCAGCGGTGGTATAGCTGCAGACGTCCTCGGCCTCGCGGGCGGTGCGCTTCTTGCGGCCAAAGTAGATCCCGCCGGTCAGTTCCCGGACGACCACGAAGTCGACGTCCCGCACCACCTCGGGCTTGAGCGGTGAGGCGTCGAGCATCGAGGGGAGCACACGCACCGGGCGCAGATTCGCGAACAGGCCGAGCGTGCCGCGCAGCTCGAGGAGACCCTGCTCCGGTCGTACCCGCGCGCCCGGAATGGACCACTGCGGGCCGCCCACGGCGCCAAGCAGCACCGCGTCGCTGTCGCGGCAGGCCGCGATTGTGCGCGGTGGCAGCGGCGAGCCCGTGGCATCGATGGCCGCCCCGCCGATCAGCGCCTCGATGAACTCGAACTGATGCGCGAAACGGGCCGCAACGGCCTGCAGCACCGCAACGGCCACCGCAGTGACCTCCGGTCCGATCCCGTCGCCGCCGAGTACGGCGATCCGCGCCTTCATCCGGCGCGCCGCTCGTGACGCTCGATCGCGTCGCCGTGGGCGAGCAGGAATCCGAGCTCATCGATGCCGTTTACGAGGCAATGACGGGCAAAGGATTCAATTGGAAAGGGCACGGCAGTACCGTCCGACAGCCTGATGCATGATCCGGGCAGATCGATCTCGACCTCGGCGCCGGGATGTGCGAGCAGCCAGCGATGCGTGTCCTCGCCGACGACGATCGGCAGCAAGCCGTTCTTGAGACTGTTGCCCCGGAAGATGTCGGCGATCTCGGTGCTGATCACCGCGCGGAATCCCCAGTCGTGGAGCGCCCAGGGGGCGTGCTCACGTGAGGAACCGCAGCCGAAGTTGCGGCCCGCCACCAGGATCCGGCTGCCCTGCGCCTGAGGCTGGTTCAGCACGAAGTCGGGGCGCGGCTGGCCCGACGCGTCGTAGCGCCAGTCGGCGAACAGCGCGGTACCCAGCTCGCCGCGCGACGTCATGGTCAGATAGCGCGCGGGAATGATCTGATCGGTGTCGATGTTCGTCGCCGGGAGCACGACCGTGGTCGAACGGATGACGGTGACCGGTTCCACGTCGCTGCTCAGTGCAGGAATTCGCGCGGATCGGTGATGCACCCGCGTACCGCGGCCGCGGCCGCGGCGGCGGGACTCGCGAGCAGCGTGCGCGCGCCCTTGCCCTGGCGCCCCTCGAAATTGCGGTTGCTGGTGCTGACGCAGTATTGACCGGGTTCGACGGTGTCACCGTTCATCCCGAGGCACATCGAGCATCCGGACTCGCGCCACTCGGCGCCGGCGTCGAGGAATATCTGTGCGATGCCGCGCGCCTCGGCCTCACGCTTCACGCTCTGCGAGCCCGGCACGATCAGCACTCGCACACCGGGCGCGACGCGGCGACCGGCGAACACCTTTGCCGCGAGCTCCAGATCCGAGAGCCGGGCGTTGGTGCAGCTACCGATGAACACGGCCTGGATCGCCTTGTCGCGCAGCCGCTCTCCGGGCTGCAATCCCATGTACGCCAGCGACTCTGCGTGCACGGCGTCGCCCGGGCGGTCGGGGACACAGCCACCGAGCGGCACGACCATGCCTGGATGGGTGCCGTAAGTGATCATCGGCTCGACCACATCGGCGGCGTGGCTCACGCGGCGGTCGAATGTGGCATCCGGATCCGTCCGCAGCGTGCGCCAGTCGGCGACCGCGCGTTCCCAGCTCTCGCCGGCCGGCGCGCGCGGGCGTCCACGCAGGTACTCGAACGTGGTGTCGTCCGGCGCGACCATGCCGGCGCGCGCGCCCGCTTCGATCGACATGTTGCAGATCGTCATGCGCTCGTCCATCGACAGTGCTTCGACGCCGGAACCGAGGTACTCGATCACGTGGCCGGTGCCTCCGTTGACGCCAACGCGGCCGATGATAGCCAGCACCAGGTCCTTGGCAGTGATTCCCGGGCCAAGTCGGCCGGTCACGTCGACCGCCATCGTGCGCGGTCGGCGTTGCAGCAGGCATTGCGTCGCGAACACGTGCCCGACCTCGGTCGTCCCGATGCCAAAGGCGAGCGCGCCGAATGCGCCATGGGTGCTGGTGTGACTGTCGCCGCAGACGATGGTGCGCCCCGGCTGGGTGAGGCCGAGTTCCGGGCCGATGATGTGCACGATGCCGCGCCGGTCGTCCTCCATTCCGAGCAGCTCGAGTCCGAATTCCTGGCAGTTGCGCGTGAGCTGACGCACCTGTCGTGCTGCGGATTCGACCGCGATCGGTACGCGGCCGGCGACCTGCGCCGGGTCCGTGGGGGTCGAGTGATCCATGGTCGCCAGCGTCCGCTCCGGGCGGCGCAGCCGCAGACCGCGTGCCCGAAGCACGTCGAAAGCCTGCGGCGAGGTGACCTCGTGCACCAGGTGCAGATCGACGTACAGCACCGCCGGCGAGTCTACGGTTTCGGAGACGACGACGTGCCGGTCCCAGACCTTGTCGAAGAGTGTACGCGGTAGAGTGTTCACGCGTGTCCGGTTGTCAGACCGCGACCGCCCCGGTGGGCGCGAGCCGCTGCTCGCTTCCGGCACGAGCGACGGAGTGGCGCGTTGCCTCGATCTGATTGACGACGATCAGGAAAGCTCGCACGGCCGACTCCACGATGTCCGTGGTGACCGAGGTTCCGCGGTATGAGCGTCCACGGTACTCAACCGTGACGACCGCCTCGCCCTGCGCATCCTCACCGACCGATACGCTCCGGACCTCGAACTTGCGCAGCTTTACGTCCACGCCCGTCGCGTTCTCGACGGCCTTGAAGGCGGCATCGACCGGTCCGTCGCCGGTCGCCGTGACCTCGACCTGCCGACCGTCGGCGTGCCCGAGCACCACCCGGGCGCTGCCGGCGGCGGCGGAGTCGCTCTCCACGTGCAGACGAGCAAGCTGCCACGGACCGTCGCCAGCCTCGTTTCCAATGTTCAACACGAGCGCTTCGATGTCTCCGTCGAACAGCTCCTTCTTCTTGTCGGCGAGCGCCTTGAAGTCGTCGAAGACCCGGTTCAGCTCCGTGTCATCGAGCTCGAAGCCGAGCTCGCGGACGCGCTCGCGAAAGGCGTGGCGGCCGCTGTGCTTGCCGAGCACGAGATTGCTGCGCGTGAGCCCGACATCCTCGGGCCGCATGATCTCGTAGGTCGAGTGGTGCCGCAGCATGCCGTGCTGGTGGATCCCCGACTCGTGCGCAAACGCGTTCTCGCCGACCACGGCCTTGTTGCGCGGGATCGGCATTCCGGTGATCGAGGAGAGCAGGCGGCTCGCCGGATACAGCCGTCGCGTGTCGATACCGGTCGTGAGGCCGAAGAACCCCTCGCGGGTCCGGAGCGCCATCACCAGCTCCTCGAGCGAGCAGTTGCCGGCGCGCTCGCCGATGCCGTTGATCGTGCACTCGACCTGGCGGGCACCCGCGCGCACCGCTGCCAGGCTGTTGGCGACGGCCATCCCGAGGTCGTCGTGACAATGTGCGCTCAGCACGACCTTGCCGATGCTGCTCACATGCTTCTTGAGGTACTGAAAGGTCTCGAAGTATTCCTCGGGCACCGCATAGCCGACGGTGTCCGGGATGTTGATAGTCGTGGCGCCCGCTGCCACGGCGGCCTCGACCACCTCGGCCAGGAACTCGAGCTCGGTGCGGGACGCATCCTCCGGCGAGAACTCGACGTCCCCGCACAGCGAGCGCGCATGCCTCACGCCTTCGGCTGCGGCGTGGATGATTTCCTCGCGCGCCATGTTGAGCTTGTACTGGCGGTGGATCGCACTGGTGGCAAGAAAGAGATGCAACCGCGGACGACGAGCGTCGCGGATGGCGGACCAGGCCCGGTCGATGTCCTCCGAGTTGCAGCGTGCGAGACCCGCGATCACCGGCCCTTCGATCTCCCGCGCGATGGACTGCACGGACTCCCAGTCACCGCGCGAGGCGGCGGGAAAGCCGGCCTCGATGATGTCGACGCCGAGGTCCGCGAGCGCGCGTGCGATGCGCAGTTTCTCCGGCGGCGTCATCGTGCAGCCGGGGGACTGCTCGCCGTCGCGGAGCGTCGTGTCGAAGATCAATACGCGGTTCGGATCCTGCTCAGGCATGGCGACCACCCGTTTCGTTGAGCCAGGGCATCCGCTCGCGAAGCCGCCCGCCGACCTTCTCGATCGGATGCGCGAGGTCCTTCTTGAGGAGCCGGGTGTACTTGCGACGCCCGGTCCGGTTCTCACGTATCCACTGGCGGGCGAACTTGCCTTCCTGCACCTCGCGCAGGATCTTCTTCATCTCCCTCTTGGTCCCCGCGTTGACGATCCTCGGACCGCGCGTCAGATCGCCGAACTTTGCGGTCTCCGAGATGAAACGATGCATCTTCGCGATTCCGCCCTCATGCAGCAGGTCGACGATCAGCTTCAGCTCGTGCAGACACTCGTAGTAGGCGACTTCCGGCTGGTAGCCGGCCTCGACGAGCGTTTCATAGCCCTTTATCACCAGCTCGGTGGCGCCGCCGCAGAGTACGGCCTGTTCGCCGAACAGATCGGTTTCCGTTTCCTCGGCAAAAGTGGTCTCTATCACGGCTGCACGGGTCCCGCCGATGCCGTGGGCGTACGCGAGCGCGCGCGCATGCGCAGTGCCCGTCGCGTCCTGGCCAACGGCGATCAGGCAGGGAACTCCGCGTCCCTGCTGGAACTGGCGTCGCACGAGGTCGCCGGGTCCCTTCGGCGCGATCAGTACGACATCGAGGTCCTTGCGGGGACGAATCTGCCGGAAGTGCACGTTGAAGCCGTGCGCAAAGAGGAGGGCGGCGCCGCGCTCGATCGAGCGGCGGATCTCCTTGTATACGTCCGGCTGCGCGAGGTCGGGGGTTAGCAGGGCCACCAGCGCGGCGCCCTTGACCGCGTCCGCAGGCTCCGCGACCGCGAAGCCGTCCTTGCGCGCCTTCTTCCAGCTCTCGCCGGCGCGGCGGGCTCCCACGATTACGTCATGGCCCGAGTCCTTGAGGTTGAGCGCGTGTGCCCGGCCCTGGCTTCCGTAGCCCAGGATCGCAATTCGCGCTCCCCGCAGCGCCTTCCTGTCCACATCCTTCTTCGAATAGGCACGCATCGATACTCTCCTGGTCAGTCCGGTTTTCCAGCGGTCCAAAACGCAAGAACCCCGCCTCGGCCTGAGGGCCGGTGCGGGGTTCTCGATTCGTACAGCGCGTTCGCGCCGTCAGCCGACCCCGCACCTCCCGATGGGAAGCAGGGCAAGAAGTCGCAGCAGCAGGACCGGCAGCCGGTCGGCTGCCACAGGAGGGAGAGCAGTGCCTCGAAACTCCATCGCTGTCCTGTCGGCGCGCTCATTTGGCGCCGTCCGTCGATAGCAGCACAGCACGCGGGCGATTGTCAACCGCAGTGCAAAAAGAAACGCGCCTTGAACGCCTTCCATGCGAGCTTCGAAGCGACCTCGCTGCGTGATCCGCTAAGCTGCCGCATCAAGCTGTTCGAGTCGATGGGTCTTCGGCATGTTCACCGATCATGACGCGTCGGGCGCACATCCGCTCTGGCTGGTCACGGAAGGCGGGCTTGCGAGCTGGCATGCGGCGCAGGAGGCCGTCACGCAGAGCTGGCTCACGGCGCTCAGATTCCGCGCCGAGCGACATCAGCTTGCCGTGATTCCCGGCGCCGAAGGCGCGCCGCGTGGCGCGGTGCTCGGACTCGGCGCACTTGCAGGCGTCGCCGACCTCGACCTGTGGAATCTCGCGGGCGCACCGGAGCGTCTCCCCGCAGGTGCGTGGCGGATCGCGACGCCGCTTCCACGCGAGGCCGCCACTGCAGCGGCGCTCGGTTGGGCTAGCGGGTGCTATCGCTTTGAGCGTTATCGAAGCGTTCCCCGAGCGCCAGCCGGCGGCGCGCTGCTCGCCCCGCCGGCGGAAGCGGACATGGCCTATGTGCGAAGTGCCGCCGGCGCGCTCGCGATGGCGCGCGACTTCATCAACACGGCCGCGGCCGACATGAATCCGGCGGTGCTCGCCCGGGAAGCGGCGGCGCTCGCGCGCGAGCACGGCGCCGAGGCCGCAATCGTCGAGGGTGACGATCTCGCCCGGAGTTATCCCGCCATTCATGCCGTCGGTCGCGCGGCCGCGCACGCGCCGCGCCTGATCGACCTGCACTGGGGCGAGACCACGCATCCGAAGCTGACGCTGATCGGCAAGGGCGTCTGCTTCGACTCGGGTGGCCTCGACCTCAAGACCGCCGCGGGCATGCTGCTGATGAAAAAGGATATGGGAGGAGCAGCCTGTGTGCTCGCTCTCGCACGGATGATCATGCAGGCCCGTGTGCCGGTGCGCCTGCGCGTGCTCATCCCCGCGGTAGAGAACGCCGTGTCGGGAGATGCCTACCGGCCGGGCGACGTCCTGCGGACGCGGCGCGGGATCACCGTCGAGGTAGGGAACACCGATGCCGAGGGGCGCCTCGTGCTCTGCGACGGACTGGCCGCCGCGGCCGACGACGCGCCAGACCTCATCGTCGACCTCGCGACGCTGACCGGCGCCGCTCGGGTGGCGCTCGGTCCAGAGCTCCCGGCGCTCTATGGGACGCGCGAGGACACCGTCGCAGCGCTGCTGCGTCACGGCCGCCGACTTGCGGACCCGCTTTGGCACATGCCGCTGTGGGGCGGCTACGACGAGGATCTCGCGAGCAAGGTTGCCGACGTCAACAACGTGTCCGCGTCGACCTTCGCCGGCTCGATCATCGCCGCGCTGTTCCTCCGGCGCTTCGTCGATCCCAGGCAGGACTGGCTGCACGTGGATCTCTACGCGTGGAACGGCAAGGATCGGCCCGGCAGGCCGGTCGGCGCCGAACCGCAGGCGGTACGCGCGCTCTACGCCCTGATCGCGGAACGGTACGCGCTGGGGCGTTGAGCCCGGCGCGGCCCCGATGGATCTGTCCTTCGAGCGACGCGCATGGACGCTGGTGTATGTCTGCCTGGGCATCGTCGAGGGCGGGACCGCGGCAGTGATGGTGCGGGCGCTCTTCGTCGGCGCCGCACCCGGCATGCTGGTCGACCTCGTGCTGGCGATGGTGAGCGCAGCGCCCGCCTGGTCGAACCTCGCGAGCCTGGCGTTTGCCCGCCGGGTGCAGGGCCAGCCGAAGATCGGCTTCCTGCAGCCGCTGCTGCTCGCGATGACGGTTTGCGTGGCGGCGCTTGCGCTGCTGCCGGCGAGCGGGACCGGGCTGCTGCTCTTTCTGCTTCTCTATGGTTGCGCGCGTGTGCTGTGGTGCGGCGTGGACACCGTTCGCGCGGTGCTGTGGAGCGCGAACTACCCGCGGCGGCTTCGGGCCCGGATCACCGGTCGGATCGCCGTCAATACCTCGATCGCGCTCGCAGCGGCCGGTCTGACCCTCGGCTGGCTGCTCGAGCGCGGCGAGCCCTGGTATCGCGTCTGGATCCTGGTGGCCGCGGGCTGCGGCCTCGCCGGGAGCATCGCCTTCCGTCGATTTCGCGTGCGGAACGAGGAGACGCTGCTTGCCGCCGAGCGCGCCCGCCTGGTCGAGGGCGCGAGCTTCAGCCTGGGCGGCGTTCGGGAGCTTCTGGCCCGCGATGCCTCGTTCCGCCGTTACATGTACGCGATGTCCTTGTTCGGCGCCGGTAACCTGACCCTGATCCCCGTGCTGGTCGTGTGCTTCGACGAAGTTCTACACCTGCCGGCGTTCTGGCAGATCGCGGTTACCACCGCGGTGCCGGTGCTGGTCATTCCGTTCGCGATCCAGCCCTGGGCGAGCTATCTCGACCGCCATCACGTGATCGCTTTCCGCTCGGTGCACGGCTGGGTGCTGGTCACGGCATCCGCTCTGCTCGCGGCGGCCATCCTGCTGCGCCTGCCGATGCTGGTCTGGCCAGGGGCGCTGCTGATGGGGGTGTCGCTCGCGGCGGGCAGCCTCGGCTGGTCACTCGGGCACAACGACTTCGCGCCGCGTGGCGAGGAGACCCGCTACATGGCCCTGCACGTGACCCTGACCGGGCTGCGGGGGTTGCTCGCGCCGCCGGCGGTCATTGCCGCCTATCACGGGCTCGAGTATCTGCGCGCAGGCCTCGGACGCTGGGCACTGCTTCTGCCCGTGGCGCTCATCGTCGCTGGGGCGCGGGAGTTCACGGCGATGGACCGGCAACGCACAATGACCGGGCAGCTACAGGAGAAACGATGAGCCGGCGCAAGGTCGACACACGCAGGCATTCGAGCCTGGTATTCGATGGACTGAAGCAGACACCGAGCCGCGCCATGCTGCGGGCGGTTGGATTCACCGATAGCGATTTTCGCAAGCCGCAGGTTGGCGTGGCTTCCACCTGGAGCACGCTGACACCGTGCAACATGCACATCGACCGGCTGGCGGCCGCCGCCGCGGCCGGCGCGGATCGCGCCGGTGCCAAGAGCACCATCTTCGGCACCATCACGGTCTCCGACGGGATCTCGATGGGCACGCCCGGAATGCGCTACTCGCTCGTGTCGCGCGAGGTGATCGCGGACTCGATCGAGACGGTGGTCGGGGCGCAGGGCTTCGACGGCCTGGTCGCGATCGGCGGCTGCGACAAGAACATGCCTGGCTGCATGATGGCGATCGCGCGCCTGAACCGCCCGGCTGTGTTCGTCTACGGCGGGACGATACGACCGGGCGAGGGAGGGCGCGACATCGTCTCGGTGTTCGAAGCCGTCGGCGCCCGGGCGCAGGGTGCGATCAGCGAGCGTGAGCTTCGCAAGGTCGAGCGCACCTCGATCCCCGGGCCGGGGAGCTGCGGCGGCATGTACACCGCCAACACAATGGCATCGGCGATCGAGGCGCTCGGGATGAGCCTGGCGAACAGCTCGGCGCAGGAGGCGGTCTCGCGTCGCAAGCGCGACGACGCCGGGCGGGCAGGGCGCGCGGTGGTCGAGCTCATCCGGCGTGGCATCCGCCCGTCCGACATCCTGACGCGTGAGGCATTCGAGAACGCGATAGTCGTGAGCATCGCGCTCTCCGGCTCGACCAACGTGGTCCTGCATCTGCTTGCGATCGCCCATGCGGCCGGGGTGCCGCTGGTCCTGGACGACTTTACCCGCATCGGCAGCCGCGTCCCGGTGCTCGCGGATCTGCGGCCTTCCGGGCTGCACTCGATGTCGGATCTGATCCGTATCGGTGGGATCCAGCCGCTCATGCGCACCCTGCTCGAGGCGGGGCTGCTCCACGGTGACTGCCTGACCGTCACCGGCCGGACGCTCGGTGCCAACCTGCGAGGCGTGAAGCCCTATCCGGCCGGGCAGCGGATCATTCGACCGCTCAGCGATCCGATCAAGCCCGAGTCTCACCTGATCGTGATGTACGGAAATCTCGCGCCGGAGGGCGCGGTTGCAAAGATTACCGGCAAGGAGGGTCTGCAGTTCTCCGGGCGCGCCCGCGTGTTCGATGGCGAGGAGGCAACGCTGCAGGCGATCCTGGATGGCGTCGTCGTGGCCGGCGACGTGGTCGTGGTGCGTTATGAAGGGCCGCGCGGCGGGCCGGGAATGCGTGAAATGCTGAGCCCGACAGCGGCGATCATGGGCCGCGGTCTCGGGGACAAGGTCGCGCTCGTCACCGACGGGCGTTTCTCGGGCGGCAGCCACGGCTTCGTCGTGGGCCACGTCTCGCCCGAGGCCCACGCCGGTGGGACGCTGGCCTTGGTGCGCGACGGCGACCGGATCACGATCGACGCCGTGCGTCGCGAGATCAATCTGGTGGTCGACGCCGCGGAGCTGGATGCGCGCCGGCGCAGCTGGCGTGCACCGCAGCCGTATGCGACCCGCGGTGTGCTCGCCAAGTACGCGCAACTCGTGAGCAGCGCCTCGCTGGGCGCCGTAACAGATCGCTGACGCGACATCGGCGCGCAGGCCGCACGCTCATTGATGCTGCACGCTCACTTATATGTATGTAAGGAGGCTCGAGCCCTGCGCTGCTATTGAGTTGGATCGCGCCGACCGGTACAGTCGCCCCGCGGTTCACCGGGCAACGGGGCCCGGCGGGAATGAGCCAGCGACAATCGAATGACTAATCCCCAGTCGGCGTCGGGGCGGCACCCTGAGGGTGCTTTGAGCCTGCCTACAAGGGGTTGCGACGGTCGAACGGCTCTTGTAGTGTGATTTGCCCGGGGTCGGAAGGACCGGGCAGCGCTGGCAGTTCGAGCTGATACGCTTTGGAGGGGAAGTGGAGCACTCCGTTCACAGCTATGCCTTCGACGATCCGGCCAAAAACCAGAAACGCACTCTCGCGTTCGTCCTGGTCGTGGCGATCCATGCGATGTTCATATGGGTCCTCAATTCCGGGCTCGGCAAGGCGATCGTCGAGTTCGTAGCGCCACCGGTCGAAACGGAAATCGTGGACGAAGAGATCAAGGACGAGGAACCGCCACCGCCGCCGCCGCCCGATTACGCGCCGCCGCCGCCGTTCGTGCCGCCGCCCGATTTCCAGATCGCAGCGCCGGTGACCACCGGACCGACGACCGCGATCACGACGACCACCGAACGACCGACAGTCGCGGCGCCGCCGAAGCCGGCACCCTCGGGCGGGGTCAAGACGCCACCGTCGACGCAGGGCAAGGGTGCGCGCATCACGCAACCCGAATATCCCCCGGCGTCGCGACGCGCAGGTGAAGAGGGCACGGTCAATTTGCAGGTATACGTGCTCGAGAACGGCCGGGCGGGCGAGATCAAGATCGCGAAGTCGAGTGGCTTCCCGAAGCTCGACGAAGCCGCCGTCAAGGAAGTGCAGCGCAACTGGCGCTTCGTACCGGGCAAGGAAGACGGCAAGCCCGTTCCGATGTGGCACATTTTCGCCGTCACGTTCCGCTTGACCGACTGACCCAATCCGGCGGCCGCGACGGTGTGGCCATAACTACAGACAACGAATCGTTTAGAGGAAGACCACCATGGACCCCGAGACTGTTTCTGTCGAAAACCCGTACGGACTGGGCGCGCTGTGGGCGCAGGGAGACTTCGTTGCGAAGGGCACCCTGATCCTGCTGGCGCTGATGTCCGCGTATTCGTGGTTCATCATCTTCACCAAGTGGTGGGAGCAGCGGCGGCTGCTGCGCCAGGCGCGTGAGGTCGAGAAGGCCTTCTGGCAGGCCGAGAACATCAAGGCCGGTAACGCCAAGCTCACCGGGAAGGGCAACGTCTTCAAGGGTATCGCCTCCGAGGCGATCGACGCCGCCGAGCACCATGACGAGCGGCTTACGCAGCAGGTGCCCCTGCACGAGTGGATCGACAACGTGATGGCCCGCGCAGTGGGTCGGATTGGCAACGCGCTCAGCACGCAGCTGCCGTTCCTCGCGACGACCGGCTCGACCGCCCCGTTCATCGGACTGTTCGGTACGGTGTGGGGCATCTATCACGCACTGGTCAATATCGGAATCGCCGGCCAGGCGAGCATCGACAAGGTCGCGGGCCCGGTCGGCGAGGCGCTGATCATGACGGCGATCGGCCTCGCGGTCGCGGTGCCGGCGGTGCTCGGCTACAACTATCTGCTCGGCCGCAACAAGACGATCATGGAGCGCGTCAAGCTGTTCGCGAACGACCTGGAGCAGGTGATCGTCAGCGGCTCGCGTGTCGAAGGCACCGGCGCGAAGGTGATCGCGGGCGCGCGCAAATAGGCGCGCGCCGTGAATTTCACGGAGGCGATCTAGATGGCAATCTCAGTCAGCACTAGCGTCGACGAAGAAGAGCGGGCGATGTCGGAGATCAACGTCACGCCGCTGGTCGACGTGATGCTGGTATTGCTGATCATATTCATCATCACGATCCCGGTGATCACGCAGTCCGTGAAGGTGGAGCTGCCGAAGGCAGCCAACCAGGCGACGGTGACCAAGCCCGAGAACATCAACATCGCGGTCGACAAGGACGGCAACGTCTACTGGAACACGGCGCTGGTGCCAACCCAGGAGGCGCTGCTCGAGCGCCTGAAATCCGTCGCCGTGCAGGTTCCGCAGCCCGAAATCCACGTGCGGGGCGACCGGATGACCAAGTACGAGCACGTCGGCCGGGTCATGGTGCTCTGCCAGAGATCCGGCATCGGGAAGGTGGGGTTCATCACCGAGCCCGACCGGGGCATGCGCTGAACTTCGGGCGGCCTGGCGCATCTATCTCCTAGAGGAGTCATACGGATGGGAATGAGCACTGGCGGCGGCGCGGATGAGCCGATGATGGACATCAACATGACGCCGCTCATCGACGTCCTGCTCGTGCTGCTGGTCATGTTCATCATCACGATCCCGGTGATGACGCACGCGGTGAAGCTCGACATGCCGCGGCCGGACCCGAACCAGCTGGAACCGCCGACTCCACCGGTCATCATAAATCTCGAGATCCTGTTCGACGGTACGATCACCTGGAACGGGACCGAGATCCCGAGCGTCGAGGCGCTCGAAGGCTACTTCCGCCGCGAGGCGTCGCTGGATCCGCAGCCTGAGCTGCACATCCGGCCGAACAAGCGTGCGAACTATGACGTCGTGGCGCGCGTCCTGGCGGCCGCGCAACGCAACAAGTTGACCAAGATCGGACTGATCGGCGCAGAAGAATTCATGTAACCGGCCGGGTCGGCCGGCGCCGACGAGGATAACGATGAGTAAAGCGAGTTTCGTACTGGGTGTGGCGCTGCGCGGAGCGGCGTTAACGATGGCGGCCGCCGCAATGCTGCCCGCAGCCGCGGTCGCGCAGCAGACGGTCAGCCAGGCCGTCGGCAAGCACCTCAAGGAGGCGCAGGCTGCCATCGGCAGAAAGCAGTGGGACACGGCCACCAAGGCGATCCGGCAGGCGCAGTCGGTGCAGCCGCGCTCGGCGTTCGAGGACTACAAGATCAACGAGCTCCAGTTGTACGTATATCTGCAGCAGGGGCGCAACGCGGACGCGGCGAAGCTGCTCGAGCAGCAGATGGCGTCCGGTCAGATGCCTGCGGGCGAGCGCACGCAGCGCTCGAAGACGCTCGCTCAGCTCTACTTCCGCGCCAACAACTACGGCAAGGCGATCCAGGTCGCGAACGACTACCTGAAGGCCGTCCCGGGCGACCGCGAGATGCAGATGATGGTCGCGCAGGGCTACTACCAGCAGAAGAACTACAAGGGCGCGATTGCGGCCGCCCAGAAGCTCGCCGGCGGCGGGCAGCCGAGCGAGGACATCCTGCAGCTCATACTGCGCAGCAACTACGAGCTTGGTGACAAGGCAGGCACCGCCAAGGCGCTCGAGCAGCTGCTCAAGTATTACCCGACGCCGGAGACCTGGAAGAGCCTGCTCCAGACCTATTTTAACCAGGCGAAGGGCGACGATGAGAAGCTCGCGCTTTACCGGCTCTCGCAGGATGTCGGGGCGCTCGAGAAGAGCAGCGATTATTTCGACATGGCGGAGGCCCTGATCGTCGAGGGGTTCCCCGCAGAAGGCCGGCGCGTCATCGAAGCGGGCGTCGCGGCCAAGGCATTCACGCCCGAGGAGGAGAACCGGGTCCAGCGGACACTGGCTTCCGCCGAGAAGGAGCTCGCAAAGCAATCCGCCGCCACGGCTGCGGCCGCCAAGTCGGTCGCCGCCGGGACCTCAGGCGAGGACATGTATCAGGCCGGGCGGCTGTACTTCGGCCAGGGCAACTACCCGAAGGCGGTCGAGGCGCTGCGCAAGGCACTGGCCAAGGGCGGCGTCAGCAACGCCGACGACGCCAACATGCTGCTCGGGATCGCGCTCACGCGCACCAACCGCAACAGCGACGCCAACAAGGCCTTCACGCAAGTGAAGGACCCCAAGCTGGCGGAGATCGCGCGCGTCTGGGCGCTGCACGCGAGCTGACGCCCAGCCCGGCGCTCACCACCCCCCGAAGTCAGCCTCCGGTCGTTGCAGCCGGTGCGGCGGCCTCCGCGGCGGGTGGCTGAACGGCGATCTGCCACAGCCGCCCGAGTTCGGCCAGCCGCGGGTCCTTGATCGCCTGGAAGGCCGCTACCGCCTCCGCCGGCTTGGCCGCGCGCGCGAGCGCGATGCCCAGCAGGGTGTTTGCGTCGTCGACGTCGCTGACACCACCCTTAGCCAGGCCCTTCTGGATGGCATCCGCCGACTTGGCATACGCGCCGGTGCTGAAGTAGAGCTTGCCGAGCGACACCATGTCGTTGCCGGTCTTGGCTGCCGCGAGCGCTGCATCCGCGCCGGCAAGCTCCTTGCGATCCGACTCGGCGCCCGAGCGGGCACGCTCCAGTTCCTGTTGTGCACGCGTCTTGTCGTCCCCCTCCAGCACGCCCTGCGACATTGCGGTCTCCAGCACGCGCTTGGCTTCGCTCGGGAAACCGCCCGCAACGAGCGCGGTCGCCATTTCGGTGTATTCCTCGGACTTGTCGAGGACCTTGGTATCCTCCATCAGGCGATAGAGACTGCGCAGCTCGCGGTCGCTCTTGCTGGCGAAGAGCTGGTTGTTGAGCAGGTCGTTCCAGTACTTCGGCTGCGGGTAATGCTTCACGAGGAGCTCGAGCGTGGCGAAGATCCCGGGGCGATCATCGAGCTCCAGATTGCTCGCCAGCATCACCTGCAGGATCTGCTCGGTCGGCTTCGCGGATGCATCGGCCACTTTCTTCGCGGTACTGCGTGCGTTGGCGTAGTCCTTCTGCAGGAAATATCCGCGTGCGACGAGGTCGCCGATCGTCTGGTCGTTCGGGGAGCTCGCGAGATACTGATTGCCGTACTCGATCGCCTTCGGGTAGTTCTCGGTCTGAAAATAGAGCTGCGAGAGCACCTTGTTGCGCTGCGGGAGATCTGCGGCCGGCAAAAAGCCCGACTTGACCGTCGTCTCGAAGCTCGAGGCCGCTCCGGCGTAGTCTTTCTGATTCAGCTGCACGAATCCGCTGAGCTCGGCGATCATGAATTCGTCGTAGGGGCCCTTACCCTCGACCGCGCGCGCGGCTTCGATCCCTTCCATTGCCTTGGCCCAATCCTTGGCCTGGATGGCCTCCTGCGCAGCCGCCAACGGCTTCTGCACCTTGGAATTCAGCTTGGGGGGCTTCGCGTCCTGAGCAACCGCGACGACGGGGAGCGCGGATATCGTAACCGCACCGATCAGACCGGCAGCGGCCAGTGCCGCCTTCAGAACATGATTTGCCTTGTTCATCGTTTTGTCCCTCGACCTGCGGCATCGTGCAGGAAAGCCGCATTGTAGCGTTTCCGTCCGTAGGCCGCCCCGAGCCCGGGCCCGAGTGCCGATCGCGGGCAGGGCTGTCCCGTGCTGGTAGAGTGGCGGCTTCGACGAACGAGCGGGAGCCTTAGCGGTGACGTACGCGGCGATCACGGGTTGGGGCAAGTGCCTGCCGCCGGCGGTTCTGAGCAACGCCGACCTCGCGACCTTTCTCGACACCAGCGACGAGTGGATTACGAGCAGGACCGGGATCAAGGAGCGGCGTATTTCGCACGTGCCGCTCGGCGACCTCGCCTATGTTTCCTCGATGCGGGCGCTTGCCGCGGCCGGGCTGGATCCCACCGCCGTCGAGCTGATCGTGATGGGGAGCTGCAGCGTCGATGACCTCGTTCCGAACCAGGCTTCAGGGCTGCAGGTGCGCCTCGGTGCGCGCCGTGCCGGCGCCATGGACGTCAACACCGCCTGCACGAGCTTTCTATACTCCCTGAGCTCGGCAAACGCGATGGTTCGGACCGGAGTGGTGCGCAATGCGCTGGTGCTGGGTGGCGAGCTGATCAGCGCGTTCATGGAATGGGAGAACCGCGGCGTCTCGGTGCTCTTCGGAGACGGTTGCGCTGCGGTCGTGATCGAAGCAACCGAGTCGGCGGAGGGTTTGCTCGCCGAAAGGCTTGGTTGCGACAGCGACGCGCGGGACACACTGGTGATCGAAGGCATGGGCGCGCGCTATGCGCACACGGGTCGCGTGTATGGCGATACCCAGTGGGTATTCGAGGGCCAGGAGATCTTCAAGCGCGCAGTGCTCGGGATGGCCGGCGCCTGTAACGACGTCCTCGAGATGCAGGGGGTACGGCCGGAAGACGTCGCACTCGTGATCCCGCACCAGGCAAACCTCCGGATCATCGAGGCGGTCGCAAAGCGCACCGGCGTCGGTATGGATCGCGTGTTCGTCAACGTACAGAGGTACGGCAACATGTCGGCCGCGACCGTACCCGTGGCACTGGTCGAGGCGCTGGAGGAAGGCCGCGTGCCACCTGGCGCGCTGCTGCTCATGCCTGCGTTCGGTGCCGGGCTGACCTGGTGCGCGCATCTCGTACGCTGGGGCGAACGTGTGACTCCCAAGGGGCTGTCCGATGCGGAGCTCCCGCCCGCCAAGCAGACCGCACTCGAGATAGTGCAGGCCCTGAGAGCGGGTAAGCGGCCCGACTAACCGCGGCCGGCCTGCACCGCGGAATCGCCGATGTCGCGGGCCAGCAAGGCGCTGCTACAGGTTCATTTCTGCGTCGTGCTGTGGGGCTTCACGGCCATCCTCGGCAAGCTGATCACGCTGCCTGCGCTCGCGCTGGTCTGGTGGCGCATGCTGATCGTGGTTGCGGTGCTCGCGCTGCTGCCGCGGGTGTGGCGTGCCGTGCGGGCGCTGCCTGCCCGCACGACGCTGATGTTCGTGGCGATCGGCATGGTTGTCGCGCTGCATTGGCTCGCGTTCTACGGTGCCATCAAGCTCGCAAACGCATCGGTCGCAGCAACCTGCATGGCCGTCGGGCCGATCTTCATGGCGCTGGTCGAGCCTTGGGTAGTGAAGCGACCCTTCGACGCTCGCGAGCTCCTGATCGGTATCGCAGCGGTCCCCGGGGTCGCGCTCGTCGTCGGCGGCACCCCGGCCGGGATGCACCTCGGGATCGCGGTCGGGATCCTGTCGGCATTCCTCATGGCGATCTTCGGCTCGCTCAACAAGCGATACGTGGAGCACGCGGATCCACTGGCAATGACCGGGATCGAGCTCGCTGCGGGGACGGTGCTCCTGACGCTGGTCGCCGCTGCGCTGCCGCAGGCCGGGTTCGATCTGCCGCGGCCAGGCGCTCGCGATGCCGCGCTCCTCGTCGTGCTCGCGATCGGGTGCACACTTGTGCCCTTCACGCTTTCGCTGGGCGCGCTCAAGCACACGAGCGCATTCAGCGCCCAGCTCGCGTTGAGCCTCGAACCCGTGTACGCGATCGTGCTCGCGATCGTGCTGCTCGGCGAGCAGCGCGAGCTCGATGCCGCCTTTTACGTGGGCGTAGCGATCATCCTCGCGACCGTGCTGGCGCACGCGTTGCTGCACGTGAGCGATGCACGCGCCACCCCAGCAGCAACAGCAGGACCGTCGCATAGATCAGCGGCTCACGAACGTCCGCCCTGACCTGCCACCAGCTGAGCACGCAGCCGAGGATGGCCGCAGGGTAGATCAGCCGGTGCAGACGCTGCTCCAGCATCGCCGCGAAATCGAGCCAGCGCCGATTTTCAGAGGCTGACGCTGGTCGTTTCCTTCGCCCGCACCGTCACCGGGCTCGACCGGGCCGTCTGCGACTTGAGCCTTACCGTGTACGCGCCCGGCATGGCCTCGAGAGGCGCGTCGCCGGTGAGTCCCTGCGCGACGACCTGACCCTTGCCATCGACCAGCTCGATGGCCGGCTGCAGCGCCTGACTCATCGCCTTGTCGAGCCCCGCTGCATCGCGCGCATCAAAATACAGGCCGCCGCCCGCGTCGCTCCAGTGACGGAAGCTCGCAGCGAGCCCTTCGTCGTCGATCGCAAAGCCCACGATGTTCACCCGCACACCGACGTTGGCCTTGCGGAGCTTTGCGATGGCCGTCGCGGGGTCGCCCCCGCAGGTTTCCTCGCCGTCGGTGAGCAGGATGACGAGGCGTTCGCCGCTCGCACTGCGCAGGTCGTCCGCCACCTTCTCGAGCGAGGCACCAATCGGCGTGCGTGCGTTGTTCTTGGCCTCGAGCTTCGCGATCCGCCCGCCAACCGCGGCCGCGTCGAGCGGTCCGAGCGCAATGTCCAGATCGGTCTGGCAGGAATCCACCTCCCGCCCGAACACCCGCATCGCAAATGGCGTCCCGGCGGGAATCCTCGACGCAGTCAGGCGTGTCAGGGTCTGCTTGGCGACGTCGATGCGTCGTTGCTTGCCCATCCGCTGCAGCATACTGCCCGAGGCATCGAGGATGATCTCGACGGCGTTGCTGCCAGCGGTCGCCCGCTGCACGGTCACCGCGACAAAGCCCGGCTCCTGCGCGCCGGGTGTGATGCGGATCGGCGCACGCGCGAGCGTCGTGTGACTCTGTCCTGTCGAATAGCGGAGCTCGTAATCGCCCGGCGCCAGCGGAGCGAGGATCCGTGCCGGGTTACCCTGCGCGGTGTATCGATAGTTGCCGCTCACGCCTTCCTTTGCGCCGACCGCCACGATGGTTACGTAGTCGTTGACGTTGGCCGGTCCCTGCCACTGTACCGGGAAGGTACCGCCCGCAACGGCCTCGGCGGGACCCTTGACGGTCGCGCTGATCGCGGTCACCTCGACGGGAGCGCTGCCGAGCGTGGCGTAACTCTGCGCCGTGAGATAACGGATCTCGTACGCGCCTGCTGTGTCGGGCGCCCGGAGCTCAAGTGGGCTGCCTTTCGAGGTGTACGCATACGGCCCGTACTGTCGATCCGGTGTGCCTGCCTTGACCAGCGTGACGAAATCACGCGGATTGTCCGGCCCCGTCCACTTGACCTGGAACTTGCTGCCCGCCGCGACCGTGGCCGGTCCGACGACGGTGGCCGTGACGCCGCCGATGACGATCGGCCGCGTGCCGATGACGGTGTCCCCTTCGGCGAGGATGTAGCGCAGCTCGTACTCGCCGGCCTGGTCCGGAGCGACGAGTGAAACCGGGTTACCGGCATTCGTGTAGGCATAGGTGATGTACGCCCGTGCTGCGTTGCCGATCGCGACGTAGTCGCGCGGGTTGTCCGGGCCGCTCCATTTCACCTGGAATTTCGTGCCCGCATCGACCTGGTCGGGCGCCTCGAGCGTGGCCTTCACCTCGTCGACGCGGATCGGTCGGCTGGCAAGCGTGGGGTAGGGCGTGTCGGCACCCAGCAGGC
>Ga0207706_10001588_pt1 | contig 22567 bp, 18 predicted proteins | sample KBSC53metaG_FD_184318 | JGI IMG/M metagenome (GOLD analysis project Ga0207706, IMG submission 184318) | Corn rhizosphere microbial communities from Kellogg Biological Station, Michigan, USA - KBS C5-3 metaG (SPAdes) (version 2) | ecosystem: Host-associated > Plants > Roots > Rhizosphere > Soil ... | reverse complement strand
AGCGCTATGCGGAAAATGCGCTCGCCGCGGCCGAACGCGGCGCGCGGCTGACCGGGCAGCTCCTCGCCTTCAGCAGGGTTCAGCGGCTGGAGGTCAGACCGACCTATGTCGCGCCGCTGATCCAGAACATGCGGCCGCTGCTTCGAAACGTGCTGGGTCCGGGCATCACCAAGCAGTTCGAGCTCGATGATGCGATGATCGCCGTCATGGCCGATCCGACGCAGCTGGAGGTCGCGGTCCTGAACCTCGCGATCAATGCTCGGGACGCGATGCCCGGCGGCGGAATCCTGACGTTCACCAGCAAGCCCGTGAGCGTTGCCGGCGATCCCGACATCGAGGACGGCGATTATGTCGAACTCACCATCAGCGACACCGGATTGGGGATGCCGCCCGAGGTATCCGAGCGTGCATTCGAACCTTTCTTTACGACCAAGGAAGTTGGCAAGGGCACGGGCCTGGGTCTTTCGATGGTCTATGGTATGGCGCGCCAATCCGGTGGAGCAGCGCGCATCGAAAGCGCTCCGGGCAAGGGAACGTCTGTCAAGCTGATGTTCCGCAAGGCCGAGGAAGCCGTCGTCGAAACTGCGCTGAGCACGCAGGAGCCCGTCGGTGCGGCAGTGCCGATGGCCCCGATCTCGGTGCTGGTCATCGACGACGACCCCGACGTTCGGGCCTTCATCGTCGCCAGCCTGGAGGAGCAGGGGTATCGAGTCAGGCAAGCGAGCGACGGCCGCGAGGGCCTGGCCGCGATGGAGCGCGAGGTCCCGGATCTCGTGGTGCTCGATTTCATCATGCCCGGCATGTCGGGAGCCGAGGTGGCGCATCAGATTCGCGCCCTGCGCCCCGACCAGCCGATCTTGTTCGTTTCAGGATACAGCGAGACCGAGGCGGTGAAGCGGACGGCGCCGAATGCGCCTTTGCTCGCAAAACCCTTCCGTTCCGATGCCTTGCAGAAGGCCGTCCGTGGAGCGCTGACTCCAGCAGGGTGAACGCACGGCAGTTTCGCGCGTTTAGCGCGTGATGATCCGGTTGGTCGCAATATTGGCGAGCATCTCTGCAGCATCAGCGGCAATCGCCCAGCCGACTCCTGCCCGGCTCGAAGTCGCGCCGGCCGCGCAGCAGATCTTCGAGCGGGACTGGGTGCTGATGAACTGGGCGCTCAAATTCTACGACCAGGACCGCGACATCCTGCTTGAGCCTGCGGAGGCCACGGTTGCTGCCGCCGAATTCCGCAAGATAGCCGACGCGGATGGCGACGGGCGCGTTACACCGCAGGAATATCGGGCGGCGAGGGAGTATATCCTCGCCCGCTACTGAGCAGATCTTTCAGGCATTTGGGAACTAACGCCGGACCAGCTCGGAGGCCCTCAGCGCAAGCTCCGTTCGGTTTTCGACGTGGAACTTGTCGAAGATGGCGTGAAGATAGACCTTGACGGTTCCTTCAGTGACTCCGAGCTCGGCGGCAATGTCACGATTGCGGAGGCCCTGCCGGACGAGCTCAACCAGCTCGCGCTCGCGGCGGGTGAGCGGCGGGGCGGAAGCCGCGCGCTCCTGCGCCTGCCGCGTGCGTTCGGCAATTTCCGGGTCGACCCAGCGCTGGCCGGCTACGACCTTGTCCATGCATTCGGTGAGCAATCCCGGGTCGGACGTCTTGAGCACCATACCCTCCGGTTCAAGCTCGGCCGCCGCCAGCAGCTGCGCTTCGTCCATTCCCGCCGTGAGCAGGATGACCAGAGGCCTCGACCGGGCCCGCGAGAGACGTCGAAGCACGTCGATTCCGGATCCGTCGGGTAGGTTGACGTCGAGGAGCAAAAGATCGGGCTTCTGCCTTGCGATCTGCTTGTTCGCCTCCAACGCGCTGCGTGCGCGGCCCAGTAGTTCGTAATTGGTCTCGCGGAGCAGCATTTCGAGTGCCGCAGCGATCATCGGATGGTCATCGACAAGCAGGACTCTGGTCACGCAGCGGCTCCAGCCAAGGGTAGACTGATGAGGATATTGGTCGATCCTGGCTGCGAAACCAACTGTATCGAGCCATTGGCGCGTTCTACGCGTTCCTTGAGCGACCAGGGCTCGGCCGCAGTTTCGCAATCCGGAAAGCCCGATCCGTTGTCGGCGACGCTGACTTGCAGGCGGTCATTTTCGACCGCGAGCCCAACGTCGATGCGATTTGCGCCACCATGTCGCACAGCATTGGCGACGGCTTCCCGAAGCATTTGCTGAAGATCGAGCTGGAGCCGGATCGGAATCGATGCCTTCTGGCCATCGTCACGGATGTTGCAGTCGACCGACCATTGCTGTGCAAGCCGGCCAGCCAGGGCACGAAGCTCCGCCACCGCCTCGGCGAGCTCGAGCTCGCGATCTCGGCGGAGGGCCAGGAGGAATCCGCGGATTTCGCCCTGCTCTTCCACCAGCAGGCGCTTCAATTCATCAAGGTCTTCCACGACCTTAGCGCCGGTCTTCGAAGCCCGTTTGATCGCCTCGACCCGGAAGGCCGCTCCGGCAAGGAACTGCACGATGCTGTCATGCACGTCGCGCGCGAGCGAGAGGCGCGTTCTGGCAGCGGCACCGGCTTCAATGGCATCGAGCAAGGCCTGCCGCTCGAGAATTGCACCTGCAGCACGACCGAGTTCGGGTCCGAGGTCGATGAAATCGGTCGAAAGATCGGGAATTCCCCATAGCAGCAACCAGCCTTGGTGCGTGCTCGTCCGAACCTCTGCGACCATGCCCTGATTGCCGAGAAACTCCGCTTCGCCGAGATTGAGGAAGTTGGACGCAGCAGAAAAATGGAATGGCCCCTGCGCCCGACGAGTGATCGCACGGTTATTGCGGACGTCGTAGAGGAAGGCCGGATAGCCGCCATTGCGGACAAGCGGCCCATCGGTGCTGAACGCTCGCGGCTCGTCGCCGGCGACTGCGAAGCCTTCACAGGCTTCCTCGCCGGTCGGCGCGATCATCAAGGCGCCGCCGCTTGCCTGTGAAACCCGTATTGCGAAGCCAAGCGCGCGAAACAGCGAATTCTGTTCATGCTGCCCGCTCGCCTGGTCGTCGACGCGAAAGAAGAGCCGGTTCGCCAGCTGGTTGATTCCGAACCACATCAGCAGGAGCGAAAGGATCAACAGGTTGCCGGCACGGATGACGAACCGCTCCAGCTCGATGGTCTCCGTTCCCGTGATCATCAAGGCGGCGATCATGAACAGGACGATGAGCGCCGTCGCCGTGATCGCGGTTTCGCGCCAGCTCCAGCGGACCGCCGCCGAGAGCAGCGGAAGCACGAAGAAGAGGAAGAATGGGCTGGTGGTGCTGTTGGCTGAAAAGACAATTGCCGTGAAAACGGCCATGTCGCCAATGTGAGTGGCGGCGGCGAGGCGCGCGTCCAGCCACCAATTCCGCCAGGTCGCGGCGGCGATGATGACGGCGGCCGAGGAATAGAGAATCAGCAGCGTGAAGGTCCGCAGCCAGGCCGCGTGCGGCTCGCTGCGGTCCAGCGTCACGGCGATCAGGAACAGGATACCCAGAATCACTCGACCGAGCGCGATCACGCGGCCGCTCTGATATTTGAACAGGTCCTGCAATCCGGTCAGCTGCTGCAGAAATCATCCCTTCGCCCGTGATGCGCGGACGATAGTCGAATGAGCCGCAGTCGAGAATTGGGAAAAACGCTGCGGCCCCCGAATCGGCGCGACCATAAGCTCAGCTTATCTACTGCCCCATGGCTTTGGTTGGCGTCCGGCGTGCTTCCCGACTTAGGAACGCGGCCGATCTTTGGGCGCTGATTGAAAGTTCTGCCTTATGGCTAGCCTGGACAGTTTTGTTCCCGAAATTGGAGTCTTGGGAACCGGCCGAATGGGTTCCCGCCTGGCCGCAATGTTCGCTCGGGCCGGTCGGAAAGTGATCCTGGGGTCGCGCGATTCCGACCGGGCGGCCGAAATCGTGCGGAAACTCGCAATCCCGACACTTCGAGCCGGCTGCTATTCGGACGCAATTCGAGCCGGAGCGATCCTTCCGGCGATCTTCATCCGCGACGGACTTCTGGACCTGCTCGACCGCTACTGCGCCGCTCTCCGGGGCAAGTTACTCATCGACATCAGCAACCCCTTCAATCTCGATTACAGCGACTTCGTGACCCCTTGGGACACGAGCGGTGCGGAAGAGCTTCAGAAGAGATTTCCGCAGGCCCGCGTCGTCGGGGCGTTCAAGAACGTCTTCTGGGAAGTGTTCGATCACCCGCATTTCGGCGATCTGTTAAGCGATGTGCTGGTGACTGGCGACGATGCAAAGGCCAAGAGCGATTTCTTCGACCTCGTTCGCGGCACGCCCTTCCGTTACCTCGATGCGGGACCGCTCAAGCAGAGCCGGACGATCGAACGGTTGACGTTCATTACCAGCGGGCTTGGCCAGCAACTCAATAGCTATCCGCGGATGAACTGGCGGCTGCTGACGCAGCCCGACGCGGCGCGGGCAGCCTGATCAACCCGCCATGCGCTTGGCGCCGAGACCCATTACCATTTGGTTGGCGCGCTCGTAAGCAAGCGGCTTTCCGAACAAATAGCCCTGGATGGTATCGCACCCGAGGTCGCGCATGCGCTCGAAATCCTCGGCGGTCTCGACACCTTCCGCGGTGACGGACATGCGGAAGCTCTTTGCAAGCTGAACGATCGACTGGATGATCGCCACATTTTCGGGCCGTGATCCCGCCTCGCGAACGAAGCTGCCGTCGATCTTCAGCTTGTGGAAGATCGCCTTGTTCAAATAGCCGATGGACGAATAGCCGGTACCGAAGTCGTCAAGTGCGATTCCGACCCCAAGTGCGCGGAGGCGCTTGAGGACGTCGAGCGTCGAACCATTATCGCCGAGGAACACGCCTTCGGTCACTTCGAGCTCCAGACGATTGCCAGCCAATTTGTGGCGCCCGAGTGCCTCGCTGACCACATTCGGCAGGTTGGGCTGGGTGATTTGCTTCGGGCTGATGTTGAGTGCGACGGCAATGGGATCGGGCCAGGTCGCGGCCGCTCTCGCGGCTTCGTCGATCACCCATTCGCCGATCACTGGCATGAGGCCGGTTTCCTCGGCGACGGGAATGAAGACGTTGGGCGGCACGAGCCCCCGCTTCGGGTGATTCCAGCGGATCAGCGCCTCGAAACCGACGAGCCTTTGCGTCTTCGAATTGATCAGCGGCTGATAGACAAGGTAGAATTGCTTGGACGCGAGCGCACTTCGAAGATCGGCCTCGAGGCGAACGCGATCTTCCTGTTCCGACTGAAGCTCGGACGAGAAATAGCGCGCACAGCCGCGTCCCGCATCCTTCGCCTGATAAAGCGCCAGGTCGGCCTTCAAGATCAGATCGTCGACCGTCGCGCCATCGATCGGTCCGAACGCACAGCCGATCGACACGCCAATCCGGATTTCGATCTGGTCGATCATGTATGGTTCTTTGATCGACTGAATGATCCTGTCGGCGAGCGTTTCGACCTTCTTGCGGCTCTGTGCGTCGCTGATGACGATCGCGAATTCGTCGCCGCCCATGCGGCCCACCGTTCCGTGACTTCCGACTTCGTCGACGAGCCTCTTGGCGACTGCGCGGAGAACCGCGTCGCCCTTTGGATGGCCGAACGTGTCGTTGACCGGCTTGAAGCCGTCGAGATCGAGGAACATGATCGCGCAGGGCACATTGCCGGTCGTGGCGCCGCGCAGCGCTTCGCCGAGCAGCTGGCGCACCCGGCCACGGTTGGGCAGGCCCGACAAGACATCGACGTTGGCGAGATGGGTCAGCCGCTCCTGGGTCTGGCGGATCTCGGTGATATCCGATCCAACACCGCGGAATCCTTCGAACCGGCCCGCAGTGTCGATGATTGGATCGCCGGCCATCGAGATCCAGCGAGGCCCGCGCGGCGTTCCAAGCTCCATCTCGAGCGCATTGAATGGCTGCTTTTCCAGGAGGATCCGGCCAAGCTCCGCATGTCCGCCAAGCAGTGCCGCGAAGGAATGGCCGATCAATTGGCCGGCAGGACGCCCGAGCAACGCGCTCATGCGTGAGCTGATGTAGGTGACGCGATTCTCGCTATCGACCTGCCAAAGCCAGCCGACGCCGCGCTGTTCATATTCCTGCAGCAGCAGGCTGGCGCTCTCGCTCTGGCTGCCCACATCGGCATTCATCTTTAATTGGTGGAATGCCCATCGGGCGACAGTCATCACTCCCGTAATCGACACTCCGAGGGTGAACAGGATCGACATCATGTGCTGGAACGGAACGGTATGACGTCCGATCACGAGCGAGCCGCCGACGCCGACCGTGAAAGCAACCATCCACATCATCGCGCACTGCGGCACGACGACAAGGCCCAGTCCGCCGATTCCGAGGCCCGCCATCACCGACGCCGCAATGACCTGGGTTCCGGGATCGAGCGTCGGGAAAAGGTAAAGCGGCAAGCTCAGAAAGGTGAATGCACGGACCGCGATATCGCCCACCAGGAGCCATGTCGGCACCCGCCTGCCGGAGCGTCCAACGCAGGTGATCGATTGCGTGCGGGCGAGCTGCATTGCAGCGAGATTGACCGCGGCGACGGCGCCGGCCCACGGCAAGAGCCAAGTGCTTGCAATCACCTGCCACAGGTTGGCGATCATGATCAGGGACGCGACAATATTCGCGGCGGCGAAGAAGGGCGCCAGCTGAGCGCGCGAGATAAGCTGTACGTCTCGGAGCGGAGAAGTCTCCGACTCTGCCTCGCGCGCGGCGAGGCCGGCCGACTCCCCACCTGGGAGCCGCGCCGAAATCAAACGCTTATACCGATCTGGAGCTTCGTACATCCGCCCACCGTTTCACATGCGTGAAGCGGCTTATCCAAAGAGAGTTGAAGCGGAGTTAAGACCTTTAAAGATCGAGCTTGTCCAAATCACGCGTTATTAACGGATGATAAGTCGAACGCGCCTGCCCGTAGATTCGCTTCGCGATCGGCTTGCCCCATTGTGGATCGGCAGCGAGCAACTTGTACAAGGGCTTTACGAACTTGCCTCGGCCCTGCCCCGTCAGGAATTGCTCGAGCGACGAAACGGCAGGGTCGTATCGGTTGCGGACTGCAAGATCGAGCCAGGCAAAGCGCACTTCCATGTTTCCGATCGAGCTGAGCCCGAAGGATCGGTCGAGCGTCGCCAGCCGTTCCTTGGGCAACTTGCGCGGCAGCCTATTGAGGAATCGAAGTCGCTCGTCCGTCGTCCACGTCTTCCAGCTCCGAGGCGGGGCAGACCCGGTGGCATAGGCAGTCGCAGCTTCGTCCTGCTGCACGAACAAGTCTCTCGGAGGTAAAGAGATATTGGGCGGAATGCCGGGCCGATAGACCCACCGGTCAAGCAGCAGTTTCTGCTCAAGCGCCTTGTCTCCCTTGACCAGATACTGCCTGATGTCGGCAAGGAAGATGGCGCTGGTCACGGGCTGGAAAGCGTGGCGAGCGAACCATCCCTTCAGCCATTCATCGAAGCGTTCGCGGCCGACGATGGCCTCGATCGTGCGCAGGAAGGCCGCGCCCTTTTCATAGGCGATGTCCGACTGCCCTGAATCGGGGTGACGTCCTTTCAGATCCAGATGAAGGCGGGTGTCCGCGCCACCGGGACCGCCGCTTTCACCGATCGCCTTGTCCATCGCGTCGATTCCGAGGGTAATCTGCTCTTCCGCCACGCGCTTGCCGTAGAGCTCTTCGACGATCCGGCGTTCGGCATAGGTCGTCATTCCCTCATTGAGCCAGAAATCGTTCCACGTCGCATTGGTCGCGAGATTGCCTGACCAGCTGTGGGCGAGCTCATGCGCAATCAGGCTGACCAGGCTCTTGTCGCCGGCAATGAAGGTCGGCGTCGCGAAGGTCATGGTCGGATTTTCCATGCCGCCGTAGGGGAAGGAGGGCGGAAGGACGAGAACGTCGTAACGGCCCCACTTGTAGGGACCGTAGAGTTTCTCTGCCGCAGACACCATTTTCTCCGTGTCTGACAGCTCGCGAGCGGCGGCATTGATCGTCGCAGGCTCTGCCCAGACGCCGGTCCGCGAACCCAGAGGCTTGAAGTCGAGATCTCCGACGGCGATCGCGACCATGTACGGCGCGACGCTGTGGTCCATGCGGAAGCTGAAGGTGCTTTCGCCACCTTGGGTGATCGGCTCCTCCTTGCGGGGGGCACTCATGACGGCGGTCATGCCGGCCGGCACGCGGATCGTCGCTTCCCAGCTTTGGCGTATTCCCGGTGAATCCTGGGTCGGGATCCAGCTTCGATTTTCGATGGCTTCCCCCTGGCTGAAGAGGAAGGGTGACTTCTTGCCGGCGGTCTGGGCGGGAGTGAGCCATTGGAGGGCCCCGGCTTCTGGCGCGCTTTTATAGGTAATCACCAGGCGGCGGGTGTCGGGCAAAAGGCCGATCGTCAGCGGCGCGCCCAGGTTCGGATCATTTGAACCTACCTTCCATTGCAGCGCCTGCCCGGAGCCATCCGCCACCTTCTCTATCTCGAGGCCGTTATCATCGAGCACGATCTCCTTCGCATCAGGTCGGCGATCGATGTCGAGAGTCGCGGTTCCGCTTACTCTCTTGGCGTCGAAGTCGACATTCAGGTCCAGCGCAACATGCGTGACCCGCGCTTCCAGGGGGCGGGCGAAGCTGTGTACGTCGAGGGCGTCGGCTGTCGTCAGGATCGGGGCAACCGACGCTTCTGAAGCCTGTCCGGTCTCCGATCGTTCGGGGCCGTGCCCGCGACAGGAAGCCAAAACGGCCAGTCCAGCCAGTGCAAGAATCCGAACAAGCTTCATCCGATGCCTCTCCACACAACGCCGGATCCCGCCGGTTCGACTCGCTAGAAGCAAGGGCGTCAGCAAAGCAAGGCTTGTGCTCGCAATGGTGGCAAGCCGCCTCTATATTCCGGCCATGGCCACCAAAAGCGCGACCCTCGAACGACGAGCGGCCACGCCTCGGCGTACGCAAGATACGCCCAAGATCCAGTCGCCCGCGGAGCCGATCGCTCGCGGCATGGGGCTGGATCGTCCTTTTTTCGACGACAAGAACCGGGCCTTCTGGATCCTTCAGTCGTTCGGCTGGAGCGGATATTTCTTCCTCCGCTCCATGTCCGGGTTCGCCAATTCGATGGGGTGGATGTGGCTGATCCACACGCTCCTTCTGACGGCGACCGGTTATTCGCTGACGCTTCTGATGGCATCCTTGTTCAGGCGGCTCATCAAGATGACGCCGGTCTGGACCCTGGTGCTGTCGCTGCTCGCCGTGATGCTTGCGTCTACCGCCTTCTCAGTGATCGAGACGTGGAGCTACGCGACCTTCCTGAAGCCCACCGCGAAGCCGGTCGGCGTCGAATATCTCGGAGCGATCCTGCTCAACTTCTCGCTGCTCGCGGCATGGGCGGCGCTTTATTACGGGATCAATTATTTCCTGCTGCTCGAGGCGGAGATCCGACAACGCGAGAAGCTCGAAGGGCAGGCGTCGACCGCCCAGCTGGCCATGCTTCGCTACCAGCTCAATCCGCATTTCCTGTTCAACACGCTGAATTCAATCTCGACACTCGTCCTGCTGAAACAGACGGAGCGCGCCAACGCGATGCTTGCGCGATTGTCCTCATTCCTTCGTTACACGCTTGCGAACGAGCCGACCGCGAAGGTGACCCTGGCTCAGGAGGTCGAGACCCTGAAGCTCTATCTCGAGATCGAGAAGATGAGGTTCGAGGACCGCTTGAGGCCGCATTTTCGGATTGAATCGGAAACGATTGGAGCGCGCCTGCCCTCGCTGCTGCTGCAGCCGCTGATCGAAAACGCCATCAAATATGCCGTAACCCCCGCCGAAAACGGCGCCGACATATGGATTACGGCAGCTCACGAGGGTCACGCCGTCAGGATCGAGGTCGCCGACAATGGCAATGGCGAGGGCGCCGAGCTCACCGCCAGTCCGTCGACCGGAGTCGGACTGGCGAACATTCGCGACAGACTGTCGCAGGCCTATGGCGGCGGACACCGTTTCGAGACCAGACAGAACGATCGAGGGGGCTTCAGCGTTATTGTAGAAATTCCTTACGAGACCGGAGACAATATCGAATGACCATTCGGACCATCTTGGTCGACGACGAGCCCCTTGCGACGCAGGGCCTGCAACTGCGCCTGCAGGCCCATGACGACGTCGAGGTAATCGCCACCGCCGCCAACGGAAGAGAGGCGATCCGCCAGATCAAGACCCATAAGCCGGATCTCGTATTCCTCGACATCCAGATGCCGGGCTTTGACGGATTTTCGGTGATCCAGGGTTTGATGGACGTCGAGCCGCCCCTGTTTGTCTTCGTAACCGCCTTCGGCGAGCACGCGCTTCGGGCCTTCGACGCGCAAGCGGTCGATTATCTGATGAAGCCGGTGGACGAAGACCGGCTCGCCGCAACAATGGATAGGGTTCGCCAGCGTCTTTCGGAAAAGCGTAGCGCGGAAGAAAGCGAGCGCCTGAAGGAAGCGCTTGCCGAGCATGCGCCGGAGGCCGCTGAAGAACTCGCCGAAGCGACGCCGGATACGGCTCCGGCCCCGACACGCTACGAGAAGATGATCAACATCAAGGACCAGGGACAGATCTTCCGGGTCGATGTCGACACCATTGAGCGGATCGATGCCGCCGGCGACTATATGTGTATCCAGACCGGCGACAACACGCTCATCCTGCGCGAGACGATGAAGGATCTGGAGAAGAGGCTCGATCCTCGTCGGTTCCAGCGCGTCCACCGGTCCACGATCGTCAATCTCGACCTGGTTCGTCAGGTCAAGCCGCACACCAACGGCGAGTGCTTCCTCGTCCTGGATTCAGGTGCGCAGGTAAAGGTTTCCCGGTCCTATCGCGACGTGGTCGCGAGGTTCGTCCACTAGGCCTAGTCGGCCACTGGAAGCTTCACCGTCACGCTGGTGCCGACCCCCAGCGTACTCCGGATATCCAAAGAGCCGCGGTGCCGTTCAATCACATGCTTGACGATGGCGAGACCAAGTCCGGTCCCTCCATTTTCCCGGCTTCGCGCAGCATCGGCCCGGTAGAAACGCTCGGTCACGCGGGGCAGATGCTCGCGGGGAATGCCCGGCCCGTGATCCGTGACGGTGACAGAAATCCAATCGCCGCTACGCTCCGCGGCCACATCGACAACGGAATTCGATCCTTCGCAGCCATATCGCACGGCGTTGCTGAGGAGATTGTCTAGCACCTGGATCAATTGCGCCCTGTCTCCCCGCACGGGCGGGAGGTGTCGCGCGACCTGCTGCCTGAACTCGCAAGATCCGGATCTGCGCAAACGGCCCGCGTTAGCAAGCGCGATGTCAACGATGTCGCCGATCTCGACCCTGTCCCCCGGGGCGATGAACCTGTCTGCCTCGATGCGCGACAGGCTCATCAAATCTTCGATGATCCTCAGCATGCGCCGCGCTTCATCCCGGATCGTCCGGCCGAAATTGGCGCGCGTATCGGGCGGAAGATCGCTTTCCTCAGCGAGGGTCTCGGCATAGCCAATCACGGTCGAAAGGGGCGTCCTGAGCTCGTGGCTGGCATTGGCGACGAAATCCACGCGCATCTTCTCGGCTGAAACGGCGTCGGAACGGTCGATCATGCGAACCAGCGAGGCGTTTGCCCAGATACGGCGAATCAGGAGCCGCCAGCTGCGGCCCGGCTCGACGATTCCGGTCGCATCGATCTCGCCGGAGCCCTGTGCCAGGATCAGCTCGAGCACCTGAGGGTGGCGAATGGCCAGCCGGACGTCGCGTCCCTCGATCCGACCGCCGAGCAGCTCTTGAGCTGGTGCGTTGGCGAGACGCACGATGCTCCCCTCTACAATAAGCGCCGGCTCGTCGATCGCATCGACCAGTGCGCGTTCATTATCCCCCAGCACCGCCATGGGTGGCTGTGTAGCCGATTGATCGGATTCAGCCACGCCCGGTAGTGAAGACTCCCCCTCATCCTTCTGACGAGGGGGCCACCTTTCGAGCCGAAGGGGAGGGAAGGACCGAAAGGCGGATCTCAGCATGTGTCTTGAACTAATGCCCTGCCTGCCTACCGTTGCAATTCGATGACTGGATCGGGTCAGGGCAAAGTCTTCGCCGTCCGACATGTCGATGTCGGCAAGCTGTCATGGAACTGCATTAATATCGTGCCACGTCAGCAATATGGCTATCTTCCGCCAAAAGGTGAACGCGGGGCTTCTGGCCCTGGGCCTCCTCGTTTCGTCGGGTGCCGCCACCGCGCAGGAAGTACCGTCGCTGCTGTCCAAGCCGACGAAGCCAGCAGCTCCCTCTCCGAAGCTCGCGGGCATGTTCGCCCTCGATCTCCGCCTGCCGGAGGGTCGCGGTCTGGCAAAGCTGTTACTTCAGGCCGGCGTCAACAAAGAGGATGCGGCGATTGCGGCGCGCCTCGCCGCCGGACATCTGGGCGACGGCCTCGGCGGCTGCGAAGCAAAGATCACTATATCGAGGGCTGTCGAGGGCGGCCTTAGGCTGGAGCGGGTGATGCTTTTGACCCAGGCCAGCCAGACCGTCATCGAGCGGCGTCAGGGTGAACTGACGCTTGCCTCTGAAGACAGCGCGCGGACCTGGTCCCGCCTTGTCTGAGCGGTTGCATCAATAACGACCGATCATAACCCGCCAGGAATCAGCGGCTGAGAACTCCGTGGTCGAGTGAATCCAGCGCGCGATGAGCGAGGTCGTGGGACATCACAGTCTGCCCGTCGGCCACCACCATTTCCACATCCTGTTCCATGAGGACGCGGTTGAACTGCTTGGCTGCGTCGGCCGTGCGGCCCTGCTTGGCGAGGGCGATGCCGAGATTGATCGAGCGCGCCGGATCATATTTCGACACGTTGGCTGCGCGGATCTCACGCTCCGCGGTTGCATAATCTGCTCCCAGTAAGGACGAATAGCCCGGCGCCGGATCATTCACCTGCGCGAATTGGGCAATGGCCGGAGCGGGAACCAAAAGCGCCGCGGGCACAGCCGCAATAATAAGAGCCTTCATCACCATCTCCATCGGATCGATCGAGATTTTATATGCCTAAACTGTTGATTTCACAAGATATGTCATAAAACTGTCATATAAATGCGCTATGCTCTGCCTAACGGCGAGGTGCGAGTCGCGCCTTTTCTACCCAAGGCATTGAACTTCAAAGAATTAAGGCCGCGCCGGGGATCATCCCGACGCGGCCTCTTTTTGTGGCGACCGGTCCCGTTGCCCTGCGACCGGGCGGCCACACCCGTGAATTATTTGTTTGAAGCCTAGCTGCCGCGCTCCGGTGCCGGGGCGGACGGAGGCGGGGGCGGCGGGGGCGGCGGCGGGCACGTGCCCGGCGCCGTAACCACCGCACCCGACTCGCACGTCACCGTCGCCGGCGGCGGGGGATGAGCCGGCGGGGCGACATAAGGTTCGACATGGCGGGGAGCGCCGATCTTGAACGACAGCTCAGCACCCCAGGTCCGCGGCGGGTTGAAGTTGCCGTAGTCGCCGAGGATGCCCGTGTAGCTGAAGGACCCGTTGGGCACGCCGTTGGTGAACGATGCGACCGGCGACGAGTTGGCCGCAGAACGGCGATAGATGTGGGTCTCGTTGAACAGGTTCCGGGACCAGAGAGCAAAGGTCAGCAGAGTACTGCCTTCGTTGATCGCAATGTCGGCGAGGGCGACCCGTCCGTTCACGATGAAGCTGGAATCCGTCTTCACCGGCTCGGCCTGGAAGCTGTACTGCTTGCCGGCGTAATTGGCGTCGACATGGAACCGCAACCGCGCGTCCGCGAAGTTCACCGGAACTTCGACATCGGCATAGCCGGACGCGGCGTGCTTCGGCGTGTAAACCGTGAACACCTGGAACGGGACGTTGCCCAGGAACGGGTTCGGCGTCGGAGGTACCTTGATGTCGGTGTAAGCGTATGAGGCGCCCAGCGTCAGCGCCTGGATGGGCCTCACGGTGAGATCCGCCTCAAGCCCCTTGATCTTCGAGATGCCGGGTGCGTTGCGTGTCTCTTCGGTATGCGCATTGAAGGTCGGATTCGGCGTCACCCCGTCGGGCAGGAACCGGTTGGTGTCGACGTTGTCGAAGTCGGTCTGCGTTCCCGAACGCCGCATATAATAAGCCGCGAGGTTCAGGCGGGCCTTGTGCTGGAGAAAGTCCATCTTCGAACCGAGCTCGTAGGATTTGACAACCTCGGGTCCGAACGCGGTGAACGTTGCTGAGCGATCATTCGCGCCTCCAGCACGGAAACCGGTCGCATATTTCGCGTAGAAATGGAGATCGGGCGTCGCATCGATCGCCGCGACAATCAGTGGGTCGACCCGGTCCTTGTTGTAGTTGAACAGGAAGGCCGTCGTCCTGCCTTGGACGATGTCGAGGATGCCGTCGCGCTTGTCTTTGGTCCAGCGCAGGCCCCCTGTCAGGTGGAAAATATCGAACCCGACCGGCGTCCAGGTCGCCTGGCCGAACAGGCCGAGACTCTTGGCCTTGGCGTGGCTGTCTCGTTGGATGAACCAGAAATCGCGATCCCAACCTTGCGCCGGAACAGTCGTGCCACCCGGGAGGGTAACGTTGCCGCTGTTGAACGGCGGCTGCGGGACGCCGCTGCCCGTCTCAGGAAGAATGATGTAGCCAGTGCCGTTTGCATTCCACCGATTTGTCGATGGGGTAGCGGCAAGCTCGGTCACCTTCTCATGGAAGTAATAGGCGCCGAGGACATAATCGAGCTGGTGCGCGATGTTGCCAACGACCTGGAATTCCTGGCTATATTGATGCTGGTACAGCTCTGACAGGCTGTAGCGGCTGAAGTTGCCGTTCGGAGCAAAGGTCGTCCGGTGGGCGCCTCCCGAATTGTCCCACTGGTGTGTGCCGACTTGGCGGTAACCGCTGATCGAGCGCAGCTCGAGGTCCGGCGTCACCTTGTACTTGATCGTTCCGCCAAAGCCGTTCGTCCGGTCGATGCTGACCTGTTGTGGAACGCCGATCTCGGCGGTCTTCTGCCGCTTGTCACCGCTGACGACGACAATCGGAGAGAGCGGCGCGATACAGGGGTTGGTAGTCGTCTGGTTGGGCGCCGTCCCCGTGACCACGTTGCAGTTCGTTCCGTTGAATTGCAGCGAAGTTCCGTTGGCTCCGCCATAAGTGCCAACATTGAACCCGTTCGGGTTGTAGTTGATCAGCTGGCTGTAGTTCGGTGTGTTCTCGTCCTTGATCTGATCGTATGACAAATCGACCGTCAGGCCATCGATCGGCGTCCAGCGGCCGGAGATGCGGCCGCCAACCGTATTCTTGTAGTTCCAGCCCTTCTGACCTCCGAGCGGGTTCTTCACCGTCGCGTCCTGGTGGTCGTAGAGCGCGTCGATCTTAACGGCGAAGTTGGCTACGGCCGGAAGGTCGATGTGGAACTCGCCTTCACGTTGGCCGTAATTGCCAACGCCAAGCGTGCCGCGGACGCCGAACACGCCGGTTGGCGCCTTGGTGACGATGCTCAGCGCGCCGCCTTCGGTGTTACGGCCGAAAAGCGTGCCCTGCGGACCACGCAGCACCTCAATCCGGTCAATATCGAGCAGCGTGGCGTTGAGTCCCTGCGATCGGCCGAGGTAGATCCCGTCGACATAGACGCCGACACCGGGCTCGCGTGCCGTCTGGTTCTGGTCGAAGGGAACGATGCCGCGGATACCGACGGTCAGCGCCGACTGTCGCGCCTCGAACGTCGCGATGCGAAGGCTCGGAATCGAACCGTCGCCGAGATCGAGCAGGCTGTCGGCGTGGCGATCGGCCAGCGCCTGCGAGTTCGCGACACTGATCGCGATCGGCGTGCGCTGAAGGTTTGTCTCGCGCTTGGTTGCGGTCACGATGATCGCTCCGAGACCTTGGTCCTGCGCGGCTTGCGACGTGCCGGCGGCTGGACGGCCGGCGTCCGGCGCGCCGGCCGGAGGTGCAACGGGCGCGGTCGCGTTCATCTGCTCCTGCTGCGGCGTGTTGGTCGAGCCAGGTACGACCGCGCCATTCGACGGCGTCGTCTGTGCCACCGCCGCGGTCGCGACCGAGCTCAGCAGCATGCCGAGCATGAGCGAGCGCGCACGAAAATTACTGGATTGAATGGAGTGACGAGCGGCGAGAACCGCGCCCAGCTTTCCGAATGTCATTGTGTCAGCCTTTCCCCCTGGCCTCTCAAGGCCGGATGGCGAAGGTCTAGGAGGGGTCAGCGACAGGGATATGACGCCTCATCGGTCACATCCGTGAATCTAGTGTTGCAGATTTTTGAATGGTGACGCGAATGCAACGGCAACCGATGGGGCCATTCTTCAGCCTTCGGAATCGAGCGAGTAGCCCGCGGAGCGCACGGTGCGAATGAGGTCGGGCCGAGCGCCGGTGTTGAGCGCCTGGCGCAATCGGCGGACATGAACGTCGACGGTGCGAGCGTCGATGTCCGGATCGTGACTCCACACCGCTTCGAGCAGCCGTTCGCGTGAGAAGACGCGGCCCGGGTGCTCGAGGAAATGCTTGAGCAATCGGAACTCGGTCGGCCCCAGGGCGATCGGCTCACCGCCGCGGCGTACGCGATGGCTGCTGATGTCCATCTCGATGTCGGCATAACCAAGCTGTTCTCCGGCCAGCGCAGGCCGGACTCGGCGCATCACTGCGCCCACCCTTGCGACCAGCTCGCGCGGGCTGAACGGTTTGGTCACATAATCGTCCGCTCCGGTCTCGAAGCCGCGGATGCGATCGCTCTCCTCCCCGCGGGCGGTGAGCATCATGATCGGTATGTTGGCGGTCGTCGCCCGGCGCCGAAGCCGGCGGCATACTTCGATTCCGCTGATGCCCTCGATCATCCAGTCGAGCAGGATCACATCCGGTTTGACCTCGTCGACCAGGATCAGGGCTTCCTCGCCGTCGCCGGTGCGAACCACGTCATAGCCGGCGCGTTCGAAATGGAAGGCGACCAGATCGGCAAGAGCGCGATCGTCCTCAACCAGAAGCAGGCTCTTGGTCATGGCCCCTATCCCTTCCAAGGATTCCTGATCCGCTCCGGCATGTGCTGACCCGTCGCCGCGAAATAGACCATCTCCGCGATGTTGGTGGCGTGATCGCCGACACGCTCCAGGTTCTTCGCAACGAATAGCAGGTGCGCGGACTGGCCGATGTTGTGGGGATTCTCCATCATGTGCGTCAGCAAGGTACGAAAGATGGAATCGTAGAAATCGTCCACGGCGTTGTCGCGCTCGCACACGGCTACCGCCGCCTGCGCATCCCGCTCGACGAACGCATCGAGCACGTCGTGCACCATCGCTGTTGAAATGCGCGCCATTTCAGGAAGGAGCGACAACGGCTCGATCTTGCTGACATTCTCCAGGAGTGGGACGCGCTTGGCGATGTTCTTCGCATAATCTCCGATGCGTTCGACCACGCCGGAAATCTTCAGTGCCGCGACGACGTCGCGAAGGTCGCCCGCCATCGGCGCCCTCAATGCGATCAGTTGCACCGCGCGGCGCTCAGTCTCGACTTCCAGTGCATCAAGCTTCTTGTCGTCCTCGACCACCCTTTCCGCGCCATCGATGTCGCGCTGGATCAAGCAGCGCATGGCTTCACCGATCGCATGTTCTGCGAGACCGCCCATCTGGCTGATGAGCGCACGCAGACGCTCGATGTCCTCATCGAACGCTTTGAGCGTATGTCCGCTAGCCTGTTGCATTCATCAAACTCCGATCAACCGTAACGGCCGGTGATGTAATCCTGGGTGCGTTGCACACGCGGATTGGTGAATATCTCGGACGTTTTGCCATATTCGACGAGCTCGCCGAGGTGGAAGAAAGCGGTGCGCTGCGACACCCGCGCAGCCTGCTGCATGTTGTGGGTGACGATAGCGATCGCGTAGCGGCCACGCAGCTCGTGGATCAGCTCCTCAATCTTGGCCGTCGCAATCGGATCGAGCGCAGAGCAGGGCTCGTCCATCAGGATCACTTCCGGGTTCACCGCGATCGCGCGCGCGATGCAGAGCCGCTGCTGCTGGCCGCCCGACAGCGCAGTCCCGCTTTCCTGTAGTCGATCCTTAACCTCGTCCCAAAGGCCCGCGCGCTTCAGCGACCGCTCGACGATCTCATCCAGTTCCGACTTCGACCGTGAAAGCCCATGAATTCGCGGCCCATAAGCGACGTTCTCAAAGATCGACTTCGGGAATGGATTGGGCTTCTGGAACACCATCCCGACGCGAGCGCGCAATTGGACGACATCCATGTCGGGGCTGGTGATGTCCTCGTTGTCGAGGTCGATCCGGCCGGTCACTCGCGCGGACGGGATCGTGTCGTTCATTCGGTTGAGGCACCTGAGGAAAGTCGATTTTCCACAGCCGGAAGGGCCGATGAAGGCCGTGACCAGATCCTCGTAGATCTTGATCGAAACGTCACTGATCGCGCGCTTCTCGCCATAGAATACGCCCACCCCGTGGGCGCACATCTTCGGCTGGCGGCTGGAGTTGATGTCTTCTGCAAGCGTGTCGTCGACGGTCGCCTGGCTCGAAGCGTCAGCTCCGGGCGCGTTCCCCTCGTCCTCGCTCGTTAAGATCTCAATCTCCTTCGCCATTGGTTCGTCCTCTGCGGACCGAGAAGAGCCCGCCTCAGGCGGAAAGCCCGCCACCAGGGATGGAGCGGACATCGGCGTCACTGGAGTGCTCGGCATTTTCTCTTTCATATCCATCACCAGCGGCGCTCGAACCGGTTGCGCAGGTAAATCGCGACGCCATTCATCAGGAGCATGAACAGCAGCAAGACGATGATAGCGGCACTGGTCTTCTCGACGAAACCGCGGTCGACCTCGTCCGACCAGAGGAAAATCTGAACCGGCAATGCAGTCGCAGGATTCATGATGCCTGACGGAGGAGCGGCGATGAAGGCGCGCATGCCGATCATCAATAATGGCGCTGTCTCGCCAAGTGCACGAGCCATGCCGATGATCGTACCCGTGAGGATGCCCGGCAGTGCCAGCGGGAGCACGTGATGAAAGGTCACCTGCATCTTGGATGCGCCGATCCCGAGGGCTGCATCCCGAATCGATGGCGGAACCGTCTTGATCGCGTTGCGCCCGGCAATGACGATCACCGGCATGGTCATGAGCGCCAGGGTCATTCCGCCAACCAACGGCGCCGACCGCGGCAGATTCATTACGTTCAGGAACACGGCAAGGCCAAGTAGCCCGAAGATGATTGAGGGCACGGCGGCGAGATTGTTGATCGAAACCTCGATCGCGTCAGTCCACCGATTCCGCGGTGCGAATTCCTCGAGATAGACGGCGGCAAGTACTCCGACCGGAAAAGCCAGAGCCATCGTGACCAGGATGGTGAAGAAAGTGCCCTTAAGCGCGCCCCATACTCCGACACCGGAAGGGTCCGTAGAATCCGACGCCTTAAGAAACTGCGTGTTGAAGGTGCGCTTCAGTGCGTGTTGCCGGTACAGCGTGGCGACAAGCCGTTCCGAAGCGTCATCGGATTTGTCCTTGGCGGCAATGTCGACCCTACTGGAGACGGGGAGCCAAAGAGTAACTCGTCCATTCAGGATATCGGGCTGCTCGACGATTGCGTCGGCAAGCAAATTCACGGCGGAATCGCTGAACATATCCGATGCCTTCGGCCCATATGCCATCGTCGCCGCCTTCGTGATCACGCCCCCAAGGTCTGTACCGGCCACGAGCCGAGCCGCATCCGGGCCCCGGAGCGCCTCGGGATCGAGAAACAGGTCGGTCTTCGCGAAATCGATCGACAATCTTGCTTCATAATGGACGAAACCGCCAAGGCCCTTTGCCGCCATCGAATAGAGCAGAAAGGCGAGGAACAGCACCGAGACGCTGACCGCCGCAAGCCCCAGGCCGCGGAACCAATGTTCGGCCAGATAGCGCCGGCTGAGTCGCTTGCGCATTGCACGGTCGGTCCAGCGTGTTGGAGTGACGGCCCTATTCATATTGTTCCCGATATCGACGCACGATCTGAAGCGCGATCAGGTTCAGGAGTAGCGTGATCAGGAACAGGGCCAGACCCAAGGCAAAGGCCGCGAGGGTCTTTGCGCTGTCGAATTCCTGGTCGCCCGTGAGCAGCTGAACGATTTGCGTCGTGACGGTCGTGACGCTGGCAAAAGGATTGAGAGTCAGATTGGCCGACAGGCCGGCGGCCATGACGACGATCATCGTCTCGCCGATTGCCCGGCTAACTGCCAGCAGAATGCCGCCCATGACTCCTGGAAGGGCTGCTGGAAGGAGTACCTTGCGGATCGTCTCGGACGTTGTGGCGCCCATTGCGAGGCTGCCGTCGCGCATCGCCTGCGGCACGGCCGCGATGGAATCGTCAGCCATCGAGCTGATGAACGGAATGATCATGATCCCCATCACGAGGCCGGCTGCGAGCGCGCTTTCGCTGCTGGCCGAGGAAATTCCGATCGAAAGGCCGAAATCGCGAACCACGGGTGCGACCGTGAGCGCTGCGAAATAGCCGTAAACGACAGTCGGAACGCCCGCGAGAATTTCGAGGATCGGCTTCAGCGCCGAGCGGACCGAAGGCGCCGCATATTGGGTTAGATAAATGGCGCTCATGAGGCCCAGGGGCACCGCAACGATCATCGCGATTATCGCGCCGATGAAAAAAGTACCCCACATCAAGGGAATCGAACCGAAGGCACCGGACGATCCCGCCTGATCAGCCCGAAGCGCCGTCTGCGGGCTCCATTCCATCCCGAACAGGAAGGACGTCACCGGATAGAGCCTGAAGAAGCGGAGGCTTTCGAACATGAGCGAAAGCAGGATTCCGAGCGTGGTCAGGATGGCGATCAGCGATGCTGCGAAGAGCATGATCATCACCCAGCGCTCGACGCCGGTGCGCGCCCGGAATTCGGGAGAGCTTCGCCGGAATGCCAAAGCGCCTGCCGCAATGGCGGCAATGATGGCGACCAAGCCGCCGAGCATCGCATACTTCTGTTCCGCGCTGCGGATGCGCGGAGCAATCGCGGCTGACTGCGAGTTGAAGCCTTGGTCCCGCTCGCCATGGGCGATTGCACGACCCTCCGCGAGGATCGCCTGTCGCTGCATGTCGAAAGCGGGAAGTGCCCTTCCTTCCGGACTCGACAGGACGGATTGCTCGACCAGCCTCGATTGCATCGGCGCCCAGGCCGCGAGAAGAAGCAAGGCAGGAATGGCGGCCCACAGGCCTGCATAAGCGCCGTGATAGACGGGCAAGGAGTGCAGGCGCGTTGCGGCGCGGAGCCGGCGGGCGCGGGAAAAACCGAGCCAGCCGGCCGCTAAAGCGACCGCCAGGACCGCGACGAGCGCGAGGCTGAGGCTCATCACGCCCGCCAAATCCTCTTACTTGAGGCCGCTCGGATCGAGCGGCTTCAGTTCGGTCGCCTGCGTGGTCGCCGTACCCGCGTCGGCGCCGCCGAACGGAACCAGGCCACGACGTTCGAGCGGACCGCCTGTGCTCCACATCTTCGAATATTGAACCACGAAGTCGCGAATCTTCGGCTTTGCGGCCATGTGCTCGCCCTTGACGTAAATGTAGAGCTTGCGAGCACCCGGATAGCTGAGGTCGGCGATGGTCGCTTCGGTCGGCGCCACGCCGGCGATCTTCACCGGACGAACCTTGTCGGCATTCTGCTCAAGGTAGGAATAGCCGAGAACTCCGAGCGTGCCCGGGTCGCTGGATACCTTCTGAACGAGCAGGTTGTCGTTCTCGCCCGCCTCGACGTAAGCGCCGTCCTCGCGGATCTTGGTACAGATCTGCTTGTGCTGGTCCTCGTTGCTCTTGGCGAGCGCCTTCATCGCCGGATCGGTATCGCAACCCTTGGTCAGATAGAGATCGGCGAGGCTATCGCGCGTGCCGGATGTCGGAGGGGGCCCAAGAACTCGGATCTTCACTGGCGGAAGCGAGGGGTTCACATCTTGCCAGGTCTGCGCCTTGTTGGGCCCCTTGCCGAAGGGATTTTCCGCAAGCGCCTTGTAGATGTCGGCCTGGGTGAGGTTCATCCCTGGACCCTTTGTCGATTCGATGATGGTCAAGCCGTCGATTCCGACCGCGACCTCGACGATCGATTTCGCGCCATTCTTGACGCAGGTATCATACTCGCTCTTCTTGATCTGCCGCGAGGCGTCCTCGATATCGGGAAATTGGCTTCCGACACCCGCGCAAAACAATTTCATCCCGCCGCCGGTGCCGGTCGACTCCACCGTCACGTTCAATCCGGGATTGGCGCGCATGAACTCTTCGGCGACTGCCTTTGTGAACGGATAAACCGTCGATGAGCCGACGATTCTGATGTCGTTGGCCGAGCCTGCGGAACCCCCGCCGTTCGATCCGCAAGCGGAAAGGAGCGCCGCAATCGGCAGCGCAACAATCGTCCTGTTCACAGGCAATACTCCAGGTAGAATTCCAGTGGCCCCGGGTCCGGCTCTAGCCTCGGTTCGGCGTATGGACTGTGACGGTTTCATTGCACTTTTATGACAGCGGGCGGGATGGCGACGGCCGATTTGCGCACGGCCGTAGATTGGAGGTAGGGGCGCCGGCATGGCGACCAAATTCGAGACTTTCGCCGCGCTGCACGTGCCCGGCG
>Ga0207706_10001586_pt1 | contig 22578 bp, 16 predicted proteins | sample KBSC53metaG_FD_184318 | JGI IMG/M metagenome (GOLD analysis project Ga0207706, IMG submission 184318) | Corn rhizosphere microbial communities from Kellogg Biological Station, Michigan, USA - KBS C5-3 metaG (SPAdes) (version 2) | ecosystem: Host-associated > Plants > Roots > Rhizosphere > Soil ... | reverse complement strand
CCGTCAACTGACCTCCGCCAGCGGCTGTCACCGACGCAGACGCGGCTGCCGGGCGCGTTATAGACGGCACCGTTGCCGACTCGGGCAACGGCGCGACCGACTTCATCGGGATGAACTGCCGTCGTTTGAAGCGCCAGCCGGTCGCGGTCTTTGCGTAAGCGTCCTCGTAGTGACCACCGATGCTGGAGAAATCTCCGCCGGGCTTGCCCCCTTCGGCGATGTCCACCATGACGAGATATTCCTTTCCGACCGCGCCGCCAGCAGCAGGTTCGATGACGTGGTTCATGCCGAAGTGCGACACTCCCACATCGGGCTTCTTTGCCGTGATGATGCCGCTGCGAGCGAGCTCGGCGAGCTGGTCTCTCCCCTTCGCCGACCCACGCACGCCAACGAACTCACCGTCTGGCGCAAACAGTTCGGCGAAGGCCATGCCATCGTTCGCGCGGGTGTCGAGGGCGAACGCGTAGCGAGCCGCCAGTTGGTTGATCTCGATGCGGTCGCGCGCGGTCAGCGCCGCCGGCGCTTGAGCGCGCAGCAGCTGGTACGGCACGAGCGGCAACGCGAGCCCCAGGAGAACGATGCTCAGTGTCTTCACGACAGTCGCTCCTACAATCCCGGGTTCCGCGGGGTGCCCATGTTACGCGCATCACGCCGCTTGATTCGCCAACCCTGCGGCGTCTTCACGTACACATCCTCGTAGCGCCCGCCGATGTAGATCGAGCTCGGTTGCCCTTCCTCCACGTCCACGACCATGAGGTAGACCTTGCCGGTTGCCCCTTCGGGGCTCGGATGAATCTCGTGGTTGGCAATGAAGTGGCGGACGTACATCGGATTCCCCTTGCGCACGCTGCGCGCCACGCGCGCAAGTGCCTCGCGCCCCTGCGTGAGCGGCACCTGGCGGCCGACGAACTCGCCGTCGGATGTGAACACGTCGGCATACATGTAGCCGTTGTCCGCCGTCGAGTCGAGGCCGTACGCATACCGGATCGCGAGCTGCTGGATCTCGATGTAATCGAGCGGCGTCAGCTCCGTCACCCCGCCAGCCGGCTGCTGCGCGCCGCCCGTGGCGGTGAAGAGGCACACGCCGAAGACCACGACTGTCAGTCCTTTTCTCACGTTCGCCTCCGGACTTTGACCTTTGACGTTGCCCTTTGACCTTGATCGTTCTCAAATACACACGATCATGTGACCAAGCTCAGCTGAACGCCACGTGATACAAGCATGGGCACTCGAACGGTTCGCTCGAACGCGTTGGAGTCCAGCATCATACGCCTGACCTCACCCGAGGAGCCGAGGAGGAGACCGCCATGTCTGCGCTGCACAGGAGTCTCTGCGCGATCGCGCTGTTGCTGATGCTTCCCCTCATCGCGTCTGCGCAGGCCACCATTGCCGGCACGGCGAGAGATGCCTCCGGCGCCGTACTGCCAGGCGTGACCGTGGAGGCCGTCAGCCCTGTCCTGATCGAGAAAGTTCGTACCGTCGTCACCGATGGCACCGGGCAGTATCAGATCGTCGATCTGCGCCCCGGCACGTACTCAGTGACGTTCTCATTACCTGGCTTCTCCACGGTGAAGCGCGAGGGGATCGAGCTGACCGGATCGTTCACGGCCACGGTCAACGCCGACCTCAAGCTCGGCGGAGTGGAAGAAACGATCACCGTGACCGGTGAGACGCCGATCGTTGACGTGCAGAGCGCGTCCGCACAACGCGTGCTGCAAAAGGACGTCGTCGACGCGATTCCGGTCGGACGCAGCCACCAGAGCCTGGCGATTCTGATACCTGGACTCTCGACCACTGCCGGTATCAATCCCGTCGTGCAAGACGTTGGTGGCACGAACAATCTGCGGCTCGCCAATGCATTCACGATCCATGGCGGACGCACGAGCGACTCGAACATCCAGATCGACGGGTTCCAGATTCGCAACATCGGCTCGTTCGGGAATCTCACGAACATGTTTCCCGACATGGGCGCGACACAGGAGATGACCATCGACTACGCCGCCGGAATGGCCGACGCGGCCACGGGCGGTGTGAAGATCAACTACATCCCTCGTGAAGGCGGCAACACGGTCAGAGGATCGTTCTTCGCGACCGGCGTCAACTCCTCGTTCCAGGCTGACAACTTCTCGGACGAACTGCGTGCGCGCGGCCTGACACAGGTGAACTCGCTCAAGAAGGCGTACGATATCAACGGATCGGTCGGCGGGCCGATCGTTCGCGACAAGTTGTGGTACTTCGCATCGGCACGACGACAGGTCAACGACACCTACTTCGCTGGTCTCTACGCCAACCGGAACGCCGGCGATCCCACGAAATGGACGTACGAACCGGACCTCTCGCAGCAGGCGGACACGTTCATCATCCAGCCCGACGTCAACGGACGCGTCACCTGGCAGGCGAACGAGAAGAACAAATTCGGTTTTTTCTACACCCACCAGCTCCGTGACGTTTTCGGCGATCGCGCCTCCGTGTCACCTGAGTCGGCCAACGAGTTCAAGCTGACCACGGGCTACCTCGCGTCCGCGACCTGGTCATCGCCGCTCACGTCGCGGCTGCTGCTGGACGCGCGCCTGGCAACGCACGGTGAATCACTTTACAACTCGCAGTGGCCCGAGGATCCCAATAGCGTCTGGCGGGAACTCATCGCCGTGACCGAGCAAGGTGGCAGCATCCCCGGACTGCTCTATCGCGGCGCGGGACAGGCTGCTGGCCCGACCTTCATCTTCGCCGCCATGGACGCGCCGTTTATCTGGGAGGCCACCGGCTCGCTGAACTACGTGACGGGCGCGCACGCGTTCAAGATCGGCTTCCGCAATTCGTGGGGGACGCAAGAACTACTCGAGCGCGACATCAACTCGGCCACCAGCTACCGTTTCAACAACGGCGTGCCCAATCTGATCACGATGCGTGCGTCACCGGTGACGCGCTCGGACACACTGAACGCAGAGCTCGGTATCTACGTGCAGGACAAGTGGACGCTGGGCCGGTTGACGCTCAGCGGTGGGCTGCGCTTCGACTACTTCAGCACCGAGTTTCCCGAGACGCGCCTGGGGCCCGGACCCCTCGTGCCCAATCGAAACCTCGTCATTCCCGCGTACGACTGGTACAGCTGGAAGGACATCTCGCCCAGAATCGCGGGGGTCTACGACCTGTTTGGCAACGGACGGACGGCCGTCAAAGCCAACATCGGCCGCTACGTCGCCGCCGGCGATCCGACGGTCGGCAACGTGTTCGCCATTCTCGCCAACACCGTGACCCGCTCGTGGAACGATATCGATCGAGACTACGTTCCGGATTGCGATCTGCTGAATCTCCAACTCAACGGCGAATGTGGAATCGTTTCGGACCTCAGGTTTGGACAGGCCATTCCGAGCACCGCCTACGCTCCCGACGTCCTCGTCGGCTGGGGCAAGCGCGGCTACAACTGGGAGTTCTCCACCGGAGTTCAGCACCAACTCTACCCGCGCGTCGGAATTGACTTCGGCTACTTCCGCCGCATCTACGGCAACTTCACGGTGACCGACAACACGCTGGTGTCGCGCACCGACTACGACCCTTACGGCATCGTTGCACCAGCCGATCCTCGTTTGCCCGATGGCGGTAGCTACACCGTGAGTAACCTGTTCGACCTGAACCCGTCCCGCGTGGGCCAGGTGAGCAACCTGGTGACCTTTGCCGACAACTTCGGCAAGCAGATCGAGCATTGGAACGGCGTGGATGTCACCGTCAACGCCAGACCCGGCGCCGGAATGCTCCTGCAGGGAGGCGTCAGCACCGGCCGCACATCCACCGACAACTGCGACGTTCGCGACGACGTTCCGGAGGTCGGCGCGGTAAATCCCTATTGCCACGTGGACACCGCGTTTCTGACGCAGGTGAAGCTGCTCGGAACCTACACACTGCCACGCGTGGGGGTGCTGGTGTCAGCGACGTTCCAGAGCCTGCCCGGTCCACAGGTGACAGCCAATTACGTGGCTAGCAATGCGCAAATCACCCCTTCGCTCGGGAGGCCGCTCTCCGGCGGAGCGCAGAATGCGACGATCAACATCGTCACACCGGGCACCATGTATGGCGAGCGGCTGAATCAGCTCGATCTGCGATTTGCGCGGCCAGTGCGGCTCGGGCCGACCAAGCTTGTGGTCAACTTCGATATCTACAATGCGGCTAACGCCAATCCGGTGACGTCGCAGAACAATAACTACGCGGCCTGGCAAGTGCCCCTCAGCATTCTCGATGGCAGGCTCTTCAAGTTCAGCGCACAGGTGGACTTCTGAGACCATGGCGAAGGCACTTCTGTCCGTGCTCCTGGTGGCCACGTTCGGCGTTGCGGCACACGCACAGCTCCTGAGCGGTGGGCAGACACCGACAGAACGGGCATTCACGATCATGAAGCTCGATCCGGCACTCGATCAGATCATCGACCCGGGAGCACAGCCGGAACTGATCGGGGATCGCTTTGGCCTGACCGAGGGCTCGGTCTGGATCCAGGAGGGCGCGTCCGGGCACCTGCTGTTCAGCGACATGCTGGACAACGTGATCTACAAGTGGGAGCCTGGCAAGCCGATCTCGGTGTTCCTCGAGAACGCCGGCTACACCGGCACCGACTTTCTCAACGTCGGACAGCAGACGCGGCGCGGACGATCGGCGGCGCTTCTGATCGGACCGAATGGCCTCGCGCTCGATCCACAGGGCCGTCTCGTCATTTGTGCGATGCCCGATCGCACGGTCGTCCGGCTGGAGAAAGACGGCACGCGGACGATCCTCGCCGATCGATTCGAGGGCAAGCGCTTTAGCGGCCCTAACGACGTCGTCGTGAAATCGAACGGATCTGTGTATTTCACGGACAGTATTTCCGGTCTGCGCGGCGCCGCCACCAGCCCGCAGCGCGAACTCCCCTTCAGCGGTTTCTACCTCGTGAAGGACGGCAAGGTCACCCTGCTCGACGAGAAACTGCGCGATCCCGAGGTGGCGAAGACGGCTTTTCCGAACGGCATCGCTTTGTCACCTGACGAGAAGCACCTCTACGTCACCAATGGCCGGAAGATCATGCGGTATGAGATCAGGCCGGACGACACCGTCGCCAACCCGGTCGAGTTCGCCGACGTTCAGGGTAACGATGGTCTGAAGACGGACTGGCAGGGGAATGTGTACTCGACTTCCGGCGCTGGACCGGGTGAAGTTCGCATTACGTCCCCAGAGGGCAAGCGATTGGGTGTCCTGCAACTGCCGCAGCGTGGAGGCGAACCGCGCCAACAGATCTGCACAACGAACCTGACGTTCGGTGATGCCGATGGCAAGGCGATTTACATCACCGCCTGCATGGACGTCTATCGGCTTCGATTGAAGGCCGCGGGAGGACGACGGTGAGAACGATCACGTTTGCAGCCGTACTACTGACCTGCACCGCGGTGCAGGCGCAACAACGCGCATCCTCGACCAGCCCGACTCCTCTGACGACGCAGGACTACATCGACATACAGCAACTCGCCGCCCGGTATGCGTTTGCGATCGATACGTGCACCAACGGCGGCGCCGACTTCGCTGACCTCTTCGTTGACGACGGCGAGTTCAGTGTGTCGCAGCAATGGGGTGTCGCAGGGAACAAGCCCATCAAGGGCAGGGCCGCGCTGATCGAGGCCGCGGGCGGTGACGGCAAAGGCGGGTGCAAGGACCCGAGGACTCAGCTCGGCTACGGCATCAGCCACATCGTGGTCAATCACGTGATCATGCCGTCGCCACAAGGCGCGACCGGCAAATCGTACATGCTCGCGATTGGCGTCGGTGGAGACCCGACGACTATCGAGCGACAGGGCGGCTACGAAGACGTGTACGTGAAAACGCGCGATGGTTGGCGCTTCAAGTCGCGCGTCCATGTATTCCCGAACCTGCGCGAGTCGGTGCAATTCGGTCCCCGTGGCCGTGGTAGAGCGGGCACGCCGCCCGCACAGAACGCTCCTGACTCTCAAAAATGACCCAGCGCTCGAATCGCGCGTGTCTCCTAGCGATCGCAATCGTTGGTTACACGGCGATTTCGTCGGCCTTGCCCGCGCAGACCGCGACTCGCGAAGCAGACGATGTTCGACAATTGCGACTCGCCGCGGAGGCTGGCGACGCACGCGCACAGTTCGATCTTGGCGTCCGGTACGCCGGCGGCAAAGGTGTCGCGGCCAACGATGCGGAAGCCGCGCGATGGATTGGACTCGCGGCGGCGCAGGGACTGGCGGATGCGCAGTTCAATCTTGGCCTGATGTACGCCGACGGGAACGGGGTCGGAGTCGATCCGCAGCAGGCAGTGTTCTGGTTGCGCAAGGCCGCCGATCAGGGAGACGCACGGGCGCAGTCGAATCTCGGTCTGATGTACGCCAACGGCAGCGGCGTCTCTCGAGACGCGGCGCAAGCTGCCCAGTGGTACCGCAAGGCTGCCGATCAGGGCGAGATCACCGCACAGTTCACCCTTGGGCTGATGTACGCCTCGGGAGATGGCATCGCGAAGGACCCGCAGCAAGCGGCGGCATGGTTTCTTCGCGCCGCCGAACGAGGCCACGCGGCGGCCCAATTCAACATCGGCGTGCACTATACGCGGGGAATTGGCGTGCCGCAGGACGTCGTTCGAGCGGCCGAATGGTTCCAGAAGGCTGCGGCGCAGGATGAAGCCGGCGCCCAGCTCGCACTCGGGACGATGTATCTGAGTGGAAACGGCGTGCCGCGCGATCTGACGCAGGGGCTGCGTTGGATCAGGGCCAGTGCGGAGCAAGGGAACGCCGATGCGCAGTACCGTCTCGCGCTCATGTTTGCGAACGGCATTGCGACGGCTCGTGACGACGGACAGGCCGTCGTGTGGTATCAGAAAGCCGCGGCTGGCGGAGTCGCAGCTGCGCAGACCAACCTCGGGGCGCGATACGCGACTGGGGTCGGCGTGCCGCAGGATCCTGTTCTCGCATTGCAATGGTTCCGCAAGGCGGCCGACCAGGGTGACGGGAGCGCGCAGTTCAATCTTGGGGTGATGTACGCCAACGGATCGGGAACCACGGTGGACGTCGTGGAAGCCTACAAGTGGCTCACGCTCGCCGTCGGTGCGGCGAGCGGCGACGAACAGAAACGCTACGGCACGGCGCGCGACACGCTGGCGAGGAGCATGAAGCCCGACCAACTGTTACTCGCCCAACGTCGCGTGCAGGAATGGCGGCCAGCAGGTGTCAGGCAGTGAATCGTGAACGCTCGGCCGGTGTCAGGCAGTGAATCGTGAATGTGCACCACGTCCGGGCGGCTAGGTCGCTGCCGAAGATTGGAGCCCTCCCTCGCCAGTAGCTCACCGACTTGCCGGACCAATTCACGATTCACTGCCTGACACCGGTTAACAATTCACGATTCACTGCCTGACACCCGGTGTAGGATGACCCCCCATGAAACGATTGCTTTGGGTTCTTCCCCTGCTCCTCGTCGCCGGCATCACGGCCGCACCGCCGTCCCTTCCACAGCCGGCAGCCGCAGCCATTTCGACAGTTCTCAAGAGCGCGACCGACCGCGGTGACGTTCCCGGAGTCGTCGTCGCCGTCGTCAACAAAGATACCGTGCTCTACAACGAGGCCGCCGGCAAGAGCAGTACGCTCAGAAACACGCCGATGACGAAGGACACGATCTTCAACATGGCGTCGATGACCAAGCCGGTCACCTCCGTCGCCATCATGATGCTCGTCGATGAAGGGAAGCTGAAGCTCGACGACGAGGTCGCGAAGTACCTCCCGAAGTGGAAGGACCCGGTCGTCATCAGCAAGTTCAACGAGGCCGACGCCAGTTACGAGACCCGCCCCGCCAGGCGGCCGATCACTATCCGCCACCTGCTGACGCACACCTCCGGCATCGGATACGGGTTCGCGAGCCCGATGCTGACGAAGATCATGGAGAAGACCAAGAAGGCCGAACTCGATCTCCCGCTCCTGTTCGATCCGGGCGACAGCTGGGCCTACGGCGCCAGCACGCGCGTGCTCGGTCACGTGGTCGAGGCAATCTCGGGCCAGAAGATCGACGCCTTCCTCCAGGCGCGCATCCTCGGACCGCTCGGCATGAACGACACGAGCTACCTGGTGCCGACGACGAAGTATCCGCGCGTCGTCGCTGTGAATGCCCGCAACGAGAGCGGGAAGTTCGAGGAGCGCCCGATGCCGGCGACGCTGCCCGCGCAAGTGCAAGGCGACGGCGGACTGTACGGAACGGCCAGCGACTACGGACTGTTCCTGCGCATGCTCCTCAACCGCGGCACCCTGAATGGCAAGCGCATCCTGAGCGAGCAGTCGGTGAAGGCGATGCTCGAGCCCAACTCCGGCAGCGTCGTGGTCAAGGAACAACAATCAGCAAACCTCTCGCTCTCGAGGAACTTCCCGGTGGGCGCGGGCAAGGACAAATGGGGACTCGGCTTTCAACTCGCTGCGGAGAAACTGCCGAACCGGCGCACGCCGGGGAGCGGGACGTGGGCCGGAATCTTCAACACGCACTTCTTCATCGATCCGAGCCGGGAGATCGGCGTCGTCGTGATGATGCAGACGTTGCCGTTCTATGACGACGCATCGATGAAGGTGTACTCGGGCGTGGAAGAGGCGGTTTACAAGAATCTGAAGTAGACACGTTCGTGCCGCGCGCCCGCTTCGACGCGTTCATCAGCCACTCGGGCAAAAACACGGCGCAGGCCGAGACGATCGAGGCGGGTCTGGGCGCGAAGCGAGTCTGGCTCGATCGTTCCGAGATCAGACTCGGCGCGCTGCTCGGCCGCGAACTGTTGGCGAACATCCGCGCGAGCCGTGGCCTCGTGCTGGTATGGTCGAAACACGCTGCGCAGTCGCCGTGGGTTCAGAGCGAGTGGATCGCCGCGGCGAATCTCGGGAAGCCAATCGTTCCTGTTCGCCTCGACAAGACTCCGCTGCCTCAGTCGCTTGGCAACACGCTCTGGCGCCAGGGCGGAGGCGCGTCGCTCGAGGGCTTCGTCGACGAGCTTGCCCGCACGATTCGCGACGGGCTCTCGCTCGGGCCGTCGATCTCGCCCTCGATGCGGCTGCCCAATCCCAGGCTCGAAGCGGAGGTGACGCGCCTTGCACTCGCACAGCGCACGATGTTCGACGACTTCTACGGCGGCTCTCAGGCGAAAGCCCGCCGCCGGCAGCGCCGTCTCGAGACGCAGACGACTGCGCTGGTAAAGAAATACCCACGCGATCCCCGCGCCGCCGCGCTATGGGCGTACAACGAGAAGAACAGTGTCATCCTCGAGCACGACGATGACATCATGGCGGGCATCAAGGTGGATGATGCGCGGCTGGAAGAAGCGCGGTGGCGCTTTCTGCACGGACTCTGGCTCGACCCGCTGGATCCAGAGGCCTTGAACGGCCTCGGCACCATCGCGTGGTTCGCCCACGACCTCGACACCGCCGAATTCTTCGTCCGCGCCGCCCTCCGTCGTCTCCCTGACTACGCCGACGCGAAGCACGATCTCAATCTCATCCTGGATCTCAAGCATCGCAGCCGGCTTCGATCCAAGCGGTCCGAGTGATGACTACTTAGCGGCCGCTGCAGCCTTTCTTCGTTTCCTCGAATCCGTCAAAGAGACGCGTGGCGTTGACGCCGGCCAGCGTCTCGAGGCGATGAGGCTGTCCCTTTTCCACGGTGTAGCGCGCGACCGAGCCCTTCGAACGCAGGTACTCGGCTTCCTGCTTCATCTCGTCGTGCCATCTGTATTCGTCGTTCTCACCGACGTACATGAACACGCACATCTTCGAGATCGCGTCGAGCTTCGCGCGACTCGGCTCCCACATGTAACCGGGAAATGCGGTGACTGACAGGAAGTATTGCGGATTGGCCGCCGCCACATGAAATGCCGCGATGCCACCGTTTGACGGCCCGGCGATGTGGAATTTGCCGTCCTGAATCTTGTAGTCGGCGAGCATCATCTTCAGGAACTCGGGGAAGATCCGCGCGCCCTCCTCGAAGAACAACTGCCCATCCGGGGCGGCAGGAGCGATGACGATGTAGCCGCGCTTTTCGGCTTCAGCGCGCAGGTTGCGATTCAGGACGCCATCGACGGTGTTCATTGTCTGCGGACCGCCACCGAGCGCGATGATGGCCGGATACGTTTTCGCGGGGTCGTAGCCGGCGGGCAACACGACTTTGTACTGAACAGTGACGCGTCCCACCTTGCGTGATTTCTCCATCACGTCGGCTCGCGCGGGTGCGGCCGCAAGCGCCACCAGCGAGATCAGGGCGACAGTGGTCAGCATTCGCACGCGGCTCGAAGCGTTCATCGTCATGGCGCGGATGGTAGCACTCTTCGCTGTTCAACTCGTCGCTTGCCGCGCGCTCGCTTCAGTTTGTGCATGGGACGTCGGCAAGCCCGCTCGATCGGCGCGGAAAAAACGCGGCTGCGGCACTCCCGAAGGCACACGTTTATCTTCCTTGCTAGTGGCAGCGCCGTCGCAGCGCGGCGAGCCTTCGCCGCGTTTTTACGCTCTTCGATGATCGCGCCGACTCGCAGGGCATTGCCGCCATCCCACACACAACTGATGCTAAGCGTAGTCGTGCTGCGGCCAAGAATCCCTATGGAGGCGACCGACAAGGGTCGCCTGACCGCGCGAGAAGGCCAGAGGATCCGCGAGGTTGAGCGCCGCCTGGATCGAAGCTGGTTATACGACTTGCGCGCTCGGCGTGTGCGGAGCACACGCGCACGGCGCGACCCGAGCGTCACGCGGCCCGTGCCGCCATCGCAGCGCGGTCCGGGCGCCGGAATGGGATTCTGCGGACGCAGCGCGACTGCGCGATGCCGGAGTACAGTTGGCCGCGAATCTATGGAGGCGACCACTTGCCCCAGCCGCCGACGTTTTCATCGGGATCGAGCGCTTCCTGAGACGGCCGCAGCTCCTCCGGCACGTGCTGCAGGTTGACGCGAATGCGCGTCCACGTGTGGAAGCGTCCGCGCATCGCATCGACGAGCACATCGGCGGGCTGAAGATGCGCGGCGGCTTCAGGATGCCGCGCGCGCCAGCGCTCGAGTCCCGCGAGGGCATCATCCTTCTTCTCGGCACGACCGATCTCGATCAATGGCCGCTTCGGGATTCGCCGTCGTGACGGCTGCACACGCGGCGGCTCCTCGGCCTGCTTCACGTAATGCGGTGGCCATGGCGCGTCGCCGAGTCCTTCCTTCGCATGCCGTCTGGAGAGTTCCAGCAGTCCCTCGATCGAGCACGCCTGCTGGTCCATGGTCGCGTGTGGGTCGCGCACGCGCTTGAATCGGTCCGGCATCGTCGCGAGCGTGAAGTCGCCAGGCTCGCACGCACCGATCTCGTCCCATGAAAGCGGTGCCGAGACGCGTGCGTCCGGCTTCGGTCGAACCGAGTATGCGGCAGCGATAGTACGGTCCTTGGCGTTCTGGTTGTAGTCGAGGAACACGCCGTGGCGTTCCTCCTTCCACCACTTGCTGGTCGCGAGATCGGGCGCACGCCGCTCGACCTCGCGCGCAAACGCGAGCGCCGCTCGACGCACCTCGGTGAACGTCCACTTGCGTTCGATGCGCACGTAGATGTGCATGCCGCGCGATCCCGATGTTTTCGGCCAGCCAACGAGGCCAAAATCGTTCAGCGTTGCATGGACGATGGCGGCGACGGTGCGAATCTGCGACCAATCGACCCCAGGTACAGGATCGAGATCGACACGGAGCTCGTCGGGATGATCCAGGTCATCGTCCCGAACCGGGTGAGGATGCAGCTCGAGGCAGGCAAGATTGGCCATCCACGCGAGCGCGGCCGCATCGCGCGGCACGACTTCCTCTGCGGTACGCCCGGACGGAAATTTCAGCGCGACGACCTCGATCCACGACGGACGCGAGGACGGCGCGCGTTTCTGATAGAAGAACTCGTCGCCGATGCCGTTGGGATAGCGCACGAGGACATTCGGTCGATTGCCGGCCGCGCGAATCGCACCATCCGCAACCGCAAGGTAGTAACGAATGAGGTCGAGCTTCGTGTAGCCCGCGTCGGGAAAAAGCACCTTCTTCGGGTTCGAAATGGTGATTTCCCGCCCAGCAACATTCACAACCTCGGACTCGGCACGGGCACCCATTTCCCAACTATACCGGCACCACTCGAGCGGAAGAGCCAGTTGATCTGACTTTGCTAGGATCGACCTATGAAGACCTTCATTGCGCTGACCTCGGCTGCTGTCCTCTCTCTGAGCCTCGTGCACGCCCAGGCCCCGGCATCGAACACAAGAGCATCGTCATACTCCGCGCCCAAAACGCCATGGGGCGATCCGGATCTGCAGGGCATTTACACCAACAGCAACGAGGCAGGCATTCCGATGGCGCGCCCCGTCGAATTCGCGGGCAAGCGGCCGGAGGACGTCACACCGCAGGAGATCGCCCGGCTCGAGAAAGAGCGCGCCGCTCGCATCGAAAAAACCGCCGAGACCATCGGGGGCACCGAGGACAACAACACGGGGGCTGGTCCGAAGCACTGGTACGAGAACTACAACCCGCAGAACAGCCGGCCCTGGATGGTGCTCGACGCACCGGACTATCAGGTTCCTCCAACGACGCAGGAGGCCAAGGACCGCGCCGCGGCATTGAAGGCCGCACGCGGGGGCGGTGACGGCTATTACACAGGACCGTTTCGTGGTCCGGAAGAGTTCACGCCGTACGTCCGCTGCATCACGCGCGGGGTGCCGGGCTCGATGATGCCGGCCATCTACGGCAATTCGTACGACATCACACAGTCGCCTGGATTCGTCGCCATCCGTTACGAGATGGTGCACGAAACGCGCGTGATCCCGCTCGACTCCACGGCAGCCACTCCCGCGCACGTCAGCAACGCGATCAGGAGCTACATGGGCACGCCGCGCGCCCACTTTGAAGGCGACACTCTCGTCGTCGTCACCACCAACTATCTCGAGGCCGCGGCGTATGGTGGTGCATCATCGGCGCTCAAGACGACGGAACGATTCAAGCCGACGGGGCCCACTACCATCGACTGGTCGATCCGGTTCGAGGATCCGCACACGTGGGAACGTCCCTGGAGCTTCGGCATGCTGCTCACGCGCGATCCCAATTCGCAGTTGTTCGAATACGCCTGTCACGAAGGGAACGAGGGCATGCGCAACATGCTCAAAGCTGCCCGCGATGCGGAGAAACACCAGAAATAGACTCGCCGCGAGATGAACGCGCGTGTCCGGCCAATCGCCTTACGCGCCACAAGTCAGGCACGTACAATCGACGGGCCGCGGGTACACCAATCTTCCTGGCGCTCTGGAAGGACGCCGATCCGGACATTCCCATCCTCATCGAAGCACGGAAGGATTGCGCGGTACTCAACTGAGTCCGGCGCGTTGCTCTACGTACCAGTCCACTCGCAATCCTTAGATTGCGTCTGAAATAGACGTGAAGGTAAACGAGCTGAGACGCAGTGGTGGCACCATGTACGGTGCCAGCCGCAGCGACGCCCCGATCGCTTCGACATTCCGTGGCGCCAGCATTGCCAGCACACTCTGGTTGAATCGCAGGTTGCGGACCGGATTCTTGATCTGACCGTTCTCAATCCACCACAGCCCATCGCGCGTCAGACCCGTGAGCACCAGCGTGCGCGGATCGACGAGGCGCACGTACCAGAAGCGTGAGATCAACAGTCCGCGCTTCATGCCCTTGATCATTTCGTCCATTGATGCTGGCGCCTGCGCGCTCTCGAGGATGAAATTGGTAGGCCCCGGCGTGACCTCGCGTTTCTTTTCCTGCGCCCAGAATCGCGAATACGTGAGGTTCTCGATCAATCCGCCTTTGACCAGTGACAGGCGAGTCGCGGGCACGCCTTCATCTGTCGCTGGAATCGCGGGCAGCTCCGCGTGCATCGGATCGCTGTAGAGATTGACGCGTTCGCTGAACATCGCTTCGCCCAGCCGCGTCTTGCCATCCTTCGCGGAAAACGCGCTCCGCCCTTCTTCTGCCGTACGCGCGTCGAAGGCGCCTGTAAAGAATCCGATCAGATCGGCAACCGCCTGCGGCTCGAGGATAACGGGATAGTTGCCGGGTTCGAGCGGTTGCGGATTGCGGGACTGCACCGCCTTGTTTACGGCCTCGCGCGCGATGTGCTGCGCATCGAGCCGGCTCAGATCGAAGTGATCGCCGGAGTAGTATCCCGAGCCGGTGCCGTCAGGCGTCCGCGCGGTGACGCTCAGGTCCGCGCGGCTCGATCTGAAGTAGCGTCGATTGCCATTTGCCGTGGCGGAGGCAGTCGCCGACGCGGTCGCCGCGTGGAAACCGGCGCCAGTCACGTTGGCCGTCCGGCACGCATCCAGCATCCCCTGCAGCGCTTTGGCTCGCGCATTCAGATCCGGTTCCGCTGTCGATGCCGCATAGCCGCGATCAGCCGGGTAATCGAGCGGGCCAAGTGTCGGCACATACTCGCGCTGCACCGGTGACACGCGCGCGATCTGAACGGCGTCGCTCGCAATTTGCCTCAGCGCGGCGGCCGACGAGTCGTTGACAGTTGCGGCGCCACGTCGCTTTCCGACCCAGACCGTGGCGGTGATGTCGAGATCTTCCGATTGACCGCTGGTCGTGATGCGGTTGTCGGCGAATCGCGCGTGCGACTCGACGGAGTTGTCGATCGAAACAGAAGCATCTTCGGCGCCTGCCGCCCTTGCGTGCTCGAGCACCGTGTCGCAGATCGTCAGAGCGTCGTCGCGATTCAGCATCAGGCGCTGGCCGTGTTGAGAACCGTGATGTTGCGGAACCGCGCCGGCGGGCAGCCGTGACTGACATGGTTCGTCTGCCCAGGTTCGCCTTTGCCGTCCGCCGCTGTGCCCCACAATTGATAGAGGGACGGGCCGCCGATGCCGTCGCACGACGCCCAGAAGTCCGGCGTGCGCGATTGATACGCCGCGTCTTTCACCATCGCGCCAAGCTTGCCGTCGCGGATTTCACGAATGACGCCGCCACCAAACTGAAAGTTGTAGCGCTGCTGATCGATCGACGAGACGCCGCGCCCTACGACATAAAGGCCGCGCTTGATGTCGGCAAAGAGATCGTCGAGCGACACTTGCTTCTCGGCAGGCTGGAGCGAGACATTCGGCATACGCGGGAAAGGCACGCTCGCCCAGCTGTCGCAGTGCAGGCAGCCGTGCGATTTCGTCTGTCCAATCTGCGGCGCCAGCTCGCGCGTCGTCTGCCAGTCGACAAAAATTCCGTCGCGGACGATGTGCCAGCGATCCGCCTTCACGCCTTCGTCGTCATAGCCCGTGGTGGCAAGGCCGCCTGGTTGCGTGCGATCGCCGACAATGTTGACGATGTTCGAGCCAAAGCGCAGCGTGCCCGCATCGGTAGGCTTGAGAAAGCTGGTGCCCGCGCTGTTCGCTTCGTAACCAAGGGCGCGATCGAGCTCCGTTGAGTGGCCGACTGATTCGTGGATGGCGAGGAACAGCTGCGACGGATCGACGACGATGTCGTAGCGGCCGGCGAATACGGGTTTGGCTCTCAGTTTCTCGACGACTTCGTGACCGGCCTTCTCGGCATCCGCAAGCCACGGATACTCTTCGACGTATTCGTATCCCATCAGCTTCGCGCGATCAACGACGGGGCGGGTCTGAAAGTCTCCGCTCGCACGATCGGTCGCGGTGGTCTGGAACTGAGGATACGTTCGGATCAACCGTTGTGTGATCCGCGAGCCCTCACTGGAGGCAAAGTACTTCTGTTCGTCGGCGAACAGGATCTGCGAGGTCACGAACGAGACACCCGGCACGAGCGCGGTCTGGTTCAACTTCAGCAGGAACGCGATCTTCGTCTCGAGCGGAACCTCGAACGGATCCTTCTTAAAGGCGCTCGTCCACGTGGTCACAGTCCTGTCGGCATGGGCCAGGGTGATCTTGCGTGTGGCCAGAATCGCGTTTGCCTTCGCGATCGCGACCGCCTGTTCCGCGGCCGTTCTCGCGGCTGCCGGCTCGACCAGGTTGGAGGCAGCAAAGCCCCACGCACCGTTGACGAGCACGCGCACACCGAAGCCGTAGCTCGTCGATCTCGACACGTTCTGAACTTGTTGCTCTCGAGTCGTTATTGATTCGCGGCGATACCGATTGATGCGGATGTCCGCGTACGACGCACCGATCTTTGCGGCGTGGGCGAGTGCCGCGTCCGTAACCTCAGTTCGCCTCGCATTGTCACTCGTGCCGGGCTGAAACGCCGCCGCCCAATCGGGAACGAACACGCCGGCGACAACGGCACCGCCAGTAGCCAGGAAATCACGTCTGGAGAAGTCGCTCGCCATCGCGCGTGATTATAGTCGGGGCACACATCGCGGAGGTCTCTGTCGGTGTGGCGCGGAATCAGTCGCGTTGCTCGACGTACCAGTCTTCATGAAGGGACCAGCCGCTGCATCGAAGGCAGCTGGTCCAGCGCCATTGGTGCTGGCATCCCGGGCAGCGGCCACGCGTCGAGAACGTGTCCCACACGGTTCCGCATCCGCCGAAGAAGCCTTCTGGCGATGGCGTGCGGACACAGCACCAGCGGCTCCTCTTGTCAGGCTGCCACTCGCAAAGCGGGCATCGGATACGAGCAGGGGCATCGTCCTCGTCCTGGTTAATGTCGACGGTGATGTCAACGTCCTGCGTCGGCTCGCGCTTCAGGAGCCACATAGCTGTACCCATCGTCGTCACGGCCTCGACGTCGTTCGCACGAGACTCGCGACGAAGTCGTCGAGACTCGTTGGCTTTCGACCGATCAGGCGCGCGAGATCAGGCGTTTCGCGCTCGTAGAGACCGGCTGCGATGAGATCGAACAGCCATCCATACGGGCCGGCCTCACTGGACGGAATTCTCTCGATCGCGATCGACCCGCCGGTTGCGCGACCGATGGCCTCCCCCAATTGAGCGAACGTCCACGGCGTTCCCGTGAACTCCACGGGCTTGCCCTTCTCGCCCGATCCGGTGAGAACCGCGGCGGCTGCCACAGCGAGATCGGCGCGGCTCGCTGTATTGACTGCCTTCCCGCCTGACGCGTCTCTCAAACGGCCGGTGGCGATCGCGTCCTGCACCAACCCCTGGTTCACGAGTGAGTCTGTATAAAAAGGGTGACGGAGGAACGTCGTCGTCAGCCCCGATTTCTCCAGGGCGCGCTCGGTCAGATAGTGAGCGTTGAATCCTCCCGGCTGTTCGTTCTGCGCGCCCAGGAAACTCGTGTAGGCGACGTGTCGAACCTTTCCTCTCTTCGCCCCCTCGATCACGCGCTCGTGTTGCGCCATCCGGGTCGGCGTATCGAATTCTGGAGACGAGATGAACAGCAGATCGTTGATACCTTCGAACGCGGCATGCAAAGACGACAGATCGTCATAATCGGCCTGACGAACGCTCACACCTCGCGCACGCCAGTCGCGCGCCTTTTCCGGATGACGCACGGCGACCGCGAGATCCTTGGAGGCGGCTTTCTGCAGCAGCGCTTCGACGACGAGCTGGCCGTATCGGCCAGTGGCGGCGGTGACGAGAATCATGGTCTCCCTCCCGGCAACCGACAGTTTACCGGGCCTCGTCGCGCTCGTATGACGAGCCTCGTCGCGCCCGTGCGACGAGGCTCGTCGCTTCCGCTGATTTCGGTTGAGTCACGGTTGGGCTTGTGGTCTGATTCGTCGCCATGGCGACATCAGTTGCGAGCACCAGAGCATCGACCCCGGCCTCGCGCCGGTGGCAGACACACCGTGCCTTTTTCACAGGCCTCTCGCTGCTGATGGTGCTGGCGGTTTTCGTCGGATTCTCGCGAACCTATTACCTCAAGGACCTCTACGGCACGCCGGAGCTTCCCGTGCTCTTCCACGTGCACGGCCTCCTGTTTACGACATGGATGGTGTTTCTCGTCGTGCAGACCGGTCTTGTTGCGACCCGGCGCACTGCCCTTCATCGCCGGTTGGGCGTGGCGGGTGGCGTGTTAGCACTCGCGATGACCGTCGCCGCAATGGCGATGACGCTGGACCTGGCACGACGGAGCGCGGCGGCTCCCACAGAAATCGCGTTGGCGTTCACCATCGTTCCGTTCTTCACGGTCATCGTCTTTCCCGTGCTGGTCGGCGCCGCGCTCTTCTACCGTCGTCAACCCGAGACGCACAAGCGCCTCATGTTGATCGCAACATTGGAGCTGGTGACGGCAGGCGTCGCTCGTATCCCAGGCGCCGGCAGTATGCCGCTGTTCTTCGTGCTGACCGATCTCGGACTCGTTGCGATACTCGCCTACGACGTCATTGCCCGCGGGCGGCCACACGCAGCGACGGTCTGGGGCGGACTGTTCCTCATCACCACGCAGGTCATACGCACCACGGCAGGCGCCACTGCGACCTGGATCGCGTTCGCACGCATCCTGGCGCAGTAGCGCATATGCTTGCGCCGTAGCGCATATCCTTGCGCCGTAGCGCATATCCTTGCGCCGTAGCGCATATCCTTGCGCCGTAGCGCATATCCTTGCGCCGTAGCGCATATCCTCGCGCCGTAGCGCATATCCTCGCGCCGTAGCCACCTGACGCGTCCGGCTCACCTCACCGGCTTCATGAACTGGTGGACGGCGTATTCCGCGATTTTTCGACCGTGACGCACGCCTTCCTCGACCGCGCGCCGGAAATGAATCCCAATGTAGATCCGTGACACGGCGTTCTCATCGGCGGCCTGCGAGAAGCTCGTATATGAACGCAGCACCGGCGCTGGATCCGCGCATGTCTGTCCGGCAGCGAGGGTCGTGCTGCACGCTGTGAACGCGATATCGTCGGTGCCAAACACCTGCTTGAGAATCTCTGCCGCGACGCCGCCTTGTGCCGCGTGCCCGGAGTCGTGATCCGGCATCGGATATGTCTGGATCAGCGGCGTCCAGTTCGCGTCGCCTTGTGTCGCCGGATTGCCATCGTTCTCTCCTTCCTGGATTGCCGTAACCGGGCGCCAGAAGCGGTAGTGATACTTGGCCTCCCATGATGCGATGTAGCCATCAGCCATCGCCAGGTTCAGCAGCCCGAAGAGTCGCGCGTTCTCCCACAGGTCGAAACCTCTCTCGGCCGAGATGGCGCGAGCGAGGCGATTCCACGACAGCGGTGAGCTCTCGACCCAAAACAGCCCGATTTGAGTTTGATCCGGGGTACGCGCACTCTGAGTATTGATGCCGTCGCCGCCAATCTCTTTGATCTCGTTGTAATCGGCGGCGTACTTGCTGCTCGCGAGGTGGTGCGGCGCCCTGGGCCGGAACTGCGAACTCTTCTTCAAAACGAAGGGTGTGACCTCCCCCCACTGCGGCCCGAACGCCAGGGGGAAGCCAGGCGTGAATCGCCATTCACCAGGCTCGGTTCCTCCCTGGTAGTTGAAATCGAACATGTTCTGGTCGGACTTGTCGTTGGCACGCAGCGCGACGATCACCGACGCGGATGCCTGCCCCAATGCAATTCCCAATGTCTTGGCGGCTCCGTTGGGTATCGACGCGAGCGCCGACGCGTACATCGCATTCGCCAGCGCGACCCCGTTCGCCCGACACGGATCAGACTCCGGCAACGTGGGGATGACGGACACGAGCACGTCACGTGACGCGGCGGCGACGGCGGCATCAGTCGAAGTGGACGGACTCGTTTCCCCATCGAAGGCGTACGGACGCGAGCGGCGGTCGATGGCATTCAACGCATCGTGTACCGCGGCGTGCATCATGGCGTACATGCGCGCCTCGACGAGACCATTGCCGCTGATGTGGAGACACGCGGCAGTCGCCGCCTTTGCTGCATTTTCGTTCCACAGGGTCACAGCATCGGCCGAAGCCGCGCTCGGCCACAGGACGAGAAGCGATAGGCACAGAACGACGCTCTGGGCAATCTGGTTCTTCATATAGTCCTCCCCTTCGAGGTACGCGCAGCTTTCGAACACCGCCGTCTATATCTGGGTAAGCGGAGTGAAGGTCGTTCAACTTCAACAAGCGGTTTGCAGATGAACAACGGACCTCAGCTCCCGATCGAACCCTGAGAATCCAGATGTCACCTTCCCGTCGGACTTCGTACGGAAATGCTGGTCGGGCAAACTTGCGGCAGGAAAGAGAGTCGAAACAGACGAGCTGCTTCGGCGGATGGCGCGCGTCCGAAGACAGCGTTATCGCTCGCTAGGCGTCAGGCCGATTTGCCGTAAGAGCGGTTTGTAACGCGGATCAGAGCGGAACGGATCGAGCCAAGGCTCGATACCAAGCCACGCCATGCAGTCGGCGCGGCCCTTGACGCCCTTACGAAACCATTCAGTCGCGGTGTCCTGGTTCCCCAGACTCACATAAACGGTGCCGATTTCGTACGGGCAGAAGTATCGGTCTCTCGTCTCGTCCTCCAGTTGCCTGACCAGTTCTTGAGCCTGTGCCTTCTGGCCCGCAACCGCCAGAACATGCGCCTGCAAAGCCCGGATCGTCGGACTCTTGTCGAGCTGTACAGCTCGTTGCAGATTACCAATGGCTTCAGTAAAGCGGCGCTGCTCCGCGAAGGCCACCCCCTGAAATGCGAGAGTGAACGCGGAATTCGGTTCAAACTCCAGACCGCGTCGGGCCAGCTCAATCGCCTCGTCGTAGCGGCGCGTGAACATCATGTAAAGCGTACCGAACGTGTGGGTCCTGATCGACATCGGGTCGAGCTCGACTGCTCGACGGATCTCTCCGACCGCATCGTCATATCGCGCTTGGCTGGTTAAGTAGGCTGCGTACCACAAGCGCGCCATTGCCAGCGTCGGATTCAGATCGAGCGCACGTAAGAACTCCTTCTCCGCAGAGGGCCCGTCCCAGTCGTACACCAGGTGGATGTACCCGAGCGTGGCGTGAGCATCGGCTAATGACTCGTCCAAACGCAGCGCCGTTTCGACAGCCTGCTTTGCTTTCGGCATCACAACCTGCGGGTCCATATAAAAGCCGTTCAGACCGGCATAGGCTTCGGCCAGTCCGGCATGCGCCAGGGCGTTACCGGGGTCCATACTGATAGCAACGTCAAAATACTGAACCCCTTTCCTGAGGCCTTCTTCCGTTGCTTTTGCGGTGTGGTAGCGCCCGAGGAGAACTTGATTGAGAGCGTCCGGATTTAGAGGCCGTGCAGTGGTCAGCCGTACCTGCTCCTGTGGTGTCAGGTTGATTCCAACTTCAGTGGCGATGGCTCGTACGACTTCGTGCTGCAGCGTAAGCACATCGCGCAGATCGCGTTCGAAGTTCTGTACCCAGAGCACTTCCCCGGAGACACCTCTGATCAACTTGGCCGTGAGCCGCACGTTCTCGCCCGCGCGGATGACGGTACCTTCGATGATCCCGTCGACCTGCAGTTCCCGCGCGATAGTCGGCACCGGTTTGCGTGCGTTCTTGTAGTACATGACGGAGGTGCGCGAAATCACACGCAGGCCGCTAATCGCGGCCAGATTCGCGATGAGCTGTTCGGTCATGCCGTCAGCAAAGTAGTCCTGGTCGGGATCATTGGACAGGTGCTCGAACGGAAGAACCGCGATCGCACGAATCTCGCCAACCGTCGACGCAGGAGATCGATCCTGGAGTCCCGTAAACAGCCACGAGCTGAGTCCGGCGATCGCCGCCAGCACGATCGCAGCCACCCATTGCCACGATGCTCGCGTGCGCGTGCGCTCGGCGTTAGTCGTTTCGGATACTCGCTCGAGTTCGCGTAAGAGGTCGCCAGCCTTCTGCCAACGCGCGTCGGGATCCTTGGCGAGACAGCGTCGCGTGATCGCATCGATCGCCGGAGGAACGGGGGGTTGTATCGAAGACACCGAAGGCGGCTCGCGTTCGAGGACGGCGACAAGGACACCGGCCACGTTGCCTCCGTCGAACGCTCGTTTGCCAGTCAGCATCTCGAACAGGACGGCGCCAAACGAAAACAGATCGGTGCGGGCATCCACTTCATGACCGGTGATCTGTTCCGGGGCCATGTAGCGAATGGTGCCGAGAATCGCATCACCGCGCGTCAGGTGCGAATCGCTGATCGGATCCATTACCGTACGCGCAGGCGGCCGTGCCACGATTCCCGAGCGCGTCTCGTCGGCCTCGACGAGACCCCGTCCTGGTGCCGTCCGGAATTTCGCCAGGCCAAAGTCGAGCAGCTTGGCGCCACCTCCGGTCAGCATGATGTTCGCGGGTTTGAGATCGCGATGGATGATCCCCTGGCTATGGGCGTGGTTCAACGCACTGGCGATCTCTTTCGCGTACACCAAGGCTCGACCGAACGGTAATGGCCCTTCCGCCAATCGTGCTGCCAGTGTGTCGCCCTCGAGATACTCCATGACGAGGAAGTCGACATTGTCGTGACGTCCGATGTCGTACAACGTGCAGATGTGTGGATGTGTGAGCGCCGCCACTGCCTCGGCCTCCCGTGCAAAACGTGCGCGCACCTCCTGATCCTCGGCCACTCCTCCAGGAAGGACTTTGACCGCCACCCGGCGGTGGAGACGAGTGTCGGTTGCAGCGAACACTTCACCCATTCCGCCCGCACCGAGAAGGGTCTCGATGCGATACGGACCGAGCGTGGTCCCAGGGCCAAGGCTGAAAGAGTCGTCAAACAGCGGTGCCGCGGTCTGCCAGACCGGGCGATC